>JGI24021J15306_10009149_pt1 | contig 12241 bp, 5 predicted proteins | sample Ectturendosymbi1_FD_15306 | JGI IMG/M metagenome (IMG submission 15306)
TCTTTTTGCGATGATTCAAACTTGCACATACCTCTATTCAAGTATGTACTTTCCACGATGGGTGTAAGCAAGGAATCGATCAGCAAATTTTTAGTAGGAAATCGATTTCACGTAAAATTACGGATCCTCAGTCCTTATTCAAATTAATAAGGACTGAGGATGCGTAATTTTACGTGAAATCGATTTCCTATTAAAAATTGGCTGATCGATTCCTTGCTTACACCCATCGTGGAAAGTACGTGCTAACAAAACATTCCACTAACCAGCTTGTCCAAGGCTTCCGCAAGATTCCGTCCAAAACCGGTGTCGCAGCCTGTTGAAGGTCAGAATCGTTTGAAAGTAGCATACGCGTGTTTAGAGGCAGTATTTTGTCTCGTTTTTTAAAAACGTTAAAAAGAACAGAAATGTTTTTTCACGCATTCGCTTCAGTTTTGTTGCAGTACGATAATACCAATTGTACGTAGGAAGGGGTTTGCTAAATCAGCCACATTTAGGGAATTGCCGCTGAAAATGGAAGACTACTGCTGCCAGCAATGAAATAGTCTGGTTACTCTAATAACCAAAGATAATGGGTGTTGAGTGACAGAAAACAAACATCAATTTTTGCATTATAGACGAATTTGCTTCTAGTTATTTATTTTCGAATTCATAACTAACCAGTAATGAATACACTCCTGCTTGCCACGTTGCTGATGCGGAGCGACGATCTGTACTTCCAGGCAACAAAAACCAAAAGAAATCCTACCACGTAAAACCACATACTGAACTACGATGACTGCTGCAGTTTGTATCAAATGTCTGTCATGATAAAGTTTACGCGATTAATGCCATTTACAAATATGCATATAGCAGCCATTGTAAACGTAGTCTCTTGATTACTAGTTCAGATAACTTTTATTTTGGTTACATAATCAGGTCTTTCATAAATGAAAACTTTGTTGTTGCCCAAAAATATTCACACACAATTTCGTAGGTCAGTAACATCATCAGGCCCAAGAAGCATAAGAACTAAATATTCACTATTTTATTTGTCTGTTTCCTTGAAATGAAAATTAAAAATATGAATAAAAATGAGTAGTCCTCGAAGGTTGCTGCCTGAGCTATCTGGACTCTTATAAGCAAACCTTTTCACAACTTCTCTTACAACCAGACAACCAGATTAGATTAGTAATATATTTGTCCGACCATGCTCTCGGGAAAACGTATCCTCGTCAGGCAATTGTGATATCGGTAATGCAAAGCTTACGGTCTTCACAACAGAAAAGTTTAAGCTGCCTAAATGCGCAGAAAGATGTAATTCTGTGCCATTCATTTCATCACCATACACGTCATACTGTCCTGACATGTTTCAGCAAGTTAGTTGACAATGTCTAAAATCCCTTGGGTCTAATGGTTCAAGTTAACTACGTCAGTTCTTTTTTGGCAGACCTATAATATGTAGCGTGAAGTTGCCTGTGTGCCTACGTGTTGAGATTGTGTGTTGGATTCGTTAATATGGCAATACGGCCACTGGGGACATTTCCAAAGAACCCACCTTGGCCCCTGTGTCGGTGTGAAACTTTTGGCTTCCTATCCTCTTACAAAGTGTGGTTCGCCTAAAAATAGTGCAGTTTATCGGAATGCCAATGTGGATGTTACTTAATGGAACGTTGCAAATACCTGTTGCTAGCTAGCTCCAAAACATGACATTTTGACTTCTTTGAAAGGTTAGACATGTGGAAACAGTTGTCAAAAACCGGCGCCCGTCACTGCGGATGACTAAAAGTCGTGTGAGCAAGTAAAATTGGGCTTTTGGACAAGGAAAACCCATCCATCGCACTTGTAAGCTTGCCCATGTTATATAAATTCACTAATTACGGGCATAGTGAGAATTTTATTTTTAAGCTCCCAAAATTACCACGAACAGTTAGTAAAGCTTTATTATTCGTTGTACCCCAAACTGTGTGTGTTTTCTGTGCGTTTCCCTTGAAGTTTCACATTAGGGTTAAAGCGCCTTGGTGCCTGCTTGCTAAATAGGTAAGATGTCTCAGGTGGGACTTTACTTTCAACAAGTGTGTTTCCTATCGTGTCGTCTGCAATGATTTCACTGCGTTGTTTATCAACTATTAAGTAATGTCGTTGCTTAGTTTTTTCATCTCTGGTAAGCCAGCATTTGGCATCACAGCCATTCCTCTTCGCTATATGATCCAATCTTTGTGTTGCAGAAACCACCAATCATACTTTCGAATGGCAATTGAGAATTGTTTTGACTCAGTTACCTCTTTTAACAGCAGACAGTTTTTTTATCGCATAGAAAGTGCCATATTGAAGCGCTAAAGAATTTTTGCATCTTCTTTTTGCTTCGTATAAAGCACTGGCATCTATGTTTTTTGTCTAGTAAGGACAAAGGAGAACTCATTTATGCCTATGAGTTGAATATTGCGCCATTGGATTAATTTCTAAGAATTCAGTTCATTTGCAGATGATTCTGCTTGCAGGCTAACCAACTTTAATCTTAGTAGGGTTGATTAAATATCCTTTATGGATTGTTGCAAAATGCTACCTTTTATTCATTCATCGTAATAAATGCTTGTTTTTTCACCATAGCACCAGACTGAAATTGCAGAATTGATTTGGGAATTGAAGAATGAAACGTTAAGATGGATTTGAAATAGTTAATTAAAAAATTAGATCTTTACAAGTTTAACTCGCATAAAACTTCGCGTATAGGCAGGACTGGCGTACCGTCCATATTTTGGAGGTCTGTGTTTCAGAAAATTTTTCTGTCTTTATTTCTCATGAACATCCTTATTTTGAGTTACATCCGTATTTTTTGATTAATTGTCTTGTGTTCTAGTCAGCAATGCATTTATGGAGAAGGTGCTCTCCCTTGTTTCGGCACAGTGGTTCAAAGTGAGAAACAGACAAAGCGAAAAGACAGTGAAGTCCATCGTACAAGTGAAAGTAAACGGCAATGAGATGCACCGGGCAATCTCTCAAGACAAGGCATTGCTGAACAGTAGACCATTTCTAGTACAAAATAAGGTTGACAACTGAATACATTTCGTTAAGCAATTTATGTTCCTTTTTTATCCTACTTTGTTTCCCAGTTGCCCCTATTCTTGAGTCCAGAGCGAAGGCAGCCCTGTGTATAGGGTAAACATACGTCCCTGTTTTTGTAGTTGTGCCCTTGTATCCCTGGTCGTTGCTTCTTTGTCCCGGAAAACCAGAGCGGCTGCAGGAAAAAGTAAGGGCTCCAAAAACGAATTATTCATTTTCGTTTCGAAAAAAGTCATGATTGTTTTTTCTTCTGCAGTTTAGCAAACTTTTGCAAGAGACTGCAGCAAATTTCTCACAACATCTTTACATTTGAATGCCATCGCCGTTATTTAAAAGCGTTATCACCAAATCGCCCAATGTCCCAGTTTAGAAACAACACGGTCGCCTGCTCACGCACCTTGCAGGAAAGCGACTATACCAGTCGTATACTAAGTATGCTAGTGGTCCCATACAAAATAAATACCAGAAGAACAAACAAAACAAACCATACCAACATGCAACCGTTGAGTCACATTCCAGCTAATCGTTTAACAACTGGGGGAAAGGAATTACAGTAGTTAAACTTGAATTACATTAACATACCCAGGGGACGTTAGACACGTACCTTCCTATCCACTAATCTCCACGCAATTGATCACATCAGCCTGGGTGTCAGGTAAGCGGGCAGCAAACCACAACTGCTTTTCCACGTGTTTCAACCCAATCTGTTGCGAAAACTGCCAGTAATGTGTTGTGAAAACGTTTGTAGCACGTACCGTGTTTTACAGATATTATAGCAGTGCATGCAATGATGATGTTATTCAGGGATGCAGTGCTAACAAAAAAGGTGTGGGAACGCACTCAAAAAAACAAGCTATTTNTAAACAGATTTGAACTCATTTTAAAGCAAAACATGAAAAAGGTGGTGGGAAAGCCGTTGCCNCGCGTTCCCAGCCCACTACACCCCTGGTGTTATTGCCGTATTATCTCTGGCCATAAACATGATTGGACAAAAAGGTTCTTGTTTCTGACTGACACGTTTCGCTTAAGTTGTTTTATGATAGTGAGATTTCTCGGGTTAACTCGATAGCCTACTGTACAATGTTTTGCAAAACAAATTGAAAAATATTTGAAATGTACAAAGATTTACCGTAACTATTACAATTAACAATCACCAAAATTTGCTCATATCAGGGAATGACATCAGATGTTTTACAGAAAATTCTCCTTTGCACAGTTACGATGTTAAGAACATTTGTACATCATAAAAGGAATCGAAAGAGAAAAACAAAATTGAATTTCAGAACAAATCGGCATTCACTTATCGTTTTGATTTATTGCTGTATATCAGTNGTNCTTATAATTTCTTAACCTTTACAAACCCACCGAACACTTACGTTATTCTCAAAGCTCGTTTCGAGCCCTAAATTGTTTTGCAGTGATANCAGGAAACAAAAATAGCGACAAGAAAATAAAAATAGGTTACTGATTAGTTTGGTTACTGAAACAAAATCAACCAAGAGTACACNCTTAATAATANATTGTTTTGTTAATGTCATTTTCTGTTTTATTTTCTGGCAAAAATCTGGGAGATTCGTGGCTTTGTTTCAGAAAGAGCAGTCGCCATGGTCTTTTTACAAGGAAGTTTCTTCCATTTTATGTTTTAACATCTACGATTATAGAAAACGCATGCTCGCATAAATATGCTGTTATGAACGACGAGAGAACAACGCCGGTAAATTTAGTGATACGCGGATATCCTTCCATTAGGTATAGCACCAAAACGTATGAAGATTTGTTGTGCTCAAGGCATTCTTTTGAATCTCGCCTCCCTGAAGTTCAGTGTTGTCATCTGTGTGATTGTTGTTATCTGCATTTGTAGTGTCAAAGTAAAAGGCTTCCATATCCATGTTGAATACTGCTGTCGGTCAGGGAAGTAATACTCAAAATATCTTTCCAAATCCTGTAAAAACATTCATGTGATTAAGGGCACCAAAATTTCAGCCAAATAAGCCAGGTGAGAAAAAAACTTGACCACTAGAAGTGGTTTAAATGCCGGTGTCGTATTATTGCAGGAACTTGGGTAATTCTGTACTCAAAACAAAAACACATCTTATCATCTAGCCAACGAATTTGAGAATGGTAGAGAAGGACTTATAATTGCGAGTCCGTTTCTTCATACAGCTGCATAAAAATGCGATGATTGAGCCGCGCCCTCACGCTTGATTAACAGTTTGACCAACAATATTGAGAGCGTAAGCGTGTAGTTGGGGCAGCATTTTTGATACGAGTGCGTGTCTGTGTATCATGAATGTGATGTGTGAAAGTGATGTGTGAAGCATCACTCTTGTTCAAATTATTATAGATAAGTAAACTATGGTGAGAGTTATACCTTGCTAACATCAACAGTGGAAATTATTGCACAATATTACGTACTTGCGATTTGTTAAAAGTGGCGTGACGTGGACGATGATGTCCTCCTTACACCTGACACTGCCTACAACATCTAGATTAGTTCGAATTACTTTTTCCTTGCTATAAGCTGATGAAGGGAATAACTCTAGCCATGATAGTTCTCCGTGCAGCGCAGTATGTGCAGTGAAGACACGCTTCAAACAAGCTTATGATGGAATTGTTACATCACAGAAACGAAGTGATTTAATAGTAGAGTAACGAAAGTCGTAATTATCTTGCTGTGATTGTAACCGTGATTTTAGTCAAGCTTTATCCAAGATCTCCTATGCTGTACCTTTGCTTATTTACGGCATTGGCAGTGTTGCGCTAACTAATCCATGAAACTGAAGATTGTTCTATTTTGACATATGCACCAGTTAATAAAATATAACCAAAAACGTTTGCTGTATGTTGTAATTCAGAGGACCTCAGTCGAACCCCTGAAACAGCTCCGTCGAACCCCAGTTTTGATCGAACCCAGGCTAAGAACCACTGCTATAAACCGTTCTCATCAACAGACTGCAACCTTAACAACTTAACTCTAACTGATGCACCTAGTCTCTTCTATGCACTTGGACTGTAACCGCTAAACATAAAGAGAAGTGCTTTTATCCAAGTTTTTTTTTTAAATTTAGTTGCTATTTTAATTATATACTCTGACTGTATCAGTGCTCAATGATAAATGAGTTGCAGATCGTGTCGCTACGTTTCAATCTCAGGGTACCAACAGTTTTTTAACATTCCCCACCGCAGGGCCATGGTGTTGTTTCCACATGGGCCACACAACTAGCCGAGAAAGTAATTCAATAAACTAATCATATTTTAAGACAGCCGAGCGATGCTAACACACACCAATTACCGAATCAAAAGCTTTCTAAAAATCGTTGAAGTTAAGTTACGTTAGGGAACCACCGTCCTCTGTTCTGATCTAAAAGCCTGCCGGGCAACATGAGAAAAACATTTGCAAAGGCCTGGTCCTAAATTTAATACAACCGCATCTTGTCAAAGAACGTATTCTCCAGACCTGTGAACAAAATCTTAAGCTTTCGTTGGTCTGACACAAAAAGCATTGGTGGAGAAACCACGTATCTGCAACCAGTCATCACATGCAGTGTCACACTTCCTCTCTGATAAACCGGAATGTAAACACTCTCCAGAGTGCATCTAAATGTGCGTGTGGTTTCCGCAAATACACTTGGTCAACGCAATAAGTGCAAGGTTTCGACCCTGGTCTCTTGCGAATTGAATAATTACGCATAAGATGCTAAACGCATATATAATTTGGAGCACCCTCCCTTCACTCTTTCAACCGCGCGCTAGAATCACAGAAAAGGTACTCAATCTCACTGTTCATTGGAACTACTTTGGCAATACTCAATTTGGTTGATGCATGGCGTGTATCTGAAAGAATGACCTCTGGTAGGCAAGCAGTTTCATGATCATTTACTTTTTTGTTGTAGAGAGAAGCGAAGCGCCCTTGCCGTGACGCACTGCAATGCTGTGGAATATTTTGGGTGTGTTGTTCAGTAAGCAATGTTCGTTCGCCGTAAAACAACTTGGTAATATTCGCGTGTTTGTTCTAGCGCTGAGATTTTAAAAACTGATGGATCAGCGGGAAAATTGTTTGTCATTTATAGCTTGCTTATTTATTTCATAAAATATTTATACATCTTGGACATCTACAACTTTCCAATGATTGCTACGTTTTATTCACTGAATCTCTGCAAGAACGTGATCATTCTCCCGGGTGGCGTAATTAGAGGTTTGAGCCAGGGGGAAATTTAGCTGAAAGGGGCCCACTAGCCAACACTTAGAAAGAAAACTTGAAAAATGGTGAATTCGGATGTGGATGACTACACTAAGACCCTAAATCACCGGAAAATAGTCCAAAAAACGCACAGAAACAACCTACTGAAAACTAAAACAATACTAAAACCGAAACATCAACGAAGTGGGGTCCCAGTTTTTACATGTAGCTTTCCAAAAGGAGATCCACCCCTCTACCCCCCGTCAGTTATGCCACTGATTCTCGCCTGTCAGCGAATGGAGCTCCTTGCTTCATCGTGTGTAGGTAGAATTCGAGATAAGTAAGGAAAAAGCGGGGGGGAGACACTTTAGACATATTTGATGCAGCTCTGCACTTTACAAAGTACGTGGTACTGCTCTGCAAGCTTCTTTCCTGCAGTGGGTTTTCGTGAGCGCAGCGCAGACTGATTGATTGAGCGTATCTCCTGCGCGACGGCGCGAGACGCCTTTCAAAACTACGAGGCTCGACGCGCACAATGACAGTTGCTATTATNATTGTTTGCAGCCTANTAGCTTTCGCAGGAGACGTCTAGAGTTTTCCTTTTGATTGGTTAAGTTTTCNTTCTGAGATGCTTAGGAGTTTTGCCTTGAATGAAGTAAGTTGAAATCAAGCGGAAATAAAGAAACNTGGTTATGCAAAACTCAGTCTCACAGTGNCAGGAAATCTTAACCACTGGATCGCATCGGTTATCAAACACCGCATCATAAAAGATTCCCAATCTGCACCCNACACTGCAGTGACATCAGATAATATTGTGCGGACGTAAATTCGAAATTGATAGGAAAGATTGAATGAAAATCATTAGATTTGTCAAAACATTGATGAAAACAACAGTGAAATCCAATGTGTTTCAGTGAGGAATCAAAATTAAAAATGTACAAATGTGAAAATAAACCCTTGCATCATGTAATTTCTGCTTAAACTATCCAACTTCAACAAAGGTCATGAAACTTCGTTGAGTGAATGCAGAACAATATATATTAAGGAACAAGGCTAACATTAGATTAGTGTTTTTGAACCTTTTCTGTACCGCTGCCCCTTATGGCAACCCACTATAATCCAACGATCCCATTTAAAACTCGAATGAAGCAAATGCAAGACAGCTGTGTACATGAAGTATCTACTTGCTGCCCTCCAAATATGGTGCACGACCCTCTGGGGGTCGTGACCCTTAGGACCACTGTATTAGATTAAAAACTACCGCAAAAACGACCATACAACATATGAATTTACATGGCGATTTATTCGCAAACTTTAACGAGAAACATGTCGTTACGGAATTAGGCGCAGCATAGAAACAAATTTCACCATGAATTTTTTTCTTGGAAGAATATTTTTTGCGTAAAAGTGTTGTTTCAGTTTGAACGAATTTGTCAATAAAAATATTTTTTGAAAAATAAAACATTTTCATAAAACAAAATTTTTAGAATGAATTTTACAAATTGTAACAACATTTTTACGCGGTACAAATCGGACAACTAGACTGAGTGTGAAGTACATTAGATTATCTTGCATCATGGCACAGACCAGGATTATTACATTAGCTAAGACCAGATTTAAAAGTACAAAGCGGTTAAATCGGTTTGCTGAATGTGGAACACTTCACAAGTTTCCTTCGAAGCCAAAAAGTGGCTACCTGATGAAAAAATTATGGTTTAATACTTTGCGGATCAAGAAGAGGGTTTCACACGATTCAAAACAAGAATGCGGACTTGATAAGATACTGCATCTGTTTTGTTTGGTCTCACATCGAAATTAAGTCATTTCGATCAGAATGTCTGCAAATATAGGCTGATGAACACTGTTACGGCGAGTTTTAACACACCTGTGAGACAAATGACCGAAAGGTCTCAGTGACGAAATGTCTCAGCGACAAAAACAACAGTACTACATCTCTAGAAAACCTTACATAAAGACTGATCGAGGTCTGCAAGCTCCGTTCCAGCACCGGGGTAATTCAATTGGGTAGCTGTCGACAAGGTCTTTTACGGCGTATTGAGAGACCGAAAAGGTATCTCAAATTTTTCCAACTTTCTCTAAATACAGTAGATCCTCGCTTTACGATGACGACCAACATTACTAAAACCCTTGTTTTACCACCATCTCAGTATTTACATAAAATCTTTGCGGTCTCCTAAATGTCTTAGCGGTCACTTAAGTGAAGCTTTTGGAAAAACTGGCTGAGGATATAGTGAGGCATTAATTATTGCTTCTTTTAACGACCAATATACAATATCGTGTGAGCAGTTTTAAGCTTTGTCTATGATCCAATGCTCCATTGGTCTGATTTGCTATTTATCGTTATCACAAAAACTGACGTTAACCTTTCAGTCGGACTATCGCAAAAACAACTATAGTTAATTAAGCAAGAAGAAAGCAGGCGCACCCTTTGATAAGTACATGCAAGCGAGATCAGTGATCAGCATATAGTCAGCGTTCCCGTGCAGTAGCTTCATAGTCACCTTTCTTTGTATCACACTTTTTCAAGCCGAGACTGCCTGAGCAACTACCGCGAAATCCCGAAGCATGTTAAGTTCAAACAAAAAGCTTGAAGATGAAAATCAGTACGAATTTCAATCAGCCGTATCTGACATTATACGTGCAAGTGGCCGAGACTGCAGAAGCGTCCGAAAGTCAGTCAAGCGTGGTTGACACGCAATGAAGTTGTAGTCTCACGACAGCATACGCAGGTCACCTTAAATACACTGAAGCTTAATATTTGGACTACTACTTAGTATTATTGTTGGCATATATTTAACAACTGTCTAAGCGTACGTCTGATTGCTCTTCAGATGCTATACAGTAGATCCGAAAACACTTCCTTTCAGAGCAGCGGTTCTCAGTTGGGGGCGCGAAACTCTGTGACAGATTATGTGTAAATTCATCAATCAACAACAACAGTATTAGTTACTGGTCCAATAAAAGGTTTATGCGGTGTAGAAAAAAGGAATAAGAGATATCTGACTGCGCAATTTTGCCTTTTCTATTTTTTATGCTCTTCATCTTATGTTTTGCGAAGTTTTGTAAAACAAGAGATATTACTGACGTTTCTATAACATAATTAGTACTACAAATACACACAGTGAGTCAACGGACAAAAACTAATCTTGGAAAATATAATTTTGGTAGAAGCGAATGCAGCATTGTAACTTTGCAATCCCAATGGACTTGCTATCTCTTTTTTGGCAAATGGGCAGAAATTAGGTCTTGAACGTGAACAATGCAGCACCTACGCGTTCCTGAAGTAAAACTGGCAACCAACTTTTATGAGAGGAGCGAAAAAAGCATGANGTTACCATTGAGCTTGATTTCAATAACTATACAGTGATGAGCAGCACTTTCAGGGATATGCCTTTGCTACTAATCATGCTGATACGTGCCCCGAATTCATTCATAAACCAACAGCGACATCTTTTTCCACCGNTTGGAAGAAGAATTNTTATTCGGACAAAAGAAAGCACTAAGGGGTTATCAAACCTACTGTTATCATGGCCGTAGTCAGGGCCAAATTCTTACCGAGGCGAATACGTTAATTTCGCTCCGGTTGGGTAAGCTGTTAAATGTAATTNATNGAGGCCTAACGTCCTGCCCTTAATCAAGGCTGGTAGTATCTCTGGTGATTGCAAAACAGTGTAGCTGCAGTGCTTCTCTTTTTTCGACAGCCACACAATATGATATGATTTGATTTAGCGTTATAAAAATGTGTTGTGGCTGCATTCCAGAATGTTTACCGAGGCAAGTGCCTCATTTGCCTCAATGTAGCTACGGCCTAGGTTATTGCAATCAATCAACTTTTGCATGGCGACAACATGATTCAGAAAGCAAAAAGAATGCCACTGTCTGCTGACATCATCAGCCAACACATCTACGAAATGGGCCAAGACACAAAGTGTCAACTGCCTGATGGTGTGAAACGGGCAAAATTATCGTTGGAACTGTACGAATCCGAAGATAGTCGTTTTAGTTCAGTTGCTTGTATTTGTCAGGTAAATCTGAGGAAGACTTACTCATCTGAATGACGTTAATAGGAACATGCACAGGTGATCACACTTTCTCTGATATGGACAAGGGTCTAAAAACTACGGTCTACATTAAGAGCTGGTCATTAGCATTTCCACCGATGAAGCTGTGAAGATGCAAAAAAATAAAGTATTTTTATCAAAATAGTACGAATTGCTCTCCATATTAACTTTACGTATTGCCTTATTCCATAAGCGCAATTTTGTAATAAAATGTGAGGGGGACAGCTTGGTGTGAAACCAATATCTTATGAAACCTAAAGAGAAAAATGTGGGGGGCATTTATATCCCCACAGTCTGAAAAAGTGGGGGGACGCGTCTCCCGTGTCCCCACCTAGTTGCGCCCATGCCTTATTCATACAGAAAATCTTGCATGCAGAGCACTAGACCCGCAACTAACAAGCGTTCTCAAGTTAGCAATAAATATTTCTCATTTCATTGAATCGTGACTTCTCCAGACAAGACTATTTTCCACTTTCTGATAAGATGGACCTGATCACAAAAGCCGTCTTCATAAAGCAATGAGGTGTTTTCCACAGGAAACGTTCTCACAGTTGTATGAACGGTGAGGTGAGGTTCAGGTATTTCTCATGAAAAGCAAACACGATATTGTGTTGAGTGTTGCTGCGCCTGGCAACGCTTGTGGGTTTATCTGGCGTTGATGAAAAGCTAAGCATTTGTCACTGCAAAGTCTTCTTCTTCATTGTTTGAGCCAGTTATTTCAATCCACTGCTCGGCCGCACTAGATCTCGGAACAGGTGTTGAGCAGCCATTCGATTGTCTCATCGTCCAGAACTATCAGGCCGTGCAGTCCATGAGGAGGTTGATGGGTTGGACATTGGAGGACGACATGGTCGACGGTTTGTTCTTCTGCGCCACACTCACAGGCTGCAGAGGAGGCCATACTCATTTGTGCAAGCAGAAGCGGAAACGTCCGACACCG
>JGI24021J15306_10009152_pt1 | contig 12238 bp, 8 predicted proteins | sample Ectturendosymbi1_FD_15306 | JGI IMG/M metagenome (IMG submission 15306)
GAGTTGTGAAGGGTCGGCGGTTTTTGGCTGGAGTCGTATTCCTAACAACACTACGAGTCGGCGTCGCAGTCAGATGTTTTTTCCGACTCCGGAAGTCAAATTGGATCATTTTTGTTACATCGTACTCCTGAGTTGGGAATTCAAGTTGAAATGGTACAATTTCTTTTGAAACTTTTGTTGAAACCAGGGCTGTGGAGCCGGTACTCAAATTTCAGACTCCGGGCATCTAAATGTTTTGGCTGCGGCTCCAACATTCAGCTGCTCTTGATTACAAGTCGCACTTGAATAATGGTTACCTAAGCCTGTGAGATACTTTCGTGTATAACACGTTTCGCACTTTAATTGGCAACACTGGTGATAATGCGTACACCAGTACAACTTCCTTCTGTTCATCATAATCCCTCCTGTGATGGATGTGCATGTGATGCTGAAGAGTGGAAAGATAATGCGAAAAGAGTTTGGTCAACGAAACGTAGCCACGGAAAGACTGGGGCGTCATCTAGACATTTCGATAAGCAAACGAAAAAATTGCGAGGCGCCCTTGATTGTATGCCACACGAAATGATGAAAAAAAAACTTTATCAGCTGCGGCTTACAATCGAATAAACACGGTATGCCATTTCTTAAGTAAAAACGTTGCTGAATTTCGGTTGCATCGATGGCAGCCGGAGTCTGAACAGGAGTCGGTTTCTCAAATTTGAAAATTTTTCTGACCCGGATTCAAAAATTTTGGAACAGGAGCGAAGTCGGAGTCTAGATGTGAGACTACGGCCACCTCTGCCTTCCAGATGGCCCCCAATTTAAAATAGCCTAGGGCCCCGAAATTGAAAATTCGCCTCTGTCCTCATGACATGACATTTCGACAATAATTTTTTCCCATGTTTCTCAAACGTAGGCAAGTTAACAGGTAAAGCAAATTTTTGTAAAACTTTGGTTCGTAAAACTTGCAGGAGCCACTGAACTCCACAAATTTGATCCGTGCATTCTCCGAACCTGTCAGGACTGGCATATGCACAAAATGAACCATGCATCAGACTTCTGTTGAACCTCCGAAACTGACTCACACAGCCCCTGGGGTTCGAGTGGGCCCACGTTAAGAATAATTGTTGTAAATCAGGGGTCTCAAACTCAAATTGCTCCGATGGACAAACGAGGACTTACAAAGTAACCGGAGGTCCGCTTCATGACTAACTGAAGTCGCATTATGACGCTGGCGCAACAACGGCGGTACTTGAACTTCACTAGAAACAGCTTTTAGATCTTATTTCCAGCTAAAGATGCCATGAGTTATAGGCAAGTCATTTCTATCCGTCTCGACGTTCGTTTAAACCAAGGGTTCTCAACCTGGTGTAAATTTAATGATGCTGAAATTACAATACTTTGTTTTTTCTACAGCGCTAGTGAGTAAACAAAAAAATGGGGGTAAATTTTATGTTAGGAAGCTGGCAAGGAGTAAACGGGAGAAAAAAGGTTGAGAACCCTGGTTTAAACGAAATTTGTTCACTCGCTGGTCGAGCACTTTTAAACACCGGTGAATAAACTAAATAACGTAAATGTTATTTGAAAAATCCCAAAAAGCATCGCGGGCCGCGCAAAACTCACTCGCGGGCCGCGTGTTTGAGACCCCCCTGTTGTAAATTGCATCAGAAATTGATTTATATGAAAAATCTGAAGCAGCGAAAATCGTCGGACAAGTCAAAAAAAAGTCTTGATTGACATCATAGGGTCGATTACAAGACATTTCGCGGCAAGCAAGGTTTCTCCAAGGCTTTGATTTTTTTAATAAAACGCAACTCACAGTATTTTTCAAAGGTAAGCTGTCGAGAAGCTCTCTTATGGTGAGCGTTTCATCAAATTTTTGTACGGCTTTTGGTTGCGCCGTGAAAGCTGGAGATGCCTGCAACGTGTTACACACCGCTTAAGATGAAAGCGGTTCGAATGCCTTATCTGAAGTTAAGAGCTTTGAAATCACTCCTGTTCGAAAGCATTGCCTTACCTTTTGGAGAAGTTGTGCTCAGGTTTTTCTGCGCTTCAAGTGGCCGCACTTAAAGCGCTTCCAAGTATTGCCCCACGCCGAGCCACGCGATGTACCAACAGATTGTTACCAGGCTGCACCAACGTACAGCTTTGCTCAAAGACCTTTGGTCTTGCATTGCTTCTCCCATCAGCTGATGTAAACAGCTGTTGGCGACTGTGTTGCGAGACTTTGATGTTCAAAATGCATTAAGCTCGAAATTGATTTTTTTTCGACCAACGAAATTGATTTTTGCAGCACAATAGAAACTCGCAAACATTTGTCAGGCCACGTGACCGGCGATCAGCAGCAAACGCTGCGTCAACCACAGGTTGTTTTGCCTTTAAAGCAATAATCGGTTTATCGATGCAGTTTCTCTTGTAAAAGTTTGTTTTCTTGCTGGTACACGGACGCCAAATGCCGCGAGGGTTACTTTGATTGCTGCCAAAACACACGAAACCAAGCATGATTCCTTCATACATAGCACAGATTTACTTTAAAATGATTTTTTAAAATAAACAAATCTCATCCATTCTTAGCTCACTGTGCAGAACTTGGGGTTTTGAATGTCCAAAGAATGCCAAGAGAGCAGAAAAAAAACATTAAAAAAATATTGTTTTGTAAAAATTAGTTTCCTACATTTGTTTTCTTGCTTTCAATCAAATGCTTCTTTGAAGTTATTGCAGTTTGTTAAAGTTTTGGTAAAATTTCAAGGAAAAGCTCTGGTTTGTATTTTCAAGGGCGAATAAATGCTTATAAGAAAAGTTGTTCTTGGACTTCCACGCATTTTAACTTTGCTGTTTGAGTCTGACAAATTGGAATGCGAATACTGGTATCCGGTTAAAAGAAACAAATAAAAAGATCTTTGAGCTCCAATAAACACAGAAACGCCACTATGTGATATTGGCTTGCATTTCTGCAGAAGAACCGCCTTTAAGTAAAATGCTTCCTTTACCACGGATGGTGCAGATAGTGATGAGAGGTACAACAATTCCGGTAAACGAAGATTTTGCTGAAAACAGTATTTCCCCTTTCAGTATTTTTACTATAAACGCGCTCGGTTTAGAATTGAATAAATTGATCTGGAAAGAGCAAATTCGGTTTTATGCTTTTATGATGCTTGTCACGTTTATGAAGTTGAGATGCAATAGGGAGTAAATTTGAAATGCGACCTCTGCTAGTATCCTTTCAGTCAATCAAAGCTACAAAAATTATCTCATCTTCACATACTCCGTTCCAAATTCCAAGGAAGGCCAAAATGTTAAGTTTTGGTGGAAATCTGGGCTATCGTCTGCGTCCAGAAACTGTCTCACCACTTTTTGCAGACCTTTCGTCCACTACGCATATTTGAGATTGTGTTCCACGCCAGTTCACTTTATCCGAAACAATTGTCTTTATTTTGTCTGTTAATGCTGATCAGCGCAAGCGCTGACGGCATTGGCTACATCACCAATTTCTGTAGCATGATAGAACTGTTGCACGAGCTCAAAAACAGAAGTTTTTATCATAGACGGATTCAGGCATTTGATATTGTCTGAGCAGGGAAAAAGGAAAACTAAAAATCTGCTGGACGTCTTTACATAACAAAAAATTGAAAGTTTCCTTGCGTAGCCTACTTATTCGACAATACATTAGCGCAGCTTCATTTTGCAATTGTAAATTGCTCTGACTCAACGATGAGTTTATTTTACTCTCCTGTTTTAGCACGCAGCCTGATATTTTTGCAGTTATGAACTGCTGTATTGTAGCATTGAGTTTATTTTCCTCCGATATCCTAACGTGGAGCGCTGATAGTTTATAAAATTAGGGGAGTGCGTGTAGATGAATATGCATGTTATGTCAACAAACTTCGCCAAAATGTTGGTTTGGAAGCATGAATATGACGTCAATTTGTGACGTCACAAACAGCCCACACGAAATACAAATGACCACCATATGCCATTGAATGAAAACCCCCAAAGAAAATTTTCTGCGTACGCCACTGGAACGAACTACATCTGTTGCAGTTCTGGCAATTTCACACCTTCTTTTAATTGCACATGCATGTCTGCAATAAAAAACTTTTCAGCTGTTGATAGACGTCTGTAAAGCGAATCTATGGTTGATTGATTGTTTGATTGACTGATCGATTGATTTATATGACTCAGCTAATAAGCTGAACCGATGCAAAAAACATCATGCAAAGAAATAACCAATTGCCAATGGGAATTAGAATGAATGAAAACACACTGGCAAGATTAATGAACAATCTAAACAAACTTATGACTGCAGTTGTGCAGGCATTAAGGGTTTAAGGCTTTCAAGAAGTGTAGGAAAAACTTTTGCTTAAACTGAAAAATCCAGAAAAAATAACTCACCAGTGGATGTTTTCTAAAGCAATCCGCGTAGAGCTCATGGCTGTGATGCGATGTGTGAGCAAATTTACAAACTGAAGTCCTGTAACTAAGGCGGAGGCAGTTGCATAATTAGAGGTTATATAGAACTTTAAGATTCCATTGTGACCTCACTTAATAGACGAAAAACGATCTTATTATCTCGTGGTGGATGGCAAGCTTTACGGCGTTAGCGAAAGACACTTTAAAATGCTTACCTGTACCAATAATGTAATTCGAAGGTTGGAAACAAGTTTTGCAGAGAAAGTAAAATGATGAGCCACCTTTGACATCATTCAAGACTGACAGCAGTTGAAAAATCTTATTTGGGCTTGAATGCATTTCAAATTCAAAGGGGTCTTGGCCCTCTGCCACCCCCTCCCGACGTCCTTGGCTGTTATACTTCACGTTATCAGGACGCGGGTACTTTATCGTAATCACGGTGCTAAAAAAATGAATATGGTAAACCTTCTGAGATGCTGAAATGCTCATGTATTCTTTAACCGGCCCAAAAGTATGTAAAAAAACTCTACTTTCAGTTTAAGCTCAGAGCGCCATTCTTTAGGCACGACGATGCAAAATTGTCTTGAACGAGGATAACATGTAATAAGAAAGGGACACATCCTACAGAATTGTCTGATTACTTTTGTGGTCATATCAGCATGCTGCTTATTTGATATAGAAGTTGTAGTTGAAACAAAATTTGTAATAGGCACAAGGAAAAAATAACGAAACTTTGTTGCCATAAATTATACCAAATCATACATTTAACAGGAAGTACAGATAAGCGCACAAATTTTAAGTTTGCTATGAAAGATTGACAAGATTGCCGATGAAAGCCTTGAGACTCTAAAACACTAGAACCTACAGGAAGCACTGACACCAAATCTCCAATTAAACACCAAATCTCCAATTAAATCGATTTGTGTTTGCAAAAGATTCTTAAAAGTGAAACAAGTGCTCCGTTGTTTCCTGAAGAAGCCCGCCAATTTGTATGAAGTACCTGTTTCTTGATCAGACAAGACAAACTTTGTTTGAAACAATGTCTTTATCAATTGCTGTGGCACTGGCGATTAAAAACAAACTTTTGCAAAGCCGGCCATAAGCAGGCGTCACACGGGGTCGACGTGATCTGTTGCCCTGATGGGTAATTCAGCTGCGCAGCACGAATGGCAGCAAGAACGCGAAGGAACGTTTGACTGACTTCAAGATCAGCTGAAAAGCTGACGTCGTGGGAAATACCACGTTCACTGTTTACAGCTTAGGTCAATACCATCACAAGCTCGCGAAATGATCAGATGAGAATGTCGCGCAAAACAGATAATCGTCTTTTGGCGGCTCTAGCAAGCTTAAAAGCACCACCATCCTTCTGCCTCCGCTCTTGATGCTGTTAGGTTAGAATGACAGTTGTTGAACCTGGCAGAACAACANACTGTATCAATTGACTCTGTGTCTTTTTTCATGTGGCAACAGTTCACATCAAAATGTAAAACTGGAGATANATATATAAGAAACACTGTTAAACCAACAGCTAAACGTGTTTTAAAGATTTCAACATTGCGGATCCACGCAGACCGTCTCGTTTTATGAATCAAATGGCTGAAACCAAGTGTAGTACGAACAGTCGGCGGTAATCCAAACTGTTGACACCACGTGTGGGCTGAAAAAATGACTTTCGTAAAATTTTCTGCAAGCCTTGCATATCAAAAAATGCCCTGATTGTTATCTTCGTCAATGGACACACAATTAAATCAATTAAAAATTGAATCCATTCTAATCAATAAAAACAATTACAGCTAGCCACATTATATGCTGACAAAACACAGTTTATAAAATTATATAACTTGTTTGAAATCATTAGTTGCCGGCAATGTGAAAATTTCAAAAGTTTCTTCCAGTAGTTCGTAGTAGTATTTTCAATGTATTTTTTAAAGTTTGTACTGATACTCGTCTAACAATGCAGAAATACAAATCAGGTTCACCCTCTACAAATTACGCTTGGTTTTCAAGTCCCGCCGAGCTGAAGCATTCCAAACGGACACCATTACCCACACCAAATACATGTGAAATGCACAATGGGAGTTCCACGTGTGGATGGACGGTGAGAAAGTATCGTGAATCGTTTGAACTGGCTTCTCTGCCTTAACCCGATTATTTTCCTTGTTAACGTGCATGAAAAGCTCACGCGTTGTTTCGACCATTCCCGTCAACTTGACATTCGCGGCACCCACAATTTACTGTAGAAAGACTGGTTGCGTCAGTGCAGCTTGCAGCAATATCACTGCACTTGAAAGGCGATGTTATGTGCTGCTCTATCACTTTTCTGAAATGGGCATAGGAGGACGATATTTCTGACCTTTCTTCTCATAAACCCATGGCCTCGGCACGGCAAATAATGGTGGTTATACCCTGCGAAAAACATCCCAGAGGCCTTTCGAGGACCGAGTGGTCATGTTTACATCGCTGACCTGGTCTGGTCGCACATTGTTGTGAAACCTGCAGAATTATCTGAGGTTTCTATAAACCGTGAACTCTTTCGAGGCGTTTTGGAGCTGCTGCAACAGCGATCTTATCGAAAGGTGATGCATTTTGGAAGATGAATGAGTAAAGGTAATGAGCAAATCTACTGCGGGCAACGCTGCGTCTTTTCTGCTGGCTACATGCATTTTCCATGATTGGATGCTTACGCTGAAGAAAAACGTTTCAAAGGAAAAGCTTTCCAAATTAAAAAATGCATGCTGAGAAGCCAGCAAAACGTGTTAAAATAAGAAGTGTTAAGTGCCACTTAACTATGAAAAATAAATCTGAAATTAACCCACCACAGTGGAAAGGCAAATATGTTTCACGTGGATCATACATGTTTCACGTGGATCATACATGTTTCACGTGGATCACATATGTTTTAGGTGGATCATATATGTTTCACGTGGATCTTTGCATTTCACAGATTTTCTTAAGATTGAACATTCTCAGCAGAAAATGGACGAATGCCACTTTTCACCATTTATTTTTTTGTTTTGGTCCACCCTGAGTTTCGAGAAGCATTTTTGAAATCTTCAAAATGTTTTAAACTNTNCGAGAAGCATTTTGTTTAAAGTGTTAGCACAATTTTGGAGCCAGATAGGGGTCATGTACAGCAATTCTTAAGGAACTGCAAAGGTCAACCCTTTCCAAGTCTGGTGGTCTTCAATCACGTTATAGGATTTTAACTAGTTCTGAAACCATAGGAACCGTGTTAGTGGTTTCTGACTTTGCAATGATAACCTAAAACGTCTCGAAAGTACACTAACAACTCTGGTAAGTTACTGTGGTAACGCATGACTGATTCGTTTGTAGCATAAAGTGACTCTGGTAACCAGGGCCGCAAACATGCATCTGATATTTTTGCGGGGGAAAAGTGATTGTAACTTGTTGTTATACTATTTTCGGGGGAAAATGATGTAACTTGTTGTACCTAAAAACTAAACATGTTCTTGAAAATTTCAGGGAGAGAAACTGCCCAGTTTCCCCCGTAGTTTCGGGCCTGCTGGCAACAAATCACTTGTGGAAGATGTATGTTTGGGCCCGGTATTGCAAGGGCCAACAGTGCCGGTCTTCATGAGAATAGATCCAACTGAATTGCAAGAGTAAAAAATGCCAAGCGCAAGGAGACGTTTAAATCAAAGTAAAGATAAGGGTTAGCTGCTTTTATGCAACATTCCACCCTTGGGTAATAAATTTGAACTAATCACATTTTGAAAAGGTTTCTTTCCAACAAAGTTGTTTTAGTTGTTTATTTGACTTTGGTGATTGCTCAGGCAATAAAAATATTGCAAGATAGCTCGTATGATTACCATGTGCGTCAGAAGGGGGAGGGGAACCTTGCCCCCTTGGAGTTTGAAATTTGACACGTTCCTTGTAACGATTTAGTAGAAAAATGTTTTTTCTCTTAGTTTCGAGTCGGTGAAATGAAATTTTACCACTGTTGCCCCCTAGAAAAATGCTTTTGGCCACCCCGTGAAAAAATCCACCGCTGGCCCGCCTGGAAAAAATCCTTCTGAAGCCCACGATGATTACCATCTCAGATGGTAGCACGTAGATTATTATTTTCACATTGTTATGAAGTCGGTTCCCAATCCGTGTCAAATCTTATGAAAGTATCCAGCTATAGTCTCACCCCAGTTGCTCATTGTTCCTTTGAGAATGTGTTCACTGCCGTTACACAAAAGTCGCAAAACGTCTTGCTCGTAAAAATTCTGAACTTGAAACAAGCCTCAAGCGTTTCTGTTTAGAAAAGGTAATCACGTGAATCAGTGTTTGTAAAACTTTTTCAAAGAATATAGTGGCCTTGGAAACATAGGAATATTATACAACAGTGAACTTTGCACGAGATACGAATCATTTAATGAAGATATAAGATTGTTCATACAAAGTTTTGCAGACCTTTTCAAAGACTACAATATGTGGGAAGTGTTTTTTCAAGCCCTAAAACTTCGGACACACATAACCCAACGTATTCTCTGAACTGCCCGCTAATCTGCAGGAGTTGACTTCATTGGCAAACCAGTTTTAAGACACTTTCGTTAAAACTATGCACGATTTGTTTTCTAAGATGTCTTTCAAAGTTACGGGTGACTTTTGACAATGAGCAAGTTATGTCGACTTTGGCAAAAATTTAACAAATAGAAGTGAAAGGATTGTTAAGCAGTCGTTTAGAAATTTTCTTTGAATTTTGACACATTTCAATTCTGTTCGTGATCGTGCTTTTACTGTAACCAGAACTCAGGGTTATATTGTAGAATTAATGTAAAAGTAAACGTGCACAATGAACTGCAAAATTCGTTGGCCCAGTCAATCTTTGCATTTAAATCCATTCCAAACCAAAAAGGTTTTCATTGGAGCACAGCTATCCCTCGTGCTGCTGCTTCTGCCGAAGTGTACCTCACTGCAATGTGTGGTTTAAAAACCAACCAACGTCATAAAGTGCTTTGCAGTTTGCGCACGTTTTACCAGTTCTTCCAACATGTACTGGGTTTTCGCTTCGCTTGGTTGCGAATGCGTCAACCTTCTTTTTACTCTTTCATGCAACTACTGATCATCATCCCTACCGGGCAGCAAAACAATAGGGTAAAGAACCTTTGTATCAAAAGATTAGTTTGTCGACGGCGCAGCTAAGTCGGAAAAGAGACAACGAAACATGAAACGTTGTGAAACAGTTTGCTTTCCACTTCTTCCCCGAGGGACAAAACGCTCTGCTTCATTTCGCAACAAACACCGACTTGGACCTGATCTACCTCAGAGTTTTCATGCCAGTAATTTCAGATGCAAGTTGTCGACAGATTCTCGGAAAGGACATTTTAAGTCTGGGAAATATTATTGAAAATGGCCGAAAAATTAGTTATGGCAATCGCACGGAGACGTGCAGTCGGAAAACAAGTGAGCGACAATTAATTTTCGATAAATTTCTGTTTAATTTACTAATTGTTCGTCTCTTAATCTTCTGCACATTCTCACATGTGTAAAGTGGTAATCGAAAGATGAAAGACGCCAAACCGCCGAACTTCCGCTGCGTTCAAATCACGTGCTGGTTTCCTGTACCTGTCGAAAAGTGCCGTGAGCTGTATTAGATATTGGGAAAATAATGCTATTACAGGCCGTGTGACAATTGAAAGCTCCAATGTTTTCCGTAGGCTTTCCAAGAATCAGCCGACTGGGCTCTGCTTTCATCTTTTCGCGATGAATCAAACTTGCACATATCTTCACGTAACTACTTTCCACGTGTGAAGCAAGCAAGGAATCTATTGCAAGCTTTTAATAGGAAATCGATTTCAGGTAACATAACGCATCGTCAGTCCTTACATCTGCAAGCAGTGCTAACAGGTGAAATGTGGAAAGGCTAAAACAAGGGTAGGAAAAGCAAACAACCTCAAGAGAGAACTGAATAAATCATACAACACCAACTGCGACAATTAAAATGCGAAATTACGTCTTACTCAAATAATTGCATTCACTGGAGCTTCTAAACTAAATGAAAAAGTAACACAAACTCACAACACAAGCTGCGATGATTAACAATGCACATTTCAAGCTTAAAATGGATGCGTTGCCATGCTCAGTGAAGCGAAATTTAAGTGAATGCATTTATCAGAGAACGACGTATTTTATAGTGTTAATGTGATTGATTCCTTGCTTGTTTCACCTGTAGAAAGAAGTTATTTGAATACAGGCCGTGTGGTTGTAAGATTGTCAGTTGAAATAAATCGCAGTAGGTTTAAGGCAAGTTTTTTAAAGTCACCCTGTGTAGATACTTACGAGTGGGAAAAAATCTTCGAATTTAAGAAATCTAGTTAAGCAACTTGGACTTCAATTTTGCTTTTTTCCAAACAGTATTACAACACCACAACAAATGTCCTGCGTTGTTTATTTGGTTCACTATCACTATTAAACTGACCAGGGGCGCAGCCAGGAATTTTGTTTGGGAGAGGCCAGTTACTGACGTCGCCAGATTACAAACTTTAGCTATTTTGCACAAAGATCATTTTGATGTCACTGGTCAATTTCTGGTCTATTACAACAGGAAATGATGTCAAATATCTTCTACCAGTCGGCATCGATAATATTAACAAAGACAAGAAAACGTTTGCCTTCGCAGTGATCATTATCAAGAAGTTTTTAATCAAACAGTTTTCAATGAACATTAAGAGTAGCGAAAAGCGAAGCGCCGTGTAATGTTGTCCCCAAGAATATCACTGATTATGCCTATTGAATAAGTCAAAATCAACTAAAAGTATGTCAGTGGATTCATAGGTACAAATCAAAGGATGCCAATAGCCAAAGTTTGACTTTACAAAATACCTGCGAGCACAATCAAAAAATAAAATTCAGTCTGGATTCCTTTTTGTACAAATCGTCGATAACCATCTCAGGATCAATGTCACATCACGATTATTCGTCCAAACAGCCAATCCATCAGACGGTTTTGGCCGGGCCAATAACCAGCTTGGGACATCAGGTGGGGCGAAGAGTTTTCTGAGAGGGGCCCAAATTTTTCAAAATATGTCCAGTAGTTTTCAACTATGGCCAACAGATTTTTTCAGGGGGGCAAAAAGGTTTGCAGGGGAGGCTTCGCCCCCTTCCCCCCTGGCTACGGGCCTGTGTCCAATAGTTTTAAAGTATGTCCAACAATTTTTACAAGGGGGCCGAAAATTTTTCTAGCTAGTTACGGGCCTGGTTTTGCCCCACAGTGCTGCGTAGACAGTCTAGCAACCGTTGAAGCGTTGAAAATTAACGTTTATTTGTTGCTGTTGTGATTGGCAACGTTGCAATTAAGTGCAACAGTGTGTGAATGTTTGAGAAAAAGACATAATTGGAGTGTCTCTATAAGGTTTAACTCGCAGCTCAGAGTTTGGGTTACTGGCTATGGGGCTATGGGAGAGGTCCAGCAGGTACATTGTTCTGGGGCCCGACAGCTGCGGAGGGACCTGAGACAGAAGGACAGGCTCGTAACCAGCTTGAGACTCCAAGGGAGCGCAGAGTTTTCTGAGAGGGGCACAATTTGTTTTAACTATGTCCATTAATTAATTTTTAACTTTGTCCAGCACATTTTTCCAGGAGGACAAAAATTTTTCTAGAGGGCTTTCGCACCCAGCTACATCCTATTTACGGACCTGCTGAAGGAACGATTGAGTGTTTGTTACTAACACACTCGGAATAATGTAGCGAAATTAATCCCGCCCGGTGATGAAACTGGTTTGGCCTAAAGTATTTGGTAAGAAGTGTGATGTGTTTTAATGTGAATTGCTGGCAGTGCATTTTCCTGATACGATGTATTGATAATTATTAGCAGTAATTATTGTTGAACTTGAAGGTTTGC
>JGI24021J15306_10009153_pt1 | contig 12238 bp, 8 predicted proteins | sample Ectturendosymbi1_FD_15306 | JGI IMG/M metagenome (IMG submission 15306)
ATTGAGCGTAGAAATAAACGTTATAGGACTCGTTTATAAGGCTAACAACCTCTAATTCTCTGCTGTAGTTACAAAAGTTGGTTATATTTTGAGAGACGACCGTTGGAGGAATTTGAGAGACCGTTTTGGTCCCTCAAAACACCTTAAAAAACACTGACCAAGACAATCAAATGTTTTGATATAAAAGTAAACTGGAGCCAGAGACATGCTATGAAAAAAAGAGCTCCAGAGAGCTACACTCATGAAAACCAAGAGCACCTGAGCGGGAGCCATATTCATGGAACGAAGGGCTCCAGAGCTGGAGCAGTATCACTTTTATGCAAACTCGTGAGCCCTGTTATTATATCTAACTTAAACTCAGATAAACTACATTCACTTTTAGTTTGCACAGGCAACAAAAAAGTTTTTTTTTCTACAGAAAATTTTCAGGTGGTTTAAGTAAGAACATGCGTGGTATTTTTAAAGATGTGATGCACTTTCATTAAATAACATTTTCTCTTATGATGTGTCTTTAGTGAAAAATTGCAAAGAAAAATTATTGTGCATGTTTTCAAAACTGATTGTGGGGACAAGGAACAAACTTTGTGCATATTCTAATTAGTTTTAAGCTGCTTTATGGTAAAACAAATAGAAACTAAATTTGTGTAACTCCAGATTTGAGCACTTGAATGATGATGATGATAATAAAGTTAATTTGATGTTTTTGAACTTTCAGTGGCTGCCAATCAGCAGATAAAATACAGTTTCAGGGTTTGATTTTTTAGTTTATTGAACATTTGTTATTTTATCATACAGACAATATGTTCACAATGGTTAGGTTGTGATTAAAAAATTGAGGTCATTCAGAAGTTAATTAAAATTTTTACTGGCATATCCTTCATACACGTTTTCGACCACTTTTCAGAAAGATTTAAATCTTACCACGAATGCAATGTGACTTTGACATGAAAGACAGAAATAATTAGTCTTGTTGATTTACTTTTGTTAAGCCAGATATATATCTGCATACATAATTATCAAATGTTCTTCCTCTTAAAAATCTTGTTTTTACAGGACTGTGAGTTGATTATACATGTGTAGTTAATTTGGTAGATAGTCACATACCAAACATGGAATCAGATAATGAAGCACCCTCAGTGTCATTGGCCACAAAATTTGCTCGCTATTATCAAATGTATCTTGATCGCACTGTGCCTTACACGGTTGTGCGATGGATTGGTACTCTCATTTTTTATATCATTTATTTCATTCGAGTCTTCATGCTCCAAGTAAGTGTGAATTGAAATACTGGGTCTGATATGTTTTTATTTGTAATAGCATAATGTGTGTTGAAACCAGCACTCAACCAAAGTTGTCCTGTTAAGGCAAAAGACAATATTCATTCAGTCTTTCACCCATTGTGTTACTTTTGCTCAAGTGTTTAACCTTTCATACCTAAATAATTGGATGATATCAAGTAAATGGTTGATAATTAAGAGTGTATACAATTAACGCTAATCTTTCAAAAAATTGTTAGCTCTTTCACGACCGGTAATGTTTGAGGATTTCGTGCCAAAAAAACGAATCACACGTGGCTTTGCGTGAGCATAACTCTGGCGCCGAAAGCGGTAGAGAGTTATTAAAAGGCTCAAAAGGTGCTGCAAGTCTTCTAGTCTGCACTCAAAAAAATTTTTTAGTTGGGGGGTGCAGGTTTTTTGTGAGTGATGTCATAAGTTGAAGACTTTTGAGCCACTTTGGCCCTGTTCACCTGGCCCTGAGCCCAAACCGTTACATGGTAGTATTTCGCTGATGTTTTTATTAGAAACTAGGCTACAATCAGAGTCTTTTGATACTTTGGATGACCTGCTGGGGTTTTGTTTCGGGTTCAAAAGTTATGATCTAAAGTGATAAAAATATATGACTATAGTTAAATATTTGACTAATTAGATAATTAATTATTTGTTTATTTTAGATCATATGTAACTGTTGAATCAGAAATGCTAGAAGGTCGATCAAAGGTTCAAAAGACTTGGACTCGGGCCTAGTTTACAATAAAAACTTCAGTGAAATACCTTGGCCGAGCGGTTGGGCCCTAGGCCAGGTAACATGAGCCAAAGTGGCCCAAAAACTACATCACTTGTGACGTCACTCACAAAAATCCGCAACTCCCAACCAAAAAAAATTTTTCAAGTGCAGACTAGATGACTGGCTGATCTGTTTGAGCCCTTGAACAGCTCTCTAGCACAATCGGCAGAGGAGCTATGGCGTTGGTAAGGCAATCGACAACTGTTGGTTTTAGGCCGATTTCAAAGTACGAATATATCGTACGCTGGCTCTCAAAGTGTTAATAGGGAAGACATGGCAAGGCATCACAAAAATCATGAAGAGGAAGATAACAAACAAGAAGATGAAGATTAAGCCAAATCTTTGCCTTAGGTTACACATGGTGAAGCCAAGCATTGCAACGCAATGCTTCTGAAAATATTTTTTCAAGCAAGGAGCCAAGGTAGACCTTCACAAGGAATTGAGTGTTTGTGTAGAGACAGTCCAGAAAATAAGTGATAAAACCTGCAGACAGATGGCCCAGCTGATGCATTTTTTTCAGCAGGTACTGTACAGTACCATGGTTTGTTTTGATTGTTGTAACAAAATTCATAGGAATGTGTTCTCCCTGTTTAATGTAAACACCTGCTTGATCAGACCAATTTGGCTTATTCTGTAATGTGACCTGATTGATCAGTGTTGACTAGAAATGCGTATTGTCCCTTGAAATATGTGGTCTAAAAATAATTGTGCCAAATGCCTTCTACCAGACAATGGCAAACCCAGAACATCATTTGTTTGAACTAACTGTTTTGGAGACAAGTTGTTTGTTTGATGCTGAACAGCTCTTGTGTTACAATTTGAAGTGATGGCTGGCTGTTAGGAAAATCAACTCTAATATTGCAGATGACACTTTTTCCCAATAGGGTCTTTTTCATATGTGCACAAAAAAGTGACTTTTGCTCAGGATGACCAGCTGCATCAGCTGCAAATAAATGTGTGATGCCAGAGAATAAACAAATAATGTTGGTGTTCTTTTTTATCAAACAAATGAAATGTACAGCTTAAATTTGCCATGGGCTTGTGTTTGTTTGCATCTGAGATGAGGTGCTTGGACATGCTTTAACTGTTTTTTCATGAACAGTTTATTAATCTTCTTGCTGTTGAGCTTAGTAGTTGCTTTTCTTGCATTCAGAGCAAAAGATTATCCAAATCTTTTAATATTGCTTTCAGGCATCTGCTGCACTCAAATGTAATTTAGTCTTAAACTAATACGGTGTTTTGAGCATGCACCATTAAAGTTCTTAGGCTGGGTCTCATTGCTGGCAAAGTCATACGAGACTAAAAAACAGTACAGACGACTCCAGTTAAATGCGTATCATTTAAATGCATATACAACACTTTATCATCAAATAGGATTCTGGGTTCCCAAACCCAAACAATTCAATGCATGAAGAAAATAGTCTGGCTAATTGCTTGAACTTTTAATCACATAAACCAGATATTCACATAGAAATCTTATTTCATGTAGATTTGTATCACTTAATCACACATTTCACTTCAGAAAAGTGTAAATTCCTAAAAATACAAAACGTTTTGTTACTAATTACAGGTCATGAACTCACCATGACTCTTTTTCAGGGCTGGTACATTGTCACCTATGCACTTGCAATCTATCATTTAAACCTGTTCATTGCCTTCCTTTCACCAAAGGTGGACCCATCTGTGTATGGAGATGATTCTGATGGTACGAATTCTTTCAGTTGGTTTCTACATCAATGAGCAAAAGTTTGTTTTACTATATTAATAAAAATACATCCTTCTTTTTGGATCTTTCTTTTTAACAAATTCACTTATAAACACGCCTTCATTCAGATCTTTGCTTGAAATAGATTAAATTAATCTACCGGTATGTACATTTTTAGATCCTTGTTTTTAATAATTTCGATTAACAAACACACAATTTTAGTTAACTTCCTTCAATGTGCACTGTGTAAATTATAAAATTAGTTTATTTCATGCATATATGCCAGTAGATTTGAAGTTATAGCTGTTCGTATGGAATTCCAAAACAATGCAGTAATTGTAGTGTTATCAGATATATAGCATCTGTATCAATCTTTTCGTTTTGTTCATTTTTTAGCTGAATAGTGAAGTGTGAGTTCAGTGTTCAATATATTTCCAGCAGTGAATTGTGACAGTTTATTGGTTTTGGGTAAAATGAACCTTGATTGTCACTTTGAACTTGAAAGAGTATTTTCTTGTTTGTTCTGAGGCTTGGTTGGTCTCATACTTTTTTTTACTGGATGGTGCAAACCAAAACCTGGCAAAAAGATTTAGTATCAATAGAATAAAATTTGGTTGTGCATGAACTAAAATTTTTTATCAAAGGTTTTTTGTAAATACAAACTCAAATTCATTTAGCACTTGTTAGACTAGTAGTGAATAAATAACAAAGAGAACTTCTCAGACCACAGATTAAGTGAGTGTGAACTTTTGTTTGAAAGAGGAAGGTATTTCAGGTTTGTGTACTGTTCTAATACTTCTTTCAATTTTCAAAAACCGTTTGTAAGTGTTACAGTAATCAGTTAGACTTTCGAAAGGTTTTTGTGCAGTTGGAGTGCTGCCAATTTGACTTAACGATTCCGCTTGGGGTTTGGGGTTGCCAGGCCACAAATGCGTGTAGTCATAGCACTGATAGGTCACTGAAGGTAAGGATAAAAATGACAAAATGATGTTTCATGATAAAAGTGCTGGCTATTGAGATATCCGTACACTGTGCGATGTGCATCCTACCAGTGTCCGCTGTTATCTTTTTTTTTTGCTAAACTATTTTCAACAACGCTGCACTAAGAATATGAAATTATGTTTTAATTGTTAAATTTTATCACTTCCCATTCCTGTCTACAAGAGTCAATCGCTTGCATTTTGTGTGGCAACCATTAAGTGCCGCAGTCATGCAGATTCTTCGTCTTCACAGATGAAGGTCCAGAACTTCCAACAAAATCAGGAGAAGAATTTCGTCCCTTCATCAGACGCTTGCCAGAGTTCAAATTTTGGTACTCTGGCACGAAGGCAATTCTGATCGCATTCACGTGCACGTTCTTCAGTGCATTCAACATACCCGTTTTCTGGCCTATCCTTGTTATGTATTTCTTTGTTTTGTTTGGAGTAACCATGAAAAGGCAAATTAAGGTAAGCGCCACTGTGCCAATGGTTGCTGGCTACCTGTTTGATGTGAAAATAAATAACCGACCAACGCCCTTGAGTGAATTACGCCTGGGTTTCTTGTAATCTTTCAGCTTTGAATCTCTTGTAGGAGTGTAACTGCATTGTTCTCTATCTTATTAGGACACAAAACATAATTCCTGAAATCAAGGGCGTACCGATGTTTATGGCGCCCGGGACAAGAAACAATTTGGCGCCCCATGTTCGAACATAGGGCCTTTCGGGANAAATGTACTGTATTGAAGAAAATACTTGCAACATTGCTGGGACTTTTCGGCGCCCGAGTCATTTTGCCCCCGTTGCCCACCCTCGGTACGCTCCTGTCTGAAATGCATGTTCATCCAATTGATCGTGTTTATGGAAGAAAATTTAAACTGAAACATAGTAAAAAAATTGATGATGCCATGGCTCTTTTTCATTTAGATTACCTTTACGCTACTATGACCCGTTTGGGGCGTGTTTCTTCGTTGCATTGGCCTTCGTTTAAAAAAATCAGCCCATAGCCAAAACGCGTCTTGGGCAGAGCCAGAGGACTGTCATGTCAAGGAAGTTAAACATTCTCTGTCACATACTAACTTCTTTGCAATCATGCCTTGCTGATTTTGCCGGAATGTTCGTTTAAACGTTACTTTGTTTTCACAGCACATGATCAAGTATCGTTACTTGCCATTCACTCACGGCAAGACGAAGTACAAAGGCAAAGATGATACAGGCAAAGTAGTCCCTCCGTCGTAAAAAATTTCACTCAGATGCAATATTTATTATGAACTGGATTTGCCATCCTTAGAAAAAACAACTGTATCGTATCGCTCACGTCGCCCTGAGGACGTTTTAAAAGATATTTGCAACTTTAAACCATCGGTCTGTCGCGAATGCGCCGCGATCATTCGCAGCCAATTCGCTTTGCGTTGCTACGTCACAGTGTAATTACGTACCGAAGTGCTGAAGGACGCGCTGTTGCGTCACAGTGTAATTACGTAACGAAGTGCTGAAGAACACTTTCAGTTAGGAAGCAACCGGGCCCTTTTTCTTTAACACTGCGTTGTTACGTCACAGTCTAATGACGTAACCGTGCGCTGAAGGACGCTTTCACCTTGGTAACTACCGGGGTCCTTTTTCTTTCACACCCCCACTTGTGCGTGTGACACGCCGCGTGTCCCGTAGGCCTTTTTCTGCGTTTAGCGTTAACACATATCATCCATCTAATGCGCATGTACGTAGACTAGACTCCCCCCATTCCCCGACGGCCGTTCGTAAGAGCAAACTTAGAACTTAGCAACGTCCGCCGGTGAGCGAGCAACTATTACGTCACCGAAATCTGATTCCGTCTTAATCAGCGTTTTTCCCGGTCAGCTTTCGCTTGCAACGGGACGACAGATATGACGTAAAAAGAAACGTCCGTTTGTTGAGGTCACACGCGTTGACGAAGTCACTTTTTTCTATTAACTCCCCACGGAAGTTTGACCGGATCTTTATCTGATTTTGAACAAGCCCTGGCGTCACGCAGTTTCGTGGTGAGATCTTCGTCAAGCCTTTTGTCGAAGACATTGAAAACCAACACAATAACCGCCAAGAACGTCGACTGCGCCGCTGATGGTAACAACTAAAATTGAAAGTAAACAAAGAATGGAAAACATATATTTCTGCCAATCAGCAAAGAGCAAAAGCATGTACTTCAGGCGGCGTTTTCAATAATTTCCCTGGTTCCCCCCAGCATCCAATCTGGTCTTGAAACAGGAAGAAAGTTGTAAAGCTCGCCCAGGCTTAATTTTTATTTGCGGTATAATGTAAACGGAAGCCTTGCTTTCTGAAAAATGCCGCGAGTGAATAACGCAGCAAAGTGGAAAAAAGAGACTCGTCTGTCTCGCTGTTCAAACTGTTCCTGGCACGCATCTGCGCCCAATCACAGTTCAGCCACGCACGTGACGTGTTCCAGGCGCACACCTGCGTCCAATGACAGTTCAGCCACGCACGTGATGTGCACGGAAGAACGGAACTTTTCTGCCTTGTTTGTTCTGCTTAAGACATGTTATGTTTGTTGTTTTTTTTCGTGTGTGTGACAAGTACAGCGCACTCCCCCTATATAGAACTTGCTGTAGCTGCACAGCCAGCTGTGGTTCTCTTGTCCATTCCAGTTCATTGTATGTGGAGGACGCGCCACATCTCCAACCCTATTCGATTGACGAAACTAAAAGCGTCTTATGGCCTTACCGACCTTTCCAACTGAAGCTACTTGTGCATTCGAGCAATGAAGTTTACTTCGACAATTTGAAGATTGTGGCAACACAGGGAGATCTGGGTGCGATCTTTTGCGAACCATGCCGTGTCGTCACAATCGAGCTGGAGAAAGCTCGATTGTGACGACACGGTATGGTTTCGAGCTGGACAAAGCAAATACTCAACGTGTCTATTTAATTAGCTTTGGTATCTCCTGCTGTCTAAATGAGCGTACAAACTCGTTCTTTCATCTAGTTTTAATTACTTCTCGAATCGCGTTAAGTTCACCTAGCTGCTAGAGTGTCCCCATGCTCCTTGGGTAAGGAGCCCTGGGGATCTTGTCGATGTCAAACGAAACGAAAGCACAAATAGCGCGGGTTTTGCTTCTGACAATTTCCGAAAAGGCCAAGGCGACCGCGGTCGCCGTCACTTTTTGTTTGACTCCTTTTTCTCTTTTATTATCAGATTTATGACGTTCGTTCTTAGCTTAATTGTTTGCAGGAAATTGTTCGATCTTTTGAGGACGAAGCCGTTTTCGACTGTTTTGCGGCGTTGTTTCCGCGACTTCCTGATTTTATTCGGGAAAAGCGCGCTCCGCCTCATGACGCAATGAATTAAATATGAATCAAACTGCTGTTGGTACTAAAGCAAATTCGGCAACACCGGAACGGCAGTGTTTCTAATTGTAATTCGTTTCGAAAAGCGATCGCAAACCGGGCATGATTTTTCTGAGTTACTCCGCAGCTTTTTCATATACTTGTTACCTGCCGAGACATGGCGATACTGAAAAGAGTTCAATTGTTTGTCTGACAACCAATAAGAATACCAGCGTCTGTGTCTCAGTGTTCCCAGCGTGCGTGCAATTGATCGCGTGACAATGAAGCGCTGAGTGTTCCAACGCTCGGTGCTAACAGAACTCGCGCTTCGTTTCTACGAGACCTCGCGCGTGAACGAACGTTCAACTGCTGCTATTTGCTGTGACGTGTGCATGGCGTGGTTGCGCTGTGACAAACAGAAACGATTTGTTCTGAAGGAAAAGACTGCGTTTTAGTGTATTTCTTCAGACAAGAGAGAGATAAGGCATTGCAGTCCGGAAAATTAATCAGTCCCGTTCGCCATTGGGGGCTTTGGGTGAACTTATCCCCCCCCAACGAAGCACCAAGCGCCCCCAAATTGAAATTTTATGAAACATAAATCAATGGAGTTTTTATCAATTTTTCAACGTTAAGCCCCCCCTGTTGAAGACTTCCTGGCGACGCTTCTGTGACCGAGCCCTCTGTGAACGCTACTTAGCTAGGGCTGGGTCCAAGTAAGTAATTACTTACTTGAAAACGTTTACTTATTAGTTGGTTAAGTAATTTAGCCGTTACTTGATATTTCAAGTTATTTGCTTTTAGAAAAGTAAAGATTTTAGAAGCCACGTCTGTTACTATAAACGCAATATTATACATGATGGCAAGCATCATCGCACCTGAAACAAGTCATATATTGAAGCGAATAGATTTCTTGTCTGTACGGAGCGCTTTGTGAGTCACAATTGTTGATTGCCATCGTGATTATGATTTGGAGCAAGAAGTTCATTGTATTAAATTGAACCGCGGCCAACAGTTCCGGATTTTGCCTGAACCACCTTATGTGATTTAAAAGTTTCAATGATCGTGATGTGCTTGCATGTTTTTAAGTGCAAATGTCGGCTTTTCTTATTTGCTTGATTAACTCAAGTTACGTAATCTGTCAGATATTACTTATTACTGAAACAATTTCTGTAACTTAAACCCAGCCCTGTACGTAGCAAGCTGGTGACAACTCAAGTCACTGATCATTCCCGAATCGCATCCAGTGATTTTTCAAATGACTTGCAATAATTCGAGTCGCGTTACAGTGGTTTAACGAACATAAAAAGTGGCCCCCATTATACACAGAAACGTATTTATTCGCTGAAAGCAAGGTAATTTTCCATTTTGTCTGGGAATTCGCTTTTGTGTGAAAGTCCATTTCACATTGTAAATTGTTTAAAATCATGGGTGTCGGAAGGATTTTTTCCAAGGGAAGACACTAGGGGATTTTTCCAAAAATTTCCCAAGGCCGGGGCTACAGTGGTGAAATTTGATTTTTCCCACTCGAAACAAAGAAAATCTTTTCTTGCTGAAAATTCCAAATTTGGGGGGGGGGCGAAGGCCCCCCTTCCGACGCCCATGTTTGAAGTCATTTGATTATGAATTATTCTTTTTCTACATATTAAAGTCGTTGAGAGCCCCCTTTTCGCACATAGGTCTTGCTTTATTTTAAGAAACACAAGACTTGCTTCACAGCACTAGCGTACGGAGGGGGGCACTGTGCCATGGCCTCCCCCTCAGACCCTAAAAATTAAAAAATGTATAAACAGTATTGGGCAGTGGCGTAACTAAGGGGGGGCAAGGCAGAACCGTCGCCAGAAAGTCTTCAATAGGGGGGCTTGAACGTTTGTGCGTGGGCGCTTAAATGCAAAAACTATTTATAGTATTCATATTTCAATTTGGGGGGATAAGCCCTCCCATGGCCGGAGCCGGATTAAAGGGTAGGGAGCCCGGGGCGATTTTTACCGGAGGGTCCCTATGACGTAATTCATGACGTCATCGTTTGTAAAATATATGTTTTCGGTGATTCGCAAGGTTTCCGTTGTTTTTTCGGTAGTCGAGAATGTGCTTAATCAAATACACATACAGTTAGCTGCTATGATATGAATGCTAGGATGCACTTTTACTACTAAGAAACAATATTTCACAAGCTAGAGAGTGACTCGGCAGGAAACAACATTCATCCGAACAATAAGCAGAAACCAGAGATTACAAACAAAAACACCAGAAAAAGAATATGTCAATATGGCCAATCAGGCTGAGTGTGAAACTTATTTCCAAGGTGAAGTCTTGATTTTCACCTTCCTTTTCAGGTGTTCTAGTTGAAGCCATTGCTTTAACGTTGCTGCTTGAAAGTTGCGCTAGAAAGAGCGATTCAGTCGCGGCGATTTACCTATCACTGCCAGCTCCTTACAAGCTTTGCGCTTTTCAGAGCTCTTGATCTGATGGCATCACAGGTTTCGGCATCGCGCTAGCTAAACACTGCAATCTCGTTTTCTGTTCTTTCGTTCTACAAATCGACTGATTGAAACCTTTTCTGACGGACGACGCAATGCATGTGGTATAAATGGCTTGAATCGCTTCATATGTTTATGATGTAACACAATGATAGTAACCATCGGAAAAAAGTGCGTTTCCACCACACGTTTCCCTTTATGACGAAACTAAGGTGCAGTTCGGCTGCGGCTACCACGAGACTGCACCAGAAGTTCGGGATCAATGGTACCTGTGTTGCCACTTCTGATATTTTAACATGACATCAGATGTGATGTTCTCAGATAAACGTCTGATGTTTTGGCGACAAATCTAATGTTGGCTGGGTTGTTTTTTTCACATTTCCACGCATTTTAGGAAGAAAATAAGCTAGATTCATGATTTATAAGTTTCTTTAATCAATTTCTCACCCTAATGTGTGTGTAGTTATCGTTTCAAACTAAAGAAGCTCTCTTCGCTTCGTTGTGACTAACATTTTACGTAAATTATAAACGACTTCTCCATTCACTGGCGATATTTCGCTCTGTTTCGGATTCAGCGAGGGTACTCGCGCTTTGTTAGGTTTGTTAAAAGACGCATTTAGCTTAGGCTATATGAAACTGTAGCGTAAAAATGTGATGTTATCTGATCTAGAATAAGGCAGCAATCTGATGTTAACGAGACTAACCCCAGTGGCAACATTGACTGATACTAAACAGCAGTCAGCAACCACTAGCTTTAGCACGCAAATAACGTTTTCGTGACATTTGTGCAATAGGCGTGATGCGCGAGTAGAGAGTCATGCCAATGCCAAAGGAATGATTGTTAGGAAAAAGTTACCAGCGAAATCAAATAGATTTGTATTGAACGAAACCGAAAATACTTGTAGGCTATTCAGTACAGAGCCGGCGCTAGCTCTTTTTTGTGGTACGACCAAGATGAGCAGAAATCGTGGATTCAGGGAACTATTGCTCACTAAGCAAGCGGTTCTTTTGCTACTCTGTACTCTCTAGAAAAAGATGACCTTTTTTAGCCATTCATAGTAAGAGATGTCCCGTAAGCATTTTCTGCCACAGCACAGTTCCAGGTTTAAATCCAACCTGAATTGAAAGCTTGTATAATACCGTAGACTAAACACTCGCGACTTATAAAGATATCCCTTTCCTCGCAGTTCTAAAAATTTAAGGAAACAAAGCTCTCCACCATTCTACATCTTTAATTCTGCAAACTAAACCATTGCCTGCAATGCACACTATAAAGTTGTTGCTCTAACTCTTCGCCATTGAGTCAAGAGACAAAAATAAAAACGTACCTACCACTCCGCTTAAGCAACGTTATCAGCCGACAAAATTCTCAAACACGTTCACAAAATTCAACCCAACTTTCTCAGTGTGTCCTTTCTACCAGAAACGTAATTTTCAGAGATTTTGTCCAGATCAAGTCTGTCAACTCGTTCTTTGTGAACATGTAAAAAAAAATCGTCTTTAAGTCATAGTTGTACGCAGGGCTTCTGATTTTGCTAGGGAGTACGAAGACCGGACCCCTAGCTTCTGGTTCCCTCGTCGAAACTGGCATAGCGTTTTAGTATAGTAATCAGAATAAAATTAAAACACCTACCATGCTCAGATTTATGAATACATTAATTGGCAACTGGCTTACACTAGAAATTTGTGGCTTGATTA
>JGI24021J15306_10009155_pt1 | contig 12237 bp, 11 predicted proteins | sample Ectturendosymbi1_FD_15306 | JGI IMG/M metagenome (IMG submission 15306)
AGCTGGAGGGTTGTAATGCCGATTTGTGTTTTGGAAGTCGGTGAACATTGGCAAACGATATTTTTGCAAGGTCAGATTCAGAACATCGCAAGGAATTAGTAAGAAATAAGCGTATCGCACGTTCGGTTTGCTCTGGGGTCTCCTCGGAAGATTCTAAAGGTTACCCATGAAAGAGAAGGTTATATTCTTTTGATCACAATTCAGAGACTATTTCAGACTTCCTTGTATTCTCGCGCATTTCTGTCAACTCTTTCTCAACACCTTTGAGATCAGATGTCAAATCTGAAATTGTGTTGTATGCATGATCTAAGCTTGTTTCAGCCAACTGCAAGCGTTCCATAAGAGATTTTTCAATTGCTGAAAGGCGTTCAGAAAGTCTCTTTTCTACTGATTGCAGTAGCTTGTACAGGTCCGATAATTGCAGAGCGTCGTTTCCCTCGGGCGCCTGACCAGCCTTGTGTTTTCTTAGACTGCTATTAAATAGCACTGTTCTTTTCCATACTTGTTTTACTTTTAATATATTTGAATCAATGGCAGTCAATATTCGGATGCACAAAACTCAAAATACAACTCCGTGAGTATCAGGGGCAAATCCAACAAAACGTCAAAGATAGAAACTGATAGAATTCTGAAGAAACCGTTTCCCAAGTTTCTTGAACAACAGCTGTCTAAAAACACGTCCGTTCAGCTCGACGATCAGTGACTGAAAAATTCGGCCCGTTTCTTGTGAAGCAAGGGCGCAGTATGGTAAAACGATTTGTGTGTATTTTAACTTGCCTGCGAACTAGAGCTGTCCACATCGAGGTACGCACACCTTATCGACCGATTCCTTCATCGATGCCCTTCGACGCTTCATTGGTAGAAGGGGTAAACCGGAAATCGTATACAGCGATAATGGTAGAAAATACTGTCGGCGCTGCTATCGGAACAGACCCTCACCGACGAAGGACTGGCGACGTTAATGGTCGAGGTGGAAGCGATCCTCAACTCTCGCCCTCTTATTACGCCGGTCGCCTTCGACTCCAAAGATGACGAGCCTCTTACCCCAAACTATCTTTCGCTTCAAACTGGTTCCGCGACTCCAGCACCAGGTGTTTTCGCAAAGGACGATTGTTATGTTAGTGGATGTTGGCGGCAAACACGGTAGCTGGTAGATCAGTTCTGGAGACGTTGGTCTCGAGAGTATTTGCTTACTCTTCTTCCACGACAGAAATGGACAACCAAATGAAACAACATTCGGCTCGGCGATGTTGTTCTTATCGCGGGCTATGGACATCCGAGAAACAATTGGCAGATGGGACGCGTCTGCCGCGTTTTTCCAACAGTCGAAATATTATTCGTGTCTGCCGCGTTTTTCCCGACAATCGAAATATTATTCGACAAGTGGAAGTAAAAACTGCTAACTAAACTTTCAGACGGCCCATCGCAAAACTTGGTCTTGTTTGTCGTGGCGATGAAAAAATCACGGCTGCTATTTCCGATTGACAATGACCTCCTGCATTAACGAGACGTAAATCGTTTGGGTTGCATTGCCAAATAATTCCGTTTTTCACGTTGCTTAATTTCATTGATCGATTTATTGTTACCTCAGTAACGTTACCGGTTTAATTTGAAATTGCATTTAACCAACTGGAAGTCGCACGTAGCGTTTCTGTAAATTTATGGCGATGTAATTGTTATTGGGTATGTTACATCGCAAATTCTTGCGTTGCCTGCTGAAGGATCGTTTGCTTTGATTGGTCAATCCCGCATTCCACGCTTGCGATGATTGCCTTACGTTGTTCCGTTTTTACGGCTTCTTATGTGGTCTCGAATCGATTTTGTTGCCAGTTTTCTGACGAGCGTGGTGTTAACCATTTGCACGCTGTTCTGCAACTATTTAAAACCGGACCGTACTCACTGTGTTGTCGTGTGTCGGCTGTTATTCCGACTTGTAGTAAACGGAGTTTGACGGTTGCTGGAGTTTTGAATTTTATACGTGCTTCGTCTCAATCATGGTGCGAGCTCACAACTAAGACGTAACAGCCGTTATGGTTGAATATAACAATTAATTCCTCTGCTCGATCTGGACCCCTCCATTTAATTAAGCACTTTTTAAATCTTTAATAAACTTTACGCGTTCTCTCAATGGGGAGCGGGGTCGCGCTTCGAACCTCGTTTATAAATTCGATAAACTAATTGCGAGGTGCAACAATTCTCAGATAAAGATCCTTAATTTGTTTGAACTCCCATACGTACTAGCTGCTTAGACAACAAAACCAAAATTGCAAATGACGAATTAGACGGACAAAACGATTCTCAGGGATAGAAAGAGGTGACGAATTAGACGAGTTCTACTGTACTACTACGTTGTTTTTATCAACCTGCCTTCTGCAGGGTGTGTGTGTTCATACTATGGACTTCGTGTCTGCTCACAAACAAATAAATAAAATATTACGAAACGATAGCATCGTTCACGCTATTCGATAAGAGGTTGGGTAAAGTCTGGCACGTAAACCCTGACGTTTAACTAAGCGAAAAGCATTGTTTATTTTAGAGTATTTTAAGATCTGTTTCTACTTCCATGGGCACCAAAAAGGGGCGCCACAGAGTTTTTTTTGGGGGAAGTTGTCCCAAACTGCCCTCCCCCCTGGATCCCCCACTGCCAAACGCTCCTTCGAGTTTAAACAACTTTATTCCTACACTTCAAGATGCAACAGGCGCATGGGCACAATTGCGATTCGTCGTTGAAACTATGCAAATGGAACGAACTGCAGCAATGCAATCAACAATGCAAGGAACTAAACTTGTAAAAGATCACAGTAATATCGTTGCGATCACTTACAGGTTATTGCTAACGTTTGTCAGCGCGAATGTGATGTAGAGGGGAGCGACAAAGACACACCACGATCCGATGTAGCATACGAAACCATAAAAGTAGTTTGACAAAATAGTTGGAAGTACTAAGAAAAAAACCAACAGAGCAATGGAAGAGCGGGTAGGTGAAGTGCACCATCTAGGATGTATTTTCTAACAGGCAGAACAATAAGTGCGCTACACGTTTTGGCGCTTTAATAGAGCATAATATCGGGTTGAATTTAAATCACTTCCAGTACAAGAAAAAACTAAATAGGTACGTGTACGAAACTAAACATTGCTAAATGAAAAATAGACAGAGCAGATTTCTATCACAAACATGTCGTCGAATCGTGAGAAGTTTTATTTGGCAGCAGCTGGCCTTTATAACAGTTTGGCCGAGCTATGGCAAAACTCTATTGAAAAGACGTGTTCACTTTACGTTGTTCGGTTATATTCTTAACGTAGGCTAGGTTTAAAATGGACGAAATGAAAAACACCACTTCACTTTTACAAAATTAACCTACCACAGAGCAGATGAGGCGATTTCCATCGCCACAAATCAGGATTATACCATTTGCGCTACTCATTTCTCAGAAGGCTGCAGCGATGAAGAAAAATATGCTTAATCTTGCATACATTTCCGGTTGTCGGTTTTTCTTGGTAAGTTCTACTTGGGTAGCGCATTTAATCTAGGCCGATGCTTTAGCCGTTCACAGAGATCAAGGTATGCAATCATACTGCGTAGGGAATAACTCCAGCACTACTCTCGTGCTGATAATAAAGTAAATGTGGATGATGCAAGCGGAAAGCAGTGCGATGCATTTCACATTTGAACTCTTACTGCACGCTATAAGTGCGATTGTTGTGCGACAATTACACAGCAAAATGGAAAGTGTCCAAACCAGAGGTGCACAACCTGCGGCTGTCGATAAAAATTTACGCAGACGTGCAGATGTAATTTAAAATATAAATTACGGGGGCCGTGCACTGTGCATTAATAAAAACTCTTTGTCTGCTGTAAAGGATACCAATTAGAAAGATGGCCAAACGGACGTGTGGAAGCAGGCTTCCCTCAGTGTGTGAAAGATGAACTGAAGTATTGCAAAAAGATGAAAATATAAAAGTAATGCGGCCGACAATGGCGGAAAGGTTGTGCACCCTAGCACCCCTGGTTTAAACGTAATACCTAACTACAAGGATAAGCTGAGCATCGGAAAGAGTGCTATCGTAAACACCAGATGCAAATTTACGTGGTAGATGGTTGTACTGCTTTTGAAGTTAGGCAACGGTTAATGCTGGAATTGAAGTTACAGCCAAAATTGCGTCCATTTTCACTGATTGATTGCTGAATTCGGTTCAAATCAGTCCATACAACTACGGATATGAAAGTAAGATTTTGACAAACTTCCGCGTCCTGGGAAAACATTCTAGCATTACAAGTCCAAGAACTGAACACAACGGCGTTACATTGCAGGAAACTTACTCCTTAAAAGCATGCTTTACAGAAGCTTAGGAAATAGCCTTTAGAAGCGACTAAAAGTAATTCCGTGTTTATAAATAATACACAACAGTGCCGCTGCGAATAAAACGTATGTTCACATAAAATATACTACGTGAGTGTAAAACTTGAAACATCAACTTCATGAAACCAGATTCGGTGATTGTCAAGGTACACTTAACTGTCAAGCAAGCGTTTCATACAAATCCTCACTTTCTCATTAAGTCGATAATTATGTCTCAACGCCTCGAGCAAACAGTTTGATCATACCTTTGTGAACCCAAACAGTAATGTTGGGATCCGTCAGCAACTCGCCGTCAGTATTCCAGTAACCTGAATGTTGAGGCGAAGCAGAGTTCGAGCACTGACTGTCGCTGCTTTCAAAATCTGAACCCACAGCAAAACATCGGAAGGCTTTCACTCTCAGAACATTGACGAACGGGAAACGAAAACGATTGGCTTTGCCAACGTGCGAAAACAAGTAACGAAAAAAATCGCGTTTGGAGCAATCTTCTACCAGAATAAGATCAGTATTGCCATCTGCAAGATGAGCCGTTGGAGACAGTCCTTGAGGACAGCGTTTACACGCACACGAAATCAGAGCGGAATTGATCATCACATATTTTCCTTTTAGAACCTGCAAACAGCAATCATCGTTCGAAAATTGCGCACAAATGTATACCCATAAGAGCCTTTTGTATTCATAATCCGAATAACGACAGTGCAAAAGTTACTAAACATACTTCGCCACAAAAAACTTGCTGTTTCCAAAATCATTTTTGTGTACTTGCTCGATTCTCTTGTATAAAAGTAGGATTCAGAAACAGCTAGTAAAAAAAACGTTAAAATCCTTTTATTCCGGCGTGCGCCACTTTTTTTGTAAAACTTTGCAAGGCAATAATTCGCCAGCCGATTGAGCTAGAGAGCTGTTCAAACCATCTGCGGATTCAGCGAGTCTTCTATAGTTCAGATTGAAAAAAGTTTTTTTGTTTCGGGTTTGGAGCTCTCTGTGGGTGACGTCACAATGGGGGTAGGTTTTTGCCTTTTTGGCCAGTATACCTGGCGCTGGGCGCCAGCCCAACGAGCCATTTTTTGGCTCAAGATTTTTTTGGAAACTAGGCTATAATCTGCATCTTTAGAGTTCTTGATTAGTTTGCTAGCATATCTGGAGCCAAAATCGTGGCTTAAAAACTCCATTTTTGGCAAAAGTATAAAAGTTCCTCGAAAGGTATGATTTGCCCTCTCAGGACAAATTTTGGCCAGTTATAACTCGGTAGCAGATTGAGCTCGAGCTGTTCAAACCCTCTAAAGACTCCAAAACTTAAGTTTTGGTCTTGGGGCTTTTGGTTGATGACGTCATGAGTGGGACATGTTTTGCGGTTTGTTTGATGACGTCATCAGCTGATCCAATGAGCCGATTTCGTGGCTCAGAATTTTATCGGATTCTAGGCTATAATACAAGTCTTTAAGCCCTTGATCGACTTTCTAGCGTTTCTGGTTCCGAAGTTATGGCCAAAAAAATTTGTGAAGTTTGTCTTGCCAAAACAAAGACAATGAGTGAACCAACACACTACTCAGGTCAATTAACTTTAAGGTAAACCGTTACACCACATCACTGGGTCGAATACATTGATAAAATACAAGTCGCACTTTTGCACGACCACAACTAGGCAACGTCACGTTAAACACTCGTAACAATGAATGCTGACGCTTTGTCCCCAAACGCGTTTATTACATCACAAACGAAAGAAAAATGGCCAGGCAATGTTATTCCTGGTCACAGAGTAAAGTGTGAAGTTTGCGGTGAATAAATGTTATAGGCTACTGCCTTGCTCCTCCATTCAATTTTTTCTGCAAACCGTGACGGTATCGCGATAACGCAATTTTAGAAACAGGTTGAAAAAAATGACAGAATAGAAAACGGGTCGGTGGGAAAAGCAATTGTGTTCTTGTGCTTCCATTTCTATTTTTGGGGGTTCAAACCTTTGTTCAGGGTGACAAGTCCCCAGCAGCTCCCCATGGCGACGTGATCGGTGCTTTAAACCCTCTCAAGCATCTAGCGCCCCTGGTTCCTTCGGTTTTGCTGGACATTTTGCAACAGGTTTCAAGTGGTTATCTTCCCAGTTGATCTAGCTCAGTTTTGGGGTGGCCATTTTGGGGGCGTCTGGCGGGGGTGTCCCACCACTTAAAATGTCTGGCATTGGCCATTTAATGTTCCTGGGATTATGCTGGAAATTTTGCAATAGGTTTCCAAGTGGTTACCTTTCCAGCCGATCTAGCTCAATTTTGGGGGGGTCATTTTGGGGATCTGGCAGGGGTGCCCCACCACATAAAACGTCTGGCATTGGTCATTTGTTATTCGTGGGTTTATGCCGGACATCTTGCAACAGGTTATAAGTGGTTACCTTTCCAGCTGATCTAGCTCAATTTTGGGGGTGCAGTTAAACACCCCCCATTACCACACCCACCATCTGTGACACGGCAGACCACCAGTTCCTTGCACAGGAAGCCATACTAGATGATGTGATAGCAGTAGAAATTGGTTACCTTTCCAGCTAACTTAGACACTCTGGGCTCCCGGTCTGGAAGGTAGATCATTCGATTTCGAATTATCTCTTATAATGATGTGTATGTTTACCTTCATGTTTGCCCGTCTCAGTTTCTCAGCCAATAGAACGTGAATTGAGAAGTGCATATGATGCGCAACAGGAAATTCAAAAGTGGAATCAAAGCAGCAGAAAAAACAAAACATTCCTTGGACCAACGGTGCTCAGAAAACTAACTACATTTTTGCCATCATATGCTAAGAGCATTTTTATACCGTAATTCAGACAATGAAAGCTAATTCATTAAAAACAAAATTTTCAGAATCACGAATTTATCTCACCTTTCTGTCCATTCTGTGTGCTAGCAGCACCTGAAGGTCTGCATCACCAAGTTTAAATGACAATTAAAAGCTCTAGGTTTTCTATAGGCTTTAGAGCAATGGTTTTCAACCTTTTTCATGCAGCAACCCATTTTGCAACACAATTTAAGCTAACAACCCCCTTTGGAAAATTTCCAGTCAGGCGTATGAAATGCAGTTGCGTTTGCACTGTGCACAATAGAAAATCACAAGTGACTAATAACTAACGCATGATATCACTGCTATGTTCAACAAAGACTCATTTATTAAATTCATGCACACAGCAGCATCAGTGAGAGAGGCTCATGCCATATACAAATCACTCCACGGCACAACTCATTGAAAACTGGAATAACTCCAAGTTAGCTACGGCAGTCAGATATCTAATTTACAAACACGGCACATATTTACGTCACAAAGTTGTTCGTGCGTTGCCAAACGCAACCGTACTGGTCATAATCACACTCAAAACTTTGTAATGGTTATAGTCACACTTAAAACAATTTTGAATAGAAAAGTAGGACATCATTTGTACCAGGTCAACCCATTATTTTGGCTACAACAAAAAGTGGTTCCACATACGAAATGTAAAGTATAGACGTGCTTATGAATATTTTCATCACAAGATAGAAAAAAAAAGGCAAACGACCCCCAGATTAAAAACCACTGCTTTAGAGGAATCAGCCGATTGGGCTATGCTTTCATCTTTTTGCAATGATTGAAACTTGCGCATATCTGTATTCAAGTAACTTCACTCCACAGGTGAAACACACAAGGAATCAATCACAAATTTTAATAGGAAATTGATTTCACGTAAAACTCCGCATCATCAATCCTTACATCTTATTCAAATAGAAACAAGTTTTAATGATAAGTGATTTCCTATTTTACCAGTAGGCAAAGAAAGAGAAAATGCTTGAACATAGATTATGAAAAAAGTAGCTTTTACTGACGCACAACTTTTAACAACCCAATCAACAGTGCATACCTGCCATCCACTACTATTTTGAGTATTGGACCTTGCTGCGATGGACTCTGAAGCAATATCTTTCACTGTTGCTGACTGAGAAGTTTCAGATTTACCAGAATCACAAGAAACACAGGAGGATGCATCAAGTACGCTGGAATTAATTCCCTCTGTATTCAACTGCTGAGCAGCATTACTTTTGATGGATGAAGCAGTGCAAACAGATCCAAGTGGTTTAATCACTCCTCTTTTTTCCATATTCTCTTTGGTGCAAACTTGCCCATTGCATGTNTGGCACGGATACCTGCACCTTGATGTGCCACTGAAAACTGAGTTGTCAATCCTGTCAAAACTGGGCAAATACCATATTTCCATTCTGTATGCACGTTGTTTGATGAAAGCACCAATGCCAGCAAAATCATATCGACTGGGGCCAAGCATCCTCATGTTCTCACTTTTGTTTAACACATTGCCATAAAAACCAAATGAAGTCATTGAAAATGAAAATTTTTGAAATCGCCCGTGTCGATCATGAATAGAACATAAATCTAAAGGATGAGAGTCACCTACAGCAATGTGCAAAGCTGCAGTCTCAGCATCATCGACACCCTGTGAAACATAGCTCAAACAATTAGTTGAACCAGCTGGAATCACTCCAATGCGAATATGTGGCTTGATTAACTGTGACTCTTCAATCAGAGTAGTTTTATCTTTGTCAAGAGCAATGCCATGCTCTGCTTGAGTACGAATCAATATCCCATTGATAACTTCATGTAGCATTCCATCACCCCCAACTGCAATAATTCCATCGTAACTTGACAGATCTTCTGACTCAATGAATTTTTTTGCATGGTTTTGATACTCTGTTATTACTACTCTTTGTTTGATACCAGCCAAGTTGAATATAGGAGAAACAGTTTCACGGTGTATCTGAACTGCTTTATGTGTCCCACCAAATGGATTAACAAACACCAATAAAGATTTTGGGCGATGGCAACCATTTTGTTTCATCACTTCCATGACAGCTTCATTGATGATACTACACCAGTGTGAGCAAGATGTTTTATCAAATGTGTTAAATTTCAAAGAACGTAGCTGCCAACAGCCACCTTTCACATGCTGGATGTAACTGATTGTTAGGACATGACAGATGTCAGCAGCAGGCAGAAAATCTCCAACCTTAACAGTTCGAAGGCTATCAGCCTTGCTATTTATTTGCCACTGTGATGAACTAAACGTAACTCCAATTACATCATTCAGGGGAATGGCATGGTTGAGTGCTGATAAGGAACGAGGATCAAACACGTTAGTTTTCTTGACACATGTAACATACAGCACGTTTTCTTCAATGTCTATTGTATATACAGCTTTGTTGCTCCAGAACTTTACTTTTGGACTGCCAGATTGATCATTATTTTTTTTTGATGTCATACCAGTACTGCAACTTACTGACTTACACAAATAGACCCTGAAAAAATTACAATAATATTTTTTCCAATAACACTTTTTAAATATTTCATATTTCCCATAGAAGTTATTCAGTAAAAAAAGCCATTTTGTTTAAAATATGGATAATGGAATTAACAACAGTGGATGGCAGTTACTTCTGTTATTTCTATTGCATATATGCATGAAAGGTTTTGGCTTTATCATGAGGAAAAGAAACTTGCCTTGCAGTTTTCAACTTAGTGTCTTTGACAGTGTGATTTTCTTCCAGAACTGAAAATAACTTTATTTTCTGCACCTGCTGCTTTATTTCATTGCATGCCAATATTGGAGCCAATTTTGCAGTCTTGATACTGGTAGCCACCAGCCTGCAGTCACTGAGGATGAATTGGTGTAATATCAGGGGCACATCCAGGGGTCTGTTTGGCTGTCATGACAGGCCCCTTTGCACCGCAGGTAGGCTACTCAGCAACAAAGCCGATGATAAAATATCAAACACTGTCACTGCAGGTCTCTAATGCGGTTGGTGTGGACAGGGCCCCGACAAGGAAATGGGGCAGAGGGGACAATGCCCTGGGCTAGCACTTTTGGTGAAAAGAAAGAATAGCAAATGGTCTTTCACGAATGAACCTGAAGTTAGATTTAGGTTTTAGATTTGGTAGGGGGCAGCATGTTCCGACTCGCCCTGGGAGGCACTTCCCCATGTCGGGGCCCTGGGTGTGGAACAGGCAACAGCCTACACTTCCCTTCTAACATTGCATAGCACTATTACGAAACAACAAGGTCCCTACCTTGTCTAAATGGTGCCTGGGCAATGACATGAAATAATTTGTGTTTTTGAATTTGAATTGATATTGCGTCGAATGCACATGTTTCAGAATTTGCCCCTCTGGCAGTGCCAACTGCAATGCAAGCAAAGCTGTCAGAAGCTCGTACACTGCCACGCACAGCTGTTTTGTAATATTTCACTTCATGGCAAGTGGACATGGTGTCCAATCACGATCGTTTTGTTTTGCAGTTTTGGCCTAAATTTTATCTGCTGTTTACACCTACTAGGTTACCACTAAATCAAATAAGTTTCTACCTTCCTTAGCGTCACACCAAGTAATGCAGGTTTGTTTCAACTTCGGCTATATTTTTTGAGGAATTTCTCATAATAAAAAGTGCAACAACAGCTAGCCTCAGAAATTGTAGTCACATTATCTGAACAAAATATCAATCAAGCGTGTACTATGTTTTTTGCTATTGAGTATTTCACCCTCCACTAATTTGCATTCGTTAGTAATCAGATTTCTTTATCACACAGCTTGGTAATGTGATTACAATCCGTATGCAGTAGCCAATCTACTAGTTGTAAAGTTTATTTGCATATTATTTTTATAGGCAAAACATGGTCACACCTGTTGTTTTTACTTAACACCTTCTGTGTGGTATGAATGCCATGTGATTATTCAGCTGGTGGTGCGGGATGGTTTTTAGATTGTTTTCATCCAACAGCTATACTCAAAATTGAATAGCTCAAGAAGTACTTACCCAAAAATGACCTCAAATTTTCAGGTAAGATGAATTTTCACACGAACAATAATCACCTCAGATTTGGTTGCAAAAGACTAAGTATGTTAAAGGTTTTTGTGCTCTACTCAACAACTACTATACCCAAATCAGCATGTTGCCAGCCACACGCACAAACAATTAGTCCAATGCGCTGGGAACAGAGTTTGGTTGCTCGATTAAAAAATTATTAACTCGCCAAGTTCTTGATGCATTGAATTCAAATTTTCAAGCAAAATGCATAACAATCCGAAGATAATTCTTGTAAATTTTGGTTGCAAAAACTTTAGTTTTGAAAAAGTTATGGAACTTTACAGAACTACTGCTCAACCCTGCTGCACATGATAAAGCTTTATAGCCTACGCACGTCTGTAGTTATGAAACGAAAGTACCTAACTCTGAAGGTTTTCATTAGAATTACTTAAAATATCAGAGATGATGGGCATAGGTATGAAGAGTAAATGTGGAAAGTTTCTGTGCACAAATACGACTAAAAAAAAGTTATCCTTATACACGCAACAACTGTCAAGACCTAAGTGTTTTGCAAAATATGTCACCTAGGCCTAGCAAAATGTTGCTGGACAACCAACTGCAGTACTAAAAAAGTTCTTGCTCATATTATCTACAATTTTCAAGGATTATGCGAGCGCGTATGGAGATCATTATTGTAAATTTTCCTTGCAACCAAACGAGTACAAAAAATGTTATTGTGTGTTACAAAACAACTGTACACACCTAACTTTTTTGAAAAATTCTTGCTGCCAAACTTCATATCTCAAGAAGTTTTTCGTCAATTTGTATGAAATTTTCAGGATTTTAATGTGTCTAGGTATGAAGAACATTTGTGGATATTTTTGTTGCTAACAAACACGCACATGAAAAGTTATCGCATTGGCAAGTATATGCGTCAATCCGCAAATGGCGTATTCGATTGAGGGTCAAATCATTATAATCCAACAAGGGGTGTAACCCAATGTCACAAAAATGCCTCATTTTTTTATATAAGGTGCACCCACATGTAAAATGGCCTGA
>JGI24021J15306_10009156_pt1 | contig 12236 bp, 7 predicted proteins | sample Ectturendosymbi1_FD_15306 | JGI IMG/M metagenome (IMG submission 15306)
TCATGGATTGTTTTGACAGACCTGTCAAAACATCCTGTGATTTTGTAAACATGGCCAGAAAGGCCGAAATCGCACAGTGAAAATTGTTTTTTTCAGTCTAAACTACAAATCTTTCTCGATTCAAAGCAGATTTGAACAGCTCTCTAGCTCGATCCGCTGGCGAGTGTTGTCCATATAGACAAGGGATGTGTTCCAACCCAAATTGGAGTTTGTGGGTGCAGAAATTTTTACCTATTTTTGTTTTTTTATTCATAATTTTGGCTACAGATATGCTAGAAAGCCATTCAAGGGCTCTAAAGACGTGGATTTTTGCCTAGTTTCCGAAAAAAATTGAGCCAAAAGAATGGGTCAATTGATTGGGGGCCAGGTAAAGGTGGCCAAAAAAATGCAAAAACACCCCCACTTGTGACGTTCCGCCCAGAAAATGCCAAAACAAAAAAATTTTTTTTCGATGTCAACTAGAAGACTTGCTGAATCCGTCGAGGGTTTGAACAGCTCTCTAGCTAGCGGCTGGCGATTAATGGCCAAAAAAGTCGAGCTAATTTATTGGTTTGCGCGGTCGTTAAAGGGTTAATGTTTGAAAATTTCAAGCATCTGCATTTTGTTTTTAAGTGTAGTATAACTTTTAACATTGTAGTAGCACATAACAATTAAGTTGAATGTTAAACTAGAAAACAAATTTATGAACATGTTTTATCAAAAATGCAAACATCTTTCTTGGCCATGGCCTTCCATGCTGGTGTTTTATTTTACTGTGGAGCTATCTTTTTGTTTGTTTTATGGATTTGTGACATCTAAAACAAAGACTAATTTTTCAAGAAATTGTTAGCTCCTCAGCCAAAGAAAATAGATTAGTATCTCAAGGTTTAGCGAATATTTACTTGGTTAACTTTATTAATTATTTAGTTGCATAATAATTTCCATATTGTTTTTTTATCACTGAGACGATTTGGTCATTTTTCTCATAGTAGTGTCAAAACTTGCTGTAACAATTTCAATACTCTAAATTTTCAGACATTGACTATATGCCATATTTTTCAGACTATAAGGCAGAGTATCAAAATTTGAATGCTAGCTGTTCTTTTTTTCATACATGAGCGCACTGGATGATGAAGTACATTAAATGAAGTAAAACTTAGATAAGTAAAATTGTATTAAACCATTCCACAATAACTCCTGAGTACCAGAGTCACCACTGGGAGGTTAATCTGTCATTACATACAAGGGAGTTTGATCTGTCACACATGCCTAATCCCCTAGACACGAATAGAATAATGTAAAAGTTGTGCGCGTGTTTCATTCGGTTTGCGCCTATGTAGTCAGGAGATTCACAGAGTAATATGATCTGTGGTATGTGCTAGCTACGGTGGGAACTACATCTGCTGCTCAGTTGCGAAAACCTGTTTATATAAAACTGTAACTAGCGGTTAAATAAATACCACTGTTTACCACATACAATTGGTTCTAAATGAGAAAGCATAACCAGATTCATGCATTAGGTGCATCGCATTATAAGGTACACTTTCAATTTTTGAGAAAATTAAAGGATTTTAAGTGTGCGCACCTTAGGGTCCTTTAATTACAGTAGATTTTTTTGGTCATTTAAAAGAAATTACGTCTATGACAAAAAAAACTAGTTTTCAGATCATTACGATGGATGTGTTCTTATTTTCATAGACTGGTATTGATCAATTTATGACTGTCTGTACAAAAACTAGACAGCTATTTGCAATCAAACTAAATATTGACCCAATTGCCTTTGATGTAGTTGCATTGGTCTCAAATACACTGCATATAAAAACGTTGGATCATGAATAAGGAAAAAAACTTTGGAAATGTGTGTTAATGCTAACTTTACTGTTTTCAGGTGCCTATGAAATATACTAATCTATTAAGACAAATAGAACACTTTGCTAGGTTTTAATCAACTAAGAAAACATCCATAAGTGCACAAAGTCATAAAGCAACTATGGCAAAATCCTGGCTTGAGACAAACTCAACCTGACAATTCGGCTGGCAACGCATGATGTTCACACAACACGAACATGTGTATTGCAATGGAACACAACAGGCAATTAACACATTCCATGCAGTGAGGACAAGAAATCAAAAGTAATCAAAAACATTGCAGCTTCCATTGAGCACAATGACAGATTTATAGGGATGTACATCAAATTTTAAGTCCGCAATGCCCATCCTGTTATTTTTTACCCCACACTATTGTATTTGTTTGAATCAAATAAGTGGTTTGTAAGCCAACTAGGTGTTTAATTCAAGATACTGAACTAGTTTGTTTGTGTTGATGCAGACCTTATTCAATGAATGTGTAGTTTCTCTTCAATTTGATCTACACCACTTTCTGTCAGAATCACTCAATCTCAGATTGTTGCTAATTGACCTTTTGAAAAAGCCCAGTGGCTGAAAATGAAATATTAAATAAAGAAAGGAGATGCATGGTGTGATTTTGTGAGATATTTTGGATGTGTATTTTCATAAGCTTCAGTTTTCTTTTGTTTGTAATCATGCTACTGATTTAGGCTTACAATCCTCAAAATCGGTCTTTTGACCTGACTTTGTCAACTGTCAATGATGCAATAAAAACAAATATCCTGTGTTGCATGCTGATAGAGCTTTCACATAAAAGGCACCCTGTTGTAGTGCAATACATTTTGTTTCACTGAATACTGTAAGTAACTAACCTTTTGCTTGGTTTTAGAAAATAACTGACCTTTCGATTTTTTTGTTTTTTTATAATGAAATGTAACAAAGTTGTTTCATGGCATCTTATTGGTAAAAACTCTGCATAAATGGTGGCATTGAATATTTGAAGCATTTCAAAATACGTTTTTGAGTTTGCCAACCTACAATTGTCTGCTAACCGAGAGTGACTAAACTCTTATCTGAAGTATGTGCCATCTGCTGCTTACTGGATAGAGAGAATAATTTTATATGCAGCATGTACTGCTGCCAGCAGCCACCTGATTGAGATTTTTATACTTGATCATGTGCAACCAAATCTCTAACAGAAGGAAAACTCTGCTGCTATGTGATAGTCAACATATTAAAAATTTTGTCACAAGTTTGTTTATTTTGCAGTCAGGATGTCTCCAAGAACTCTGAAGTGCATTCTATTCTTAATTGTTGCGACAATTATTATTGTGGTGGCAAAGCATGAACTAACTGTTGATCCCATAATGAACAAATCTGTCATCAATGAAATCGTCCGAAAGCTTCAGCGACTTCAAGCAGAAAACACTGAGCTGCGACGTAAGGTTTCGGTCATCGACAGCCAAAACAAAAAGTACTTGCCAGTGAAATTCCTTGCCGAGAAAAACCGAAAACGCATTCTGGTTACTGGTGGTGCTGGCTTTGTTGGAAGTCACCTGGTTGACAAACTGATGATGCAGGGACATGAAGTCACAGTTGTGGACAATTTTTTCACTGGCAGGAAAAGAAATGTAGAACACTGGTTGGGTCATGAAAACTTTGAGCTGCTGCATCACGATGTTGTAAAGTCTTTATACATTGAAGTAGACCAGATTTACCACCTGGCATGTCCAGCATCGCCACCGCACTACATGTACAATCCCATAAAAACTATCAAAACATCCAGCATTGGCACCTTAAACATGCTCGGACTTGCCAAANGGGTTAACGCGAGGTTGTTGCTGGCTTCGACGTCTGAAGTTTACGGCGATCCCGAGGAACACCCGCAAGCTGAGACCTATTGGGGTCATGTGAACCCCATTGGTCCCAGGGCCTGCTATGACGAAGGTAAGCGAGTGGCTGAGACAATGTGCTACGCCTACCACAAGCAAGATGGCGTCGAGGTGAGAGTCGCCAGGATCTTCAACACCTTCGGGCCTCGCATGCACATGGCAGATGGCCGGGTTGTTTCGAATTTTATCCTGCAAGCCCTTCAGCAGGAACCCTTGACTGTTTACGGCCAGGGTGAACAGACAAGGTCGTTCCAGTATGTCAGCGACTTGGTGAATGGCCTCGTCGCTCTCATGAACAGCCAGGAGTCGTCGCCGGTGAATCTCGGCAATCCTGACGAGCATACTATTCTCGAATTTGCTCACCTGATCAAGAGCGCAACGAACAGCAGCTCGGATATAGTCCACCGGGAAGCCGCCACCGACGACCCTCGCAAGCGCAAACCGGACATTTCCAAAGCTCAAAGAATCCTGAACTGGAAGCCCGTGGTCCCGTTGGAAGACGGGCTAAAGAAAACAATTGCCTATTTCAAGGCTGAGCTCGAACAAGAAGCTAAGAACAAGAGAAATGTATTTTTGCCTGACGAACTGTAGATTTTTTTCGCAAATCAGGTTTTGTCTATCTTGTTTTCTCGACGTTTCTTTGCAATCACTTCTTGGGAGATTAAGTCCCAGGTAGTTAAATTCGGAACTGTAAGTGTTTTCTTAAAAAAAGCTGTAGTATTTCCGCTGTGCAATGGCTGACGTTTTCATTTGAAAAAAATTGATTTGTCGTGAATCAAACGGGGTTGTTTGAAGATTTGTATTGTATCTATTTTTCACTGGCGCCTGGTGCGCTGTAATACCACACAAGTGAAAAACGGCCTGCAGGAATCTGGCTGGTTGTTTGGCAGCGAAGTCACTATTGCTTGGCGGGCCTGCATCCATCAGCACTTAAACTTAATTTGTTGCGCATTGAATAAGGCAACACGCGGCGAAGCAGTGGTGTATGTGGCCGTAAAAAGATGCGAGCTACTGTAGGTTTTGCGATTTCCAAAACTACCTGTTTTCAGTTGGAAGTTTGCGGGTGTACAGTTTTTCGTAATGAAACTTCCGTTTCGCGTTTTTGATCTTACCTTATTGCACGGAATATACATTTATTTCTGTTTGTCATACAAAGGTGACTTCTTTCTCATTAACAACACGTTCTGCTTAACATTTGTGCACATTCAAAAGCATTGGGCTCATGTTGGCACTTACTTCGTTATAAAAAATTGTGTTGCTTTTTGGTAAGACGTAAGCAACGCCTTAATTTATTCAATATTTCTGTGGGATGTTGCTGTATGTTATTTCACTCACGCTATTGCAATAGTTTTTCTGTGTGAAGTTAGCGAAAAGGCAAATAATATATAACATGTTATCTACATCAATGTTATTAGAACATGTCGGAAGATGTGGAAAGCCCTATAATGTGCAAAACTATCATTGTTGACTATGACGCTGGCTTTTGCTTGCAAACAAATATTTTTTGCTATATATCAATTCGCTGCAGTAGAGTTGTAAGCGTAACGGCTATCTAAAGCTGAATCAGTGGCCTGACAGCGTTGTATAGCTTGTTAGTGGCCTGGCTTGCTTCATTTATTGGCACTTCAGCACGCTTATTGCATAATATCATACAGTTGTCTGGCATCCGTGTATAAAATAAAGTTGATACGATTGTCTTCCGTGGCATCAGTAAGTTTCAAGTAGCAATTGCACATTAAAAGATATCTGGTATCTTTAATAAGACATTTCCAGTAGCTGAAACACTGTGAGTTTTGCTTACAAACTTGCATTATAACACATTCAGTTTTGTTTTTCATGTAAATTATTTGTGATCTTCGTGTGCTTTCTGACCACATATTTGTTCATTTTTAACAGGGTCTCAAAACTTTTTTGTCTGTGGGCCACATACGCTATTACACAACAGTCCGAGGGTCGGACATCTTACGTAATTGATTTTTTCGGGATATGTTTCATTCTATCAAATGCATACGTTTTTCGTAATTGTATTGTTTTTTATTATTCACAAGATGTGTCCTCGGGCCGGATGAAATGGCTCAGCAGGCCAGATTTGGCCCGTGGGCCGTAGTTTGGGGACCCTGGTTTATAACAGTAAAAGCTTTCTTGTCCTNTAATGAATGCTGTTTTGGTGAGCAATGGCANATACTGCTTCAACCGCGTTCGTACTAAAGGCATGATTTGATTGCTTGAGTGAAGTGTTCGGCGAAATACTTGATTTGTTCTCGGTGTTAAAAGATAGTGTGTTCGCACTGTGCTCTATCAGAGACATATTTTTTCAAACTTGACAACAACTTTTTGACAATAATGGCTTCGCACTACTCGACACATTCAGTTGCATTGTGGTGTAGTGCAAAACATGTCATGAGTCATAAAGTTGTTTTGATGGATATGTGTGGATGATCACTGGCTTGTTGCAGTTGCGTCGGTAGTGATGTTGAATTTGCAAGAACGTTCAGCACCTGTCATATTTGGTTGCAAGCTTAATATCGGGTATTTTATTAGTTGATTTTCATGTTCATACCACTGTTTTGGTTTCTTACCTGACGTGTTTAAAGTGTGAGAGTTGTCGTTGCCAAGAACCAGATTTTGGAACTAACACGTTTATTCGGACAATCTCTTGCACGAAGTGCCATGTAACGCTGCGGAATAAGTCTGGCTTGCAACGGTCACATTAAATCACATGGCGATGTGATGCAGGTAACTTAACGTGGTTCAAACCACAACGGGTTGCTTTTCTTGGGTCTGGGGCACACTCCGTGTTGACGTTGAAACTTGAAATACAAGTATTGTAAAAATACATCAGTTCTGAAAACGGATGCTGTAAACACCCATCACCTACAACGGATGCTGTAAAAACCCATCACTTACGACGGATGCAGCGACGGTCGCTTACAAACAAGAGCTGCTTGTTTAGGTCGAGATAGTTCATTCTTTTCTGCGAAAGCTGGGTTTACGGCGCTTCTGTGAATTCCCACCTTGCGTCGTGCGCACGCATAAAGATTGCGCAGAGTTCCTATTGTTGTGGTAACTTGCGTGCGAACAATGTGAAACGTGAGTTGTGTGTCACGTCCTAGGGATGTACGCCGCGTTTACACTTTTTCTTTCGACATTGCGAAACAGATTTGAATGATGCCATTGGTTTACTGATCGTGTTATATTCACAAAGTGTGCCTTAATGTTGCGACTACTATTGTTTGATTGTTACCGTCTCAAGCTTCCTTCTGCATTTGGCCGGTTGTTTATTTGTTAATGCTTCTGCAGATTGTTTAGGCGGTAAACACTGTTAGAACGCTATGGCAGAAAAAAGTATGAGCAAGGAGGAAATAATTGAAGGCTTCAACAAGTTGCGAATGGAGCAACGGTCAATCGCTGTGAAAATTGCAGAGTTAGAATCGGACAAGGGCGAACATAACCTGGTCATCCAAGCCCTGAGCGAGGTAAATGTGGCAAACGACACCTCGCTCGGTGACTTCTGCTTTTGATGAATTTCAGATAAATGAGTGGCGGAAACCGTCTGTTTCGTCCTGTACGGAGGTGATGGCACAAAATATTCATGAGGTCGTTTCGGTAACAGGTATTTCGAGCGATCAGACTTGGCAAGGTCCGCACCCCAATAATTGTGAAAAGCTTTTCTGCAAGCCTCTCATCAGTGGTGCATGCCTGTTTTTTGTGTAGACATTTCGTTCATTCGTTCGAAATAGTTTAAAAGCGTCTGTCGTTTTCGATTATTTTTATGACTGCATGATAAAAAGTGCTCTCGCCACTTGCTCTTATGGAAATCACTTAGAACACAGTCCTGCGTTCTTCAAAGTAGTTTTTTTTTCATTGCATTGAAACATTTTGAAATGTGCAGGCAGTCATTTCGACAACAAGATATACCTCCAACACTAAACAATTATGATTTTTGTCCCTTGATCCTTGTTAGGGAAGTTCCTACGTCAAAAATAGATCTTTATTGCAATAGCAGTAAGTACTGCACTAACTTGGATAGCTGACTTATGCTGTGCAGTGTTTTCCCATGCAGCTCCAATAAGCAATTCACGGGTTCCACCAATAGAAAAATGTAGGAATTTCGCATGAGTTGTGAAATTAAGTCGAGCTGTATTTATTAGCATTGCAGTCTTGGCAGATAAATGCTTCAAGTTTTCCTTCTGACATTCTGGTTTCTCGCCATTGGTGACTTATTGATATTGTAATCTTCCAAGGGCAGTGGAGTTACCTTTAAACTTCTTACGCTTGCAGCGGTGACCCTTCTCTCATTAAACTACTGGCACTTGCGTTTACGCCGATCTGCCAGGTGGTGAATCTTGAAACTTGTTTTCTTAGCAATGGCGCTGGTCGCCATTCTGCGATGTAAATCAGGTTCGACGACAAATGATTCTAGCGAAGTGTTACGTGAAATCGATTTCCTATTAAAAATTTGCGATTGATTCCTTGCTTGCTTCACTTGCGGGGTCAAGCTGCTTAAATAGCTCAGGTTGTTTCATGAAATTGAACCTGAAATTCAGCTGTAAACACAATAGTGGCCGGTTAATGACGAAATTAACGACGCAGGACTCTGTATCCAAACGTCAGTTCCAGTTTTTAAAGGGTATTTTTTTAAATTCAGGATTTCTCCCAAATGTGTTTGGCAAGCTAGCATTCTGTACAATTGTAGGCTTCGTGCTAAGTACGTAATTGCCCCTTAGGAGAGACGAACATCTTACTTGCCTCATGGCGACAAGACATTGGCGATACTTCTGACACTCACGTGCAAGTTCCTTTTCACCAGCTGCTCTCGGAACTGCGTTGAAATCCGCCCACGTTGCAGCGTGCTAACAACAATAACGAACGTTCAAAGTTTCGACCGAAAAGCAATGAGCCTCGTGTTTTCTGGTGTGTGTCACGCCTTTGCTGAAGAAAATGGATTCTTCTCAATTGACCAGTCATCGTAATTCGCGTCTGGTCAGCGGTGAGCTTCGGCATTGACAAAACCAGGGTGTGGCTGCGAGTTATTCGCCTCGACGGCATTTAACAAAGATTTGGTTGCAAAACAGCATAGCGCGACGCAGGCAGGATTTTGTCTGCGCTCCATTCTGCCGAATAGCAGTTGATCAGCTATTGAAACAATTGTTCTGCCAAGCTAAGTTTGTGTTTCGGCCAGGGACCGAGTTTTTTAATGACCGAACATTAATCAATACTGTTACGGTGAGTTTTNATACTATTATGGTACAAATAACCGAAANACCGCAGCGAATAAAAACCAGCTATCAAGTGCCGCCCCTAGCAGAAGAGGATTTTAGGACCTCGGAAGTGTAGATTCATTAAGAGTTTTTTCTTAAATTTACTTGTAGTAAGCGTGTTTGTTCTTTGACATCGGTATTTACTATTTACAGTATGTCCATTAGCTTGCAGCATGTAGATCAGTTTTTGGTATTTTTGCCAACAGTTGCTGGAAAACAACCATACGTTTTGCGAAAAGAATGAGTTCTTACAATTCCGGTTATCACAAGTGTGTATTGACGATGAAACCACGAACAGTTCGAAACATCCCCGCTTGATATTTTTTGTTTCGCGCTAACGCAGTTTGGAAGGTTTGGTTTTAATTTAAGCTGTGCAATGCGCAGGTGGACCAAGATCGCAAGTGCTTTCGATTCGTCGGCGACGTTCTGGTCGAGCGCAAAGTGGCGGACGTCCTCCCAGCCTTGAAAAGTCACAAGGAAAAACTCGACGCCGCGACCAAAGGTCTTCAAGAGAAACTGTCAGAAAAGGGCGTGGAGATGAACGCTTATCGCGAGAAGCACGGCATCACTGTACGCGGCGAGGGAGCCCCAGGTGGCGTGAAAGAAGTACCCAAGGCGAACGATCAGGCCGCCACGAAACCCGGTCAATCGTCGGGTGTTCTGGTTTCTGACTGAAGAATCGCAGAAGATCGTGCGCGTTGCTGTCAGGCTCTGCTCGAAGCGTTACGTTGTTGTTGCCGGTCCGGGATTGCTTGAAAAATGCGTCGGCGAGTTACAGCGCTGGCTGCATTCGCGCAGTAGCGGCTGATGTTTAAACCGGAGGACGTTTGTGTTTCCCAGCTGCTGGTCAACTCTTATATATGTTTGTCGGATATTTTTCTCTTCCGTACGATTGAGTTTGCTGTGGTTTTGTATTCGAAAAATCACCAACGCACCGTCATCAGATAACGAAAACAGCAATGTACTACTCATAACGAAAACAGCAAAGTACTACTCCAGCTATTTTGCCACCAACTCCTTCGTTTGCATGTTTTACATTCTTTCAAAATTACATGTTTTCATCGATCCTTCCCAATGAGCAACACCATTGTCACCCTGTATTCCAAGATACGTCAGCTGCAAGCCCTATTATCAACGTGTATACTGCGTTGAGAGAGTTTCGTCAAAACGACGTTTGTAGCAAAGGTTGAATAAGTTGTTTCAGCATTTTCGTTTCGACTTTTTCGACCACCACCTCTTCATGACATGCACTGAGCCTTGTGCGTGAGCTCTCAGCGTGCGGTAGTTTTGTTTGTTCCATTGTTTGTCACAGCTGAGGAGCATGAAAGAGTGTAAAACTGCGTGCAAATGTGACCACGTATCGTTCTTCTATTCGAGGTAAACCATCGCCTTGTGCATGTATCTAGGTAAGGACGCGTTGAAGATTTGTAGTCTGCCCTCGAAAAATTAAGATTTTATTTAAGTAATAACAACTAGCAGAAATGACAGACTTTTTAACATTTATTCAACATGAAATTTTAATAATTTTTACTGCTTAGGTGATATTAGCATTAATGTTTCACTTATTGCTTAAATCACCCACGAAAGCTGGCTGCAGCTTCGCTCCAAACCGAACACGTGGTAGCGCTAGTGATTGCGTTGTCTCTGACAGTTACGCGCTGAGTGTGACTGCATAATGCAGTGTTTAGGACCGCAATTTATTGACATTAAACTGAGTCGATGAAACGCAATTTTCATCGTTTTTTCTTTCGTACAATGCAGAAGCCGTGTCATGTTTGATTAGTAAATCTGCTGCAATTTCTCCGAAACCTGTGCGCAAGCGGCCATTTTTCAAATACTTCGCAGGTGTTTTCAATGGACGCCACTGAATGATCTCTAATTCACTGAACGCGTGCGGGAGGCAAACAATCATTTGCAGTTGAATCCGCGCACAGTTCGTTTCACAGCGCAGTTCATTTATTTTGTGCTGAAGTTGAAGTTTGCGATTCTCCCAAATACTCTCTTCAGATGAGAACATTTCAAGCGCTAGTTGTGCTCGTTTAGCGTTCTACTGGCGTTCGCTTCAAGCGTCCAGTTGTGCTTCTGATAAATATGACTTATTTCACTGTTTGGTTACAGTCTGTGATTCCGGCTCAGGAGGCCTCTGAAACCGAGGCTATCGTTGAACATGCCACCTGGTAAAACGAAGACGGGGCTTGATTGATATGAAATGATAGCGATAATAAAACGAATACATCTTTTTGATCACCCTGTGTTCGTTGGAACCTGTTTGCAGTCTTGCTTCTACCTCAAGCGGTCCTTCCGACGCCCACGCACTGAATCAGTGCTTCTCAAAGTTTTTTCACATTACTTCCTTGCAAACTCAAACTCTATCAATTCCTCCCTAACAAAGATCGCAAATGATAATTGCAAAAATTTCGCGCTTCCTGCGGTGAAGAAACAATAGACGACAAAGAACCAAACAGACCCTTTTATGACATCATTCACTGCAGTTAAAGCAGCTTTCACCTGCAAGTGACTGTGATTGTTACCTGGTAGTTGCAAGGTCCGTATGATCATGGAGATAGTTGGTAATCGTAGCTTCACCCTGACCACCGGAAACGGCAAACGGAGCAGGTTACGACGCCTCTCACACGGATCCATCCTGTCACCCTCTCAAAACCCACGTCTCTGACGTGCCAACCACCGTCTCCACTAAGTGTTCACACGCCAACGACCTAGTAATCATGCATGCTGATGGAGACTGACAAACAGTGGAAGGGGTGAAAAGCAAAACATGGCAACCGTAGGTGAATACCTCCAAACCTGGAAGTTAAAGCTCAGTACTACAAAAGCAGTGTTGGCAGTCTTCCATCTCAACAACAAGGAAGCTAAAGGTGAGCTGGAAGTCAACCATAACAACAAAACCCTGCCCAGTTGCTCCGGGCCCACAAACCGTGGAGGAATGTTGGACAGGACAGCGACGCACCGCCGCCACATCAAGTCACTTCGTAAAATGCGTTGTACTCCTGAGGCGGCTTGCTGGGGTGCTGGAGTCACAACGTTGCGAACAGCCGCCTTAGCCCTGGTCCATTCAACAACAGAGTATTGCGCTCCTGTCCCAGGGTTGCCAGACACCTTTTGAGAAAAACAGCCAATCTATGTTTTAAAAAAAATCGGGTAAAAAAGCCAAATTGTTAAATAACATGACATTGCTGCCTTTTCCATATGTTACCATACTTTCTCCAAGGTGGTCAACAGAGTGAATAGCGCTGTG
>JGI24021J15306_10009157_pt1 | contig 12235 bp, 7 predicted proteins | sample Ectturendosymbi1_FD_15306 | JGI IMG/M metagenome (IMG submission 15306)
GGAAAATCTCCTAGTGGCCCCTCCCTGGAAAAAATCTTTCCGACGCCCATGTCTTCATCGCTACTGTATCTCCAAACTGACTTGGTACCTTCCTGGTATGAAATCAGCAAAACTATCGGAGGTTGCTGAAAAAACCTTGAAGTATTGCGTTCTTCTACAGTAGGACTGCTGCCCACACGATACTGCCTGCAGAGAAAATCGGGTTTGAAAATGATTGATTGAATGAATGAAGTAATAAAACTACAAGGTCTAAATGAAAAAGCTGAAGACGACCTCACAAACTTGTAATAAAGCAGAAATGTCAAAGTTTCCTTTCAACACGACATGATTTGGTTTGTTTCTGCGGGGAGAACACATTAATTATCCTATACCACACACCCGCGCAGGAATACAAAAATTGGGACATTTGTCCAATATTTTTTCAAAATCTGCTTCGTTTTTCAGAGAAAGAAGAAAGACACAAGGGACTCAACAAAACAAGCTCTAGCGTCGCGGCAAATTTTTGAGGAATCTTCCTGCTTGAGTCTCCTTTCAAACTTCTTCGATGATTCGAACTTGCATATATACACAATGCATTGCAGTTTATTTCATAGGGAAACTAGTTTCGTCTTTTTACACAGATTTTCAGTCCTGCAAAAACGCCGTAAAAACTTACCAACCGAATATTGATACTGAAACAAGGATAATAAAACACACGAACTGTCACTAGAATGAAGGAACAGGAGCTGAATATATTAGCTATTTTGCAATGTTGATCTTCCTAGAACTTCGCAAACTCAACAACTGTTTAAACAAAGAAGGCGTGTTTGTATAAAAAAGACCTACTACAGATGGTCAACGTCTCACGGTACAAACTACAGAAAAGTGGTACACAAAAGATCTTCGTGTCAGCAAAGGGTATAGCTACTAGCTCGTCAGAACCATGCGGACACTGTGCTTTGTGCCATAATTTTGACTATTTTTGTGGAAGCATGAATTCAAAACTATCCTGCAATCAAAGGCAGCTTGTTTCCTTTGCAGCAAATACTACCTTACGACAACCGCGAAATTTTTGTAACTACTTTTACGTAATGCGTACACGGTAGGACGTACAGGGGATTAATAAATTCGCGAAACGTACCACTTCAAACCTCACTTCGTGAAACACCTTTTCGTCTGCAGGTGCAGGTGATTTCATTGCATGTACTGCTTAATCTTGGGGGTGAAAGTAGTCCCGAAATCATTGATTGCTTTACAGTTACTTTTCTTGAAAACGCAATTGCGATAGCCTGGACATTTGTGAAAACAATTGGTTGAAAAAAATCAATGAGGTTGGACAAACACTGATGCATTTTAGCTCATGCGTACTCCTACCTCGTCATGTACTTATCCGTTGCTTAGCGTAGCTTTAATACCTTTTCATGCTTTACATGTTTAGACATTTTACGCGTCAAATATTGTTTCTTAGTATTGTCTTTGTTTCGTCGCTCCCGACGTGTTTGACTGCTTGCGAGCGCTTCTTCATTGGTTTTGACACAAATGTTTTTAACATGAGGGTACTACTGTTGCTTCAGATATTGTTCGGTTTGTTTTCTACGCAATTACAGCCCTTATTTTGTAACACTTGCGGTTTGCGAATATCCACACATTCTACCTCTTTGCAAGTTACTGGGAGTGAAGTGTTCGTGGTAACAGTAACATCGATTTTACTGTACCTTTCTGTGCATTAATGTGTACCGACTCTTGCGGCAATGAGTTGATGATGACAGCGTTGAATGTAAACAAAACACCATAATATTTTAAAGGCATCAAAACTGTTCTTTTTATCATTAATCTTATTTAAAAGAAATTAGATGCTCTAAGCTACTGCGTTACAATTCAATTCAAAATTTTATAAAGCGAAGGAAGCAACATTTCAAGAAGAATCAGATTTGCAAAGATTTTCTGCTTGCTTGCCTTTTCACCACCCACTGTTATGATTTTGTTCAAACACAGAGGTGGAGCGCGTTTCGTCTGCGTACTTAAGCCACCTACGACACATTCCAGCAAAGCATTGTGCAAAAATCACTAAAACAAGACACTGCGAGCAACAGACTAGTCAGTGTCACTTCCTGTGTCGGTGAATGCTGCTAACGCGTTTCCTTTTTCAAGTTATGTGCACCAACGAACATAATTCTTATATCGTTTGAGCTTTTTTGGACATTTTGACATCACCCACATTCTTCACATTTGTAAATTTGGCAAGAACTATGCAACGCAGTTATTTATGCAAAAATAGTTTCAAAGCATTGGGAAACAATGAGTATTGTGCAATTGCATTATTTACTGCGATATATTTCTGCACGATGCTTCCTTGATGTCATAAAACATATCTTCTGAAGATTCAGTTTCGAGGAAACAACCTCATGTTAAATATTGACGCAAGCTTCGTACCGTTGCCCATGTTTCATGAATGACTCAATCAAAACCTCCTTTCGTTGGTATTTCGCTACTTCCAATGTAACGATTGGTATGGTTTATTGCTTTTTTCTGTGTGAACGTGGTGTCGGCTTTCACTGTGGTGTAGCACTGACGTTTATTTAAAGACTTTTTGTTGATAGTGAAACCACTTGTTCCTTGTAGCATTTAGTTGAATGAAAACCACAAATCCTTGGTTGTTTATAGTTAGTTTATACAGTTACCTAAACATTTGTGAAGACAAGTGGCTGAGCAAAATCAATGGGATATGAACAAGCACAGATGTATTTCAGCTCATGCGCACTCCCAGGCTAGCTCGTCATGTACTTACCCGTTGCTTAGCCTATCGTTTATATCTTTTTCTGTTTTGGAGTTCGCGTGTTTTTCATGTCAATTCTTATTATCGTTTTTTATTCATCGCAACAGACGTGTTTGGCTGCTTGCAGGAGATTCTTTATTGGTTTTGTCTACAACTGTTTTAACCACTAAGGTATCTTCAGCTCTTGCTCTGTATATTGCCTACGTAATTACAGCCTTTGCTTCGTAATACCAGCGGTTTCCGTGCATCTACCAGTGTTTAATGTAAGTTGCTGGTACTGAAGAGTCTTTGATAAAAGTTAAATCGATTTTACATACCTTTTTATACATCAGTGCTTGCTGATTCTTTCTGCACTGAGTTGATGATGACAGTATTGAAGGTGAACACAACACGGTGCGATCAAAGGCATCAAAACTGTTGTTTTTGTCATTGTTCTTAACAGAATTATATGGAAAGCCAGTGGTTCTTGACCTTTTATCTACCACGCCTCCCTTAAGTGATTGTCCTTTTTTTCAAGCCCCTTAACTTTAAACAAGTGAATTGGAGGAAACATTTTTCCATTCAAAATTTTTCCATGTTGTGGAAAGCGCATATGCTCGCCCCCCCCTTGAAATTCATTGATGCTGCTGGGGAGGCGGTTGTGAACCTCTGCGCGAGGCCATTGCATTGCCATTCCTGTCAAAAATTCTATAAAGTGAAGGAACCAACATTCTCATAAGAAACAGATTTGCAAAGGCTGTTTGCTTGCTTTACTTTTCAACACGCATTGTTGCGATTTCGTTCAAACACAGAGGTGGAGCGCTTTTCGCCTGCGTACGGAATCCACCTACGACAGATTGCAGTAAAAGGTTGTTCCAAAATGTCGCAAGCATGACATTATGAATATCAGATTAAGCATCGTCACTTGCTGTGTCGGTAAATGCCGCTAACGTGTTTCCTTTTCCCAGTTAAGAGCAGCAAGGAACAATTTTCACATCATTTGAGACCTTTTGCAAAGTTTCCAGTCATTCACTTTTTTTCTTTTGTAAAATCGGGTCGAATTATGCAACACAGTTATTTTTGCAAAAATATTTTCAAAGCATTGGGAAGCAATGAACATTGTACAATTTCATGTATAACTGCGATATTTTTCTACACGAGGCGTCGTTTAAATTATATCACAAAACGTATCTTCTGGAGATTAAATAAGAAAACATTTCACCCTGGTTTCAACTTAAATAAATAAAATGATAAGTAAAATGAAACAAACCTTGTTCATTAGAATCAAATATCAGAAGGTGAAATAGCTCTTCCTCCATAATGTTCAAGCGTGAGCTTCCAACATTCTCTCGCAACTGATGTCTGCAGAACTCTGACATTGTTGCAAGATATTCAATACGGCAAGGTTACTGCAGAATGTATGGACGTCTGAGCCAGTTCTTTAGTGTTGTGGTGATAATTTGTGTATTTAACCAATTGCTTCATGCACCTCAGTTTCCTATGCACATCACACCAGGCAGTAGTTGCAACAAAACCTCCAAAATACCACAGAGATTCACAACTCGAAACATCGCTCTCGTCGAGGTACGTTGTTACCTGTAGTTAGTCCAACGATGATTTGCATGCTGTGATAGTTGTAAACGTGAAAAAATTGTATGAGGCATAAAACCAAAATTTTTTGAAAAACGTAAGCTCCGAGAGTGAAAATACTAAATTTTGCATTGTTTTCTTGAGGAATTAAATCGAAATGGTTTGTGCGCTTGGCCTTTTGACATCACATATAAGAGGAACAAAATGCAAAATAATTTTTGTGATCAAAGAAGGGTTGTAATGATAGGGGTGAGGGAGACAATGCACAGGGCCCCAAACCACTGGGGGGCCCGAAAAGTCCCAGAAATGTGGAAATTACTTATTTTAATAGATTTTTTACTCCCAAACAGGTTTATGTTCAAACATGGGCCTCCAAAATTGTTTTCTTCCTCGTGTGCCATTTAAACTCGATACGTCCCTGGATCAAAGCCCAAACCTGTGTTGGTTGCATTCAGTGTTTCATCATCAATAGAACACTAAACCTCAAAAATCCTATAGGTGGGCGTTCACACCAAAGTCTGAAATGTCTTTCCATTTCAATTACCCAGGAGCCTTAAATTTTGCTAGTGAAGAAAAACGCCTAAACCATAGGTTTTCGTGTCCCTGCTGCTTCGAGGAAACAGCTACCTGTCAAAAACTGACCCAAGCTTCGTACCTTTGCCCACGTTTAATTAATGGCTCACTCAAAATCGACTTTCGTTGGCATTTCACTACTTTCAATGTGATGATTGATATGGTTTCTGAATTTTTGCCACTGGCAGAATATACATGGGATTACGACGTAAACTGGACGTTGTCTCAAAATCAAAACAAAAAAGGCGAATAAATAAGTTTTTAATGTCATAACTGCAACATCTAAAATTATGCTGAAAACTGGCATCATCACGTGAATGTGGCAGTAAAGTTGAAGCTCTGACTTAGCTACAAATCACTTAAATTATTAAAAATCCCAAGCAGAGAAGAAAGACACTCCTTACCAAAATAAAGTCAAGTTCAAATACGTTAGCATAAAAATGGAATCGTTTGGAAAAAAATATTTCTTTTCATCGTGGAGAAAGCAAATCCTATTTGTGGAGAGAATGTTCACCAAACAATTCTGCTTCAAAAAGAACATTTACCAATATCAGTTTTTTGCGATTTGTATTTTGTTTTTCTCTACCGTTATGATTCAGACATGATTGGTCATAAAACTCTACTCTACGATTTCTTGAATGTCGTATTACCTTCACTGGTTGGATTTAAATCTGAAATTTCCTTCAACTTATCATAGTGAAATTAGTTATTCTGAGGCTAACTTCAACAGAGACTTGCTTGTAAGTCCATCAATGTGCTTTTACTTCGATTGAAAGGCCCTCCGCTAAACGTAGCCTTCTCAAAAGCCCCAGAGCCAAATTAACTGCCCACGGCCACCGCTGGCGTGGAATATTACGAAACGTTAGAGTTGAATGGAAGCTGGGAGAGTAAGTATTTGCGAGTTTAAATTATGTGGAAGATTATCACAGGCAAAGAACTGCAAGATACACAGTATGATATTTTGCATAAGTCGTGTAAATGGAGTTTTTTTTGCAATGCGTCTACATTTGCCAATAATAACAAAAATGAAACGAAGGCACAAGTGGCAATTTCAAGTTCACGAATGCTTGTCTTGCACATATATGAAGTTTCTGCAATATAAAAAACTCTGTGTGGGAATAATCTGAGAATCCTTTAGGAACATTTTGTGTAGTTATTTTAGTTATTATTGTGGCAATATCAGACAAAATTCCTTATATTACGTTCCCGCTCATCGTTTTTGATACACCTTGAATCAAGCCTGCACAGCATACGACCCGCGAAAGCTATTTGTGCGTCCCACAAGAGCTTCCTCAATTATAGAAAATGTTGCCAAATGCTCGACCGCAAATTAATAATTGTCGTTCCAGAATTTCTTCCAATTTATTCCTACAACGAAATTTCTACATCGAAATGAAATAGATTTTGCGCCCGCGGCAAATGTATGTTAATGTTTTGGCCTCCGAGCTATTTGTGTTGTGCAAGCCTGCCTTTGATTTTTATTCTCGCAGCAGCTTTCCCTAATTGGTGTACTTGCAACTTGTTGCTTTGGAATAACTTTATTTTGCATTAATCTGATATATGCATTTGTTCGGATCTACTGTATGACAACCAATTTTGAGCTTGAGGTCAAACGCTGGTTACATTACGATAGCAAATAGAAAGCGTTGAACTTGAACTCCAGCAGTAGGCTAACCGTTGTGACATGTTCTGATGTGTGAATCAAGAAAAAAGAAATGCAATCTTTCTTGTCAAAGCAACTATTTCACACCGAATATGCAAAAATTTTGTTCGACTAGCACGTTTATTTTTAGTATTTATTGCTTTAATAAAATACTTTTAGGACTAAAGTTCGTCCTGTGCGTGGTCACAAAGTGCACTTTTGTGGATGCCTATTACAGTCGGAATTGCTTGCTTGTCTAGATCCGAGTCACCCGCACATAACCTGATAGCATGATCGATGTAAATCTTGGGTTCATGATAACCCCAACCTCTTTCCAAACTGCTATCGAGCAACATGGCCAAGCCATAATATTCTGATGAGGGCGAGGCGACCGAGAAAAATGTTATTGCTAAGACGGTTTCCTGTCGTGCTGTGAGTCGAATGACAACGTTTATGTCGAGTACGTGAAATCCTTTCCACATTGCAAACAAATTGTGCATGAGACAATGTCGTGTTTTGAGATACACTTCCTGGTTCCTGAACTTCTGTCCACCTCACACTAATTGGGACAAGCCGGGTTTTTGGCAGCCTTTTTATGCAAAAATATCTCATACTTTTTCCAGTTTATGCAAAACCCGTTACTTTATGAATCAATTTTTCATGTTTTCGGGTCTATATAAGCGATATTTCTCTAGTCGTTATAAGTTACAGTGCTTTTTTCAAGAACATGTCGTGACGTTTGACATTATAAAATCAGGTTGTAGCTAATCTGATGAACCAACGTTTGTCCAAATATTGTCACCACTTCAACGTAGTGTTTGATGTGTTAGTCATATAGCTTCCGCATCACGTTGTCTCTTTTCCATATGAAACAAGCACATATTCAATCATTTTCCTGCTTTTAGTTAGTGTTATTTCAACATGCGTCATCATTTTTTTTTGATGAAAAGGAGAGATGTTTAAAAAGTCCGGACAACAAGTAGAGTGCACGCTGGTTGCAAAACAAATCTTCAGACGGCTGCCTGCGCTTCGTAGCTAGTAACGCTAACGTTCTTGGTTCATTTCCGTAGAACACAGCCGTGAAAATTACTTGATGTGTTGAGTTTAAAAAAAGTAAACAAACATGTCTGTTACAAAACAATATTCTGCAAACAAGTACATTTTGCAAAAAATTATTGCATTTCTCTTGCAGCATCTCTAATTTCGTTTGTTTTGTTCTATTACAAAGCGATCCCGCAAGTATCCTTCCTGCAGATTTTAGCAAGATCAACAAATATTTTCCTGTTTGTATTTCTTTGGCATTGCCCTTACGTTTTTTTGCGGTTGAACAATGTCCAAAGGGAAAGTCCAATGCTAGAAAACGCAGATTCAACCAATAGTGTAATTTTTCCACTCGCTTTTTTTGTTGAGCTTTTTTTTCTTGTTCTTGTGGTGAAGGACGCGGGGTGCAGTTATTAAAAACGTCAGTCGCGAACGCAAGATGCAGATCATTCAGAGACGAGGCTTTTTGTCACCGCTGCTGCTGACAGCCGTTACAAATCTTCTCAGAAAAGTCTTGCAATCCTTTGGATATCAAGTGGTGCAGCAGCATACCAATCAGACAGAACAAGCCAAAGTTTTGAAAAGACGAAGATGCTGCGTTAGCCATTCAGCAAACGGGTGTACCACCTGATGGACACCTTGTGCTGAGCACTAAATGCTGCAAGTGCTGTGTGTAAAGATCCCCAGTCAAGCAATATTTTGCCACAGGCTTTGCCTGTTAGTGCTGTTCTTACTCATGTGTAGCGTTTGTAGTTATGAATATCAGGTTTCGTTTCGCATGCTTTCACGTAATTTTCATATTTCGTTGAAAACATGCCACTTGCGCCAATGTGATTTAACTCCCGTGTATGATGCTCTCTTACCCCAGATCCCATTAGGGAAAAATGTCACATGTATTGGTAGCAAGCTGATTTTGTGATAATACTAAAATCAACATATGAGTCACCAGCAACAGAAATAGATAATGGTGATTTGGCATCAGTTCAGTGGTGCAAAGGTCATTAATCATTACGCTGCTTTTTTTCTCACAAAAAGTTTGGAAACAAAATGAATTCCACAGACAAGTTGTTACAAAAAATTGTGCAGTATTCTTATCCTGACAAAACAATTTCCTAAAAGGTTTCTCAATTATTTTTCAAATCATATTTTACTGTTTTATTATCGTGAAGGTGAAATAATGGAGTGATATTTTTACTTCCAGCAAAATTGATAAAGAGCGCAACTAAGTGTCATGTGAGCTCTTGACTTCATCCAAGTTGCATAACGTTCCTGCGTTTTCTGTTAAATCACTTATGTCCAACCCGCGGCACGCGAGTCTCATGAGGCCCAGTTTAGGTTTTCGCTGTAGTAAAATATCCTATGTATTGGCAACCTGTCCCTATTTTTAAAATGTTGAATTTGATATATTTGATGCAGGTGTCGTATTTTTCAGTGCCGCTTTATCACGTCTTTTACTATTGCACTTGGGATTCGAACTCTTTCAGTGCTTTAGCTTGAGCTAAATGTAGTTTGCTAAGATCAAAGTAAGTCATTCAATGTGCGGCCTCATTAATATAGCTTTCATTCAATGTGGAGCACTGGTTCAGACAGTGACATACGTTTTGGCTCCGTGAGCCATTTGGGTTGGACATAGCTGTGTTAAATACATGTTGATCAACAAAGTGACACATGACAACACGGTTTTTTGAGCAACATAAAACTGTGCATGCTAATAAAATCTCCATAATCCTGTAACCACAAGCCAGTCAGTCGCCTGGCGTAAGAGCACGAGTGGAACAAAGAGCTTTGCCGCTTTGTCCAAGTCTGAACCGACAGCATATTCCTTTGCTATACTGTACAGTAAATGCTTTTGATTTGTGTAAACAATTTCATGCTTGAGTAACCTTTTCGTGTTATAAGGCACTTCACCTTGGCTACAAGTCAAAACCTGTTATTCAGCCGACTAAAACTATTTCAAGATGTGCATTTACACACAATTCCGATAGTTTTTCCACAACTAATTTGCGAATGAGCAGCAACATCAGAAAGTTTTTGTCTCTCAGCAGCATAACCCGGCTCACAACTCGCATCAGCAAATAACTTGTGGCTTGTGAACATGTTTGGCAACAGGAACGGTTCTGTGTTAAAGAATTGTTTTGAAACAAGCGTTTTCAAGTTTGTCGCTCGTTGAAATTGGATAAAAACTGCTGTTTGAAATTTGCATAGATGAATTTCATATCGGTAAACCAAGACGAAAAAACCCTTGTAACTAGTCTTGGCAATGAAATGTTGATTTGAGTTCTACATTATTTGCCTTTTTAATTAGACAAATTTTAGCACAACCTGTCTTTGACATAAGCAGTTAGTTTGTGAAAATGTTCTCTTTGTAAGCGTAGCCAAAGTGACCCCATACTACATGTTTCTTTGTTCGGTTCATATTGATTAAACTGAAAATATCTAAACAGTTTCACTTTTTTTCCAGTCAATAATCTCAAGAAATGAAGCTACTCTGTTAGAAACCAGTGTCCCACAAGTTTTTGACCCAGCTCAAAAATAGCGTTGTCTGTTTCCATAACCACTTGTTTATTGTTTAGTTACTAACCCAAAGCGGTTACAAACCCAGCCGAAGTTTTTTAGCCCATGGTGAAACAAGGTTATGCTTCAACCGTATAACTCTACGTTGCTCGCGCTACATGTTGCTGAGATCAAGGGAACGTCGACCTATTCACGATTTCGAAATTTCACAGCGCTTCCACTTGACTAAAAGTGGTGTGTAATCTAAGGCAATTTTGGTCAAAATACCTTGTCTTCACTACGTAATGTCAGTTATGAGCAATGCAATTCGCAAAGTTACAATTGCCTATTTATATATCTTCATTTGTTGCTGTTTGCATTTTACCAAAGTTTAAATGCATTTGGTTTAAAAATGTTTCGATTGTACCGGGCACCCATATGTTGCTCATGCAATGAGTAAAACGTACTGGAGACAAAACCGGTTTTGAAATGACCACTCAACGTTTTTGTACTGTACACGCGTCTTTCACATTTTCAATCCTCCAAAATTATGAAATTGTGGTTGAAACCTAAGTGTTTTTTGTTTTTTCGCAATGGTGTGACGAAACATCTGCTCTAGATTCATGAAGTTCAGATTAAATTTCTTTCTGGTGAACCGCTGTATCTTTTAAACGAGCTTGGTAATTGACGGCCGCGTTTAGCGCATTTGACTGGAGTTCCTTACTGCAATGTTTGGGCAATTGTGTGTGACTCATGCAACGGGATACTTCCTGTCAGCCGCTTTGTTATTTGAGGTAGTTGCTTTCTGGCTCTGGTGATAGCAGCTTCTTGGGCTAGTCTATGCTTGATACCTAGGTCTTCGCATTTTTTTTTATCTTGCCTGTAATTTTGTTGGTATTTTACTTGTAATCTTTTTGCTAAGAAGTTGTTGCAATGAAGATGCGTCGCTGACGCGATATCGATTTTCTATCCTAGCAAAACAATTTGATTAAGCTGTGCCAACCATGTGGTGTCTTGATGCTACACTATCATTGTGTATAAATCAAAAAGTTTCATTAGGTCAATACAAACTACGAAAGGTGGTGAAACGCGCAAATACTTAAACATTATTCATTTTAAAGTATTTTACAAGATTTACCCGAAAGTTTACGCACGTTGAACAAATTGCAGAATTTTAATGACACAAGACACACAAATTTGTCGTTTCAATATAGAAGAAAAATGATGTATATCAGATTTTGAAAAAGAAAGAAAAAATAAGTAAAACATCGTTGAATTTTACTCTGGAAAACTGCGTGCATGTTTTGAAGGCTTTTTAGGGTAAGATGTGATATTCGCAATTATTTGGTCGCCACTATCTACATACCTATGATAGTGCTCAAAATAGTTTTTCTTCGGTACGTTTCAAGTCATACTTTTAAAAATAAAAAAACACACGCATTATCTACAAACATATTGCTAATACCGAAAATCAGCGATTTGTCAGCAAAACTGTCTTCCAAAGCGAGCTTGTAGCTGCCTATATCGAAACGTGAGACAGCGCATGTCACATGGGCCTGCGAGTTACGAAAGCCTTGAAGGTTATTCATAAAGCAACAGAACAAGTGTCAAATAAAGAGAATGCTAGTGCCCGGGGAGCACGAGTAAACATCGAAATGGGTCTTAGTCCTGAAAACCAAATTAAGGCATTTGCAGTGAGGAAGCAAAGTTCAAGTAATGTCTGAAAAGCTTTTGGGTCGTTAAAACTTAAAAGTTTGATAAGTATAAACGAGGCACGTTGAACCTTAGAATACACGATTAACAACAATTGCATTTATCAACGAGTAAAAATCAAAATAGTGGAGCTTATGTCAGTTTCTTTTGCACCAGAACCACTGTCGTAACTTCTGACGAGGAAGTGCTCAGGGAGCTTTTCCCAACCTCAAAAAATAAAATAATTGAAGATGAAGCATTAAATATAACTGATTGCTCCAATAAATGTTATGAGTATTGCGAGCAATATTGAAATTGGCAGAACTCTTCAAAGTAACAACTACGATATTCAGAGCTCGTAGTTTTGTTTTGAGTAGCATTACTTCATACATTCCCGACAGTTTAGCAAGACGCAGGCATTCAATGGAACGTGTTTCGATAAGGGCTGTTGAAAATTTGCTTTCAATCGA
>JGI24021J15306_10009158_pt1 | contig 12235 bp, 7 predicted proteins | sample Ectturendosymbi1_FD_15306 | JGI IMG/M metagenome (IMG submission 15306)
GATGTTGTTGCAACCTCTCCGGTGGCGTTGCGTTGATTGTGTGATTCACCACGAACGGGATGTGCGTGAAGAATAACACCATTATATATGTAGCGCGAGCACGCAATAGTAAGAGAGATTGCGAATATGATCTCTATTGTTGCTTGCTGCCACGGTGCGAAGCATTGCGCACATGCCGCTCGGGGTTTCCGATCGCAACAACTGCATTCACTCGTCATCAAATAGTAATCCGTCAGTTGGAAGAAAAATGAAAGACATTTTAACGACAGATTTTGAAGTAAAAGGCTAAATTCCAGGGATGGGGGTGTTCACAGAAGCATGTAAATTGTTTTGATGAGGAGAAAATTATTTTTGCACGATATGCAAAAAAAATCAATATCACGAGGAGCCATAAAGCACGTTAGCTAAGTTTTTGCAATAAACACACAGTTGGTAAAAGCCGGTGTTAGGCGAAAACGCTTGGTATCGCTACGCTTTGGTATCGACAGGCAAACTTTTAAAAAGGCAGCTCAGAGAGCGGTGTTTTTCAATTCTGACGCATCGCAATGTGGTCTTTGTCGCCAAGCTCGCTCGTCAGCCGGATGCTATGATTTCATGCTTCAATGATCGCGTTGCTAACCAGCGACCAATAAGCATCGCTATTTTGAAGTCGTCATTGCTTTGGCGTCGCGCGCTCCCAGGGTCAGTCATTTGCATTTTGGTAATATATAAAGTTGCCGATCTGCATTAACTGGATGTTTGTATGTTTCTAAACTGGAAAGTGCAGCGCAGTGACCTTAAAGCTTCATTGCGTTGTAAACAGATTTCAAAAATCCGAAACTAGTTTTTCGCTCTTGGGTTTTTGTGAACTGCAACGAAAAATAAGTTTGATTACTTTTTCACAGAAAAAAGGGCAAAATATGAAACTACATCTGTACTAAAACCATCGAGTGAATGATTCTGGAAGTTTGTTGTAATAATTTTTCGTCGAAACTTGATGCAAAAAACTTTGGTAAAAACGTTGATTTGGGATTCTTCAAAAACGTTTCATTTGGATTCAAAATTCGATAGACACGCAGAACAGCGAAACTTCAAAAAATTGCTTAAAAAAGTAGTGCCGTTTAACAGTTCTTTTGCGAATGTAGCGTTACGGTTTTACTTAAAGCAAGACATTTTTGATGTATAAGAAAGATTTTACTGAAGAAATTCGTTTGCAGCGTGAAGGGTTAGATTTAAAAAAATTATTTTTTACCCAAATGCGTTAATTCGATTGATGACAACAATTTATTTCGTGTCAAATCCTGCAGATACCATGCACTTGTTTATCAAGGAAACAGTTACACAACGCTTTTAAATTTTTATTACCAAATGATTCTGACAAAACTTGGAAATCTGCCACTGGTAATAACGTAAAAATGACTCTCTATCCAATAACATTGACTTTTATAAAATCGTGTGTGTTTTTATCAAGCTGATTATTTCAATATATTTAGCAGAGTAATTTTTTCTAGCTTCAATTTGGTTATACCTGCATAAGACCAGAAATGTGTTGGAAGTGGTGTTTTTGTGACTACGATGCTGAAAACGTCACTCTGGAAAGGCTTTCCGGTGTCAAAATGATCATGTTGAAAGGGCACAATAAGCTATGGCATCCTAAAAGGCACAATAGCCGATCGCGTGTTTCTGTATCTGGAAGCGATCGAAACGCTGAATGGATAGTTTGGCAAAATGAAGATTTCTATAAGTTGTTTGGGAAAGTGATCCAACAAGAAGGGGAGCAAACAAAAATCCGTTTCGTAACAAAAGGAAGCGGAAATCGTTTAATCGTTGGAGATGAGGAAAACTACTCGCCATCCATCAGCACAAACACCTCAGATCCTAGGTTGTTTGTGGTTGATGGCCCTCACCAAAGTCATGATTTTTATTTGAAGCACTGCAAAACTGACCGTAATGTGATGGCTGACAAAGAAAATTTCTTGGTTATCAGCGATTCACGTGGAAGTCCGTGGGACATGTTACCAGTTCCTTTCGTGGCCAGCCAAGAAAACCAATGTTTTCAACAGGAAGATGAAACAGGATTCTAAAACTCTATAGCGATGCAAAGGCGCTGTATCAATAGAAGGTATTGCAGCTAAGCACTTTTTTAATCAGTGTGTTGGTTTTTTACTACAAACTGTCCTTTTAGTGATTCAAAGTACACATGTGTCCTTTATTTTCATTGTCATCTGCTTATTTAGCGTGTGCGTGTACACATCTGTCATGGATATAACCCTTAAGTATATGTTTGAAACAGAGCCTCTTTATTGTTGGTTTATTTAATAAAGATTGTAGAAATGAGTTTCAAGGAAATTGTGCAATTTGTCTCAAAAATTACAGAGTTTCATATTTCTGTCAGTAAAGATTTTTAATTTCCGTGTACTTTTCAAGAACATTTAACTGCCGTCAGCAATCTTCAAAATTTGTTTTCCCGAATATCCAAAGGCAAATAGTATCGTTTGACATTCGTACGTGATTGGTCAAAACAAACTTCTTTGCACCAGATTGTGGACATACTTGTAGACAGAAAAAGCACGATACACCGTCTACAAAGTTTTTTTTTTCATCCTTTGGCCATCAGGACCTGACTCTTTAGTCCGTGAAACCTCCTAGACATGCGCGTTTGTATAAATCCTGTCGGTTTCTCAAGACTCAATCTGCAGATCATCAGGCGGTTATCGGTGGACAGTTCAGAACACATATGTCGACATGAACGTCCAACACCGATAGAAGATTTATTTTGTGTCAGAATAATGGTCCATATCACAAACTACTTGAATGTCAGTGAAATGTTTAGTCACAGCGCAGTACAGAGCAGGTGAGAGATGATAAACACAACAACACAGGGAGATGTCAAACACTGAAACAACGCACCAGCTACAACTGCACTGACGTATCATCACCACAGAGTATTCCGGCAGTAGGAAGAAAAATGAAGAATTTTCAACCTCAGGTTTTATAGCAACTCAGTTTTATACTACGCAAAAATCTATGAGTGACCGTTCACGTAAAGAATCTCTGCACCAGGTGTGCTTTACTGCCGTTATGTTTCGATTTTTACGACAACCTTGTTTCAGTGACTTTTTACATCAGGAAGATATTAGCGCAAAAATACCAAAATTTGCTATTTAAGACAAAATGCATTTACAGTCTTTGTGACACTAAATAGCTCCACTTACAATGCGCATATGATGCACTAAAGTTATCAAAAATCTTTTCGTGGTTCTGGACTCCTTCCGCACCTGGGTTTATTTTAGACATAATGAGCTTGAAACCCACATGCAAAGACTCACGCCTGTCTTTACCCCTATCAGTTATATGACACTACGATTCAAGACTCAGGTAACTGCTCTCCACATAAGGGAGATAAACAAGGATTCAATCTGCAAAACCCTTAAAAGGAAATCTATTTCACGCAATACAACGCATCCGCAGTTCTGAAAGCTGCAAGCAAAGCTTGCGGGTAAAACGGTTAAAAGGTTAAAGTGAGAGCAGACAAAGCAAACAAACTCAAGACTAAATTGATTAAAAGAGAAAAAAAGTGCGACAATTAAAACTGGAAAATAGGTCTTTCCCAAATAACTGCTTTCACTTGTACTCCAAAATTAATTGAGGCCACTGATCGAGCGACGCAACAGAACAATTAATGCCTGAAACTTCATCATTTGAGCGAGATCTTTCAAACCACGCCTAGCTCGCACTATATCATGGCAGATGTTAAGCAGCCACTGGATTGTTTCTTCATCCAGAACCGTCAGGCCATGCAGTCCATGGGGAGGTCGATAGATCGGACATTAGAGGACAACATGGTCGACGGTTTGTTCTTCTGCGCCCCACTCGCAGGCCGTGTTAAAGGGCCATACAAATTTGTGTAAACAGGAGTGGAAACGTCCGACACCGGTGCGGAGGCGGTTTTAAGACCCGCGTGCGCCACTTTTTTGCAAAGATTTGCAATCCTATAACTTGCCAGCAGCTAGAGCTTGAGAGCTGTTCAAACCCTCTACGGATTCAGCAAGTCGTCGGCCCCTCCGATCGCAACTTGCGTGTCAAGTGGGTGATGCCATTTATCTTCATAGATATCCAGAGTGAAAACTTGGTTGTGCGAAAAACGTAACAGTGTGTGCTTCATGTAAAAGCGGCTTATGTGCTATGCCATGGCTTGTTGAATAATACCGCGATAATACCATTTGGTCGTTGTCATCTTTACAATCAGGTTTGTTCCAATTGCTGCGATGCGATGGCCATCTCGTGGAAAAATTATTGGTAATTTGGCCGACATACTGTCCATGGCATATCACAGAAATTGCTACATAACAGTGGTGGATGTTACAATTTAGGAGCATAAGACAGACTTTCAGGAAGGGCTCCCAAAACATCGCCAAAGGGGCCCTCGGCCCCTGACTCCAATATTTGTTAACGTCATATTAAAAAGGGGGCACTGTATTTTGAACATGCTATATAGAAACTTTATTCGCTCAAAGCATGCTACATTTTTCATTTTGTCTGGGAATTTGCCTCTTAGTGAAAACTGATTTCACATTGCAAATTGTTTGAAGTTATGTGATTATTGTTCTTTTTCCACACACTGAAGTTGTTGAGGAGCCTCTTTGGCACATTTGCATACCTTTTGCTTTATTTTGAAAAACATGTGACTTGCTTCAGAGCTTATTAAATGTGTCTCTAGAGTGCTTCATAAACTTTTTAACATAGTGATACAAAAACTAAGTGCGAAACTCTCTAAGAGGGACCCCGCGGGAACTCTGTAAAAAGGTGGGCCCAAGGCGACCGCCTCGTCGTAATATTCTCCCTTTCTACATAAGTACAATAAATTGCGCATGTCAAGTATGGGTTCAGTGGGATGTGTTATTCTCTTGTCGCTATTTGTGTAACACACGGTGCCATGGATTTGTTATGTTTCCCATGGCAACCGCAAAGTTCAGAGTACTTCCACAGCCTTGACACGCCTTTTGCTTTGTGTTTCGCTTAAAGCTACGTGCTTGTAATTCTTTGGGTTTTTCCCAATTGTGGTACTGTGGTAGATCTTTTGTAGGTAACCATCGCGTTCGTATTTTAGTTTTTTCTCTATCTGTTAAGTTAGCAGGTGGGAGAAAGGTGTAGCCCGAATCTGTGGGTAATTGTTCTTGTTGCGTTTTGGGGGCATAGCCTCTCTCCCTATTTGATGCCGTTGCTATCATGACATCTAAGTTCCCTGCAGAATCGCTATCAAAAGCGGCACCTACTTATAAACTTTGCCCTAGATTCCACTGGCACAGTTTATCCACTTGTTGACAAAACTGTTTATTGCGGTTTTTGAAAAAGAAAAAAAAAACTGAAACAAAGAATGTGCTACTAGCACAACTATACGCAGTTAACCGACAGCTCAACTTTAATTATGATTGAACTGCTTTGTACATTTTTTGACATTTGTTCTTGTTCGAGCTATATTCGAGCAAACCAATTAACAAAACCTTCTTTCTGGGTAAATGACTTTTTTAGACGCGTGTACCTTGGATTTTTTGGATAATTGTGGTACAGCAGTAAGAGGCACAGACAAGGTTTCAACGCAAATCTCACACCATCCTGCCAAGTTTCAAGTAACCACAGTAACAACATTAAGAGGAAAAATTTTATAACATTTTACCATCTAGTCGCAGGAAAAAATGTCGGAAATGATGAAAACATAAACAATGACATTTTTATCAGAAGGTTCAAATGGTAATTGTATTCTTTATGAAATTTTTCTGTTCTTTCCAATGGTGCAGTCGAAAATGTAAAATCCGGTGTGAGCAAACTTCATTACTTTAAAATTAGAAATTTTGTCCGTTTTAATACTTTGTAAACTGCATTTTTTCGAAAAGATTTATTTTCCAAAAAACAAAGGAAAGTAACTTTCGTTGAGTTTTTTTGGTAAACTGAAATCCTTGCAGGTAATTCAAGTCCACAAACCGGTTTAGAAAAGCTAGCAGGTAAGCGTTAAATCAATTGTCAGATTATGACCAAAAATCACCTAAAATGGCCCAAAAATTATCACAAAATTACATTTTGCTCACACATTTCACTTGCAAAGAACTTTTTTGTGCTTATCAGAAAAATCGCACGCAGACGCTTCTGCAGATGTTGGCAGTGACTCTCTAACGCAATAGGCTGCTGAGTTATGGCGGAAAATAGCCTCGTTCGCGCGGTCCGCATAGGGTTAGGTTTTTGAAAACTAAAGGTTCATTGTGACGTTTCCCTTACACCGCGAACATGTTTTGAACGATCCAAAAAGTATCATTTGGTTTATATACCTATGTACTCCAACGAGCAATTGTCACATTAATCCGCTCATCAACATTTATGCTTCAACCGGATTTTAGCACTTTCGTTGTACATCGCCAATATATTTTGAGAAAGTTTACACGTAACGCATATACATTGCGTCTGTTTCGAGCAAGTTTACTCATGAATCATGCGTCAAGTGCGAACAAACAGCGCTTCAATCGGTTTGTCGTCAGGACAACCTCCTTCAGATTTTTAATTTTTTGGATAATACTAGGTCACAAGGCGGTCGGTATGTTGGGCTTGTATAGCTGTATGCCATATGGTATGTGTGTATAAGCAACTAAAAAAAGTAATGTGAAGAAAGACGTCTTACAAACTGCTTTCTGCTTGATATTTCATTACGCATACTCAGAAAATTGTGTATAGTTTGAAAGAATTTGCGGAGAATTTAAAAATATTTTCTGAGGACAAAGAAACAGCAATACCTTTTCAAAATGGACAAAATTGATCTTGATGCATTTTTATTTTAGCAGTCGCTCAGTATAAAAATTCCACGTTTCAATTCAATTTCTTTCCCTATTTGTGGTACTCGCTGAATCCCCTTGACTAGCTGCGCAGAAAACTTAAAATCGAAGAACTCCAACATGCACTCAGGTAATATAAGGGATCTACACCTAAGATTTCAAATTTATTTCATCCCACCGTTTGACAATTTATCAGAGTTTCATCGTCAGCATTTAACTGCTACGTCTTTCAAAAGTATGTTTCAATCAATTTGTTTCGTTTTCTTATAATTTTGCAACAACCATTAGTCATCCACGGTAGCTCAATTCAGCCGTTAACGTCTATACCTGAGCTGCATAAAACTGCTCTGCGTATGTTTGCGCAGTAGCCAGCCGTTACATATATGTCGGTCTGGTGCTAAATTAATTATTAACCTTTCAAATACTGAACCACATATCCTTTACCACCGAGACGCTGTTGCTTGAGCCCAATCAACTGGAGCCACGACATCTGATCAAAACAGCTGAGAGGTGAAGATTATATCAATTGATGAAAGCTTCGGTAAGCGTTTTACTGCATGCGGGTGGTTTGCAAAATAGTTTCGAACTGTTTTAACTTACAACGCAAGCACTTCTCTATTTTTAATTCATGTTTTGTGTCTCCTCTATGTTTTTGCGATTCGGTTATCATTCAGTGTAGGCTAGGGTTGGTTTGGTGACTGTTGTGGCCGTCTTTCACCCGACATTTGCTGTTTGTTTGATTGCTGTTGCAAAATTAATTAACTGTTATCTGCTCACAGCACAAACATGACTTGGTTTGACTTGCTGTAGCTTCTCTCTGCTCTGGAAAAAACAACTTGAGCATCGCAAAATGTTTGCAGAATCTGTATTGAAGTATACGATAAATACAGTTTGTTTCAAAATCTTTGCCCACCACCATGATGTGTCAATAGGATTTGTCTGAACAACTACGCTTTCAGCATTCTATGTTTAGACGTCATTCTTCGTGCAGAGAAACCTGCCGCTTTTTATCCAGAATTTCAAGTGATGATCATTTGCCTTGCATGGCCGCATGGAAATTAGGCTGATCAATAGAAAACTATTTCTGACGTCATAAATTGTGTTTTGTTGCCTTTATCAAGTGCTTGCACCACGTCTCCACGTTATTTTACCAATTGCCTATTTCAATTACAATTTAAATTAGCAACCATGAACGCCCGTAGGATATTTCCCTGGTCATAATGAAGTTGCACTTCCTCAAACAAAACCGAAAATTGTCACTCAGTTGATGATCGAGGTAATATGATCCGCCTGCTTCGAAATGACTGCAGTTGCTGAAGTTAACCGATACGAACGTATAGCAATCGATTTAAAAGGCTTTCTCGTATGTGCTATCTGTTTAAGCCACTCCTGACTTTATAGGGAAGAGGTACAGGCCCCTTGTTTGCAAACTTAGCTTGCGTTGTAGCCTACGATGTAAAATGTCTCACAAACCTACAACGACTTATCGCAACGCAATGTTTGCAAACGTTGCGTGCTGCGGATGCTTGCGCAGGTCCAGAACTATGCTAATATTTTCATTGCCTTTGAAACACAGGTACAACTCAGTGCTTTTAATTATTGGCGGGTTCCAGCAATGCGAAACTGCGAAAGCAACCAAACGAACCCAGGTATTCCCCTCTCAGAAATACTGCTGAGAACCTCAGAAATAGTGAGAAACGAAGTCACACAAGCAGTCACAAACCAAAACACCAAAGCCAGGTTTCAAGTTGCTATTTCAGAAAACAGTCAATTTCGCCTTGCACCTGCCGCATATACTGTATAGTATTGACTGCTGTCCAGCTAGTATACTGGCTTAAAATAGATGATGCATCAGGATGCTTTCAACAAAATCATGATAGCACACAGAACTCCAGTTGGTCATGACCCTGCGCATAACTTGCCGGTTGACCTACTCTGCTACGTCGGTAATGTTCGTCACTTTGTCACTTTGACAATATGAAAAGACTTTGGGAGTGCTATAACCAGCTTCAGGGACAAATGGAAGAGTTGAAGATTTGCACATTGTAAAAGAACAATACCGTATGAGTTACAGATTTGAATTTTTGTTAATTTAATGCTCGAAATATTGTTTTCTTCCGGAAACGTCGTTGCTTATGTAAATGTCTCACCTTCTTCAATTCTATCCTTTCCAAAATCAATGATGAAATTTTAGGCGCCAACAGCATTGGAAATCCTAGTGCTGGAGTGCAAGGTTTAGGTTGATTTTCAGTCTCTGTTTCAATTTAACAAATCTGTAACCATCCACTGTTTATGCTTTTCTCAGAAATTTTCTTGAACAGACTTACACTAACTTATGGAGCAAACAACCCAAGAATGAGCAACGCAAGTAAGTTTTGCAAAAAACGTTGTGTTGTTAACGTGTTTGACAACTAAGTTTCTGTTTGCTGTTGCGTGCACATACAGGGGCGTAACGAGGGGTGGCAAGGGGGGCACAATTCCCTGGGCGCTGAATCACCATGTGGGCGCCAATCACTGCAGGGGTGCCGAAAAGTCCCAAAAATGTCACAAGTACTTTCTTCAATGCAGTAGCCTGCATTTGCTTCCGAAAGACTTCAGGTCCGAACATGGGGGCGTCAAACTTGCTTCTTGCCCCGGGCGCCATATAACCTCGTTACGCTTCTGCGCATATAGCCAAGCAAAAAATTGGAACCAAAACGATAAGCCAACCGAGCACTGGTCTAAAACAGCTTTGCACTGGTCTGTACATAAGCGAAGTCAGGGAGGGCCTAGGTGACCATTCCCCCCCAAAAATGTTTAGAACAAACAGTCATTTTGTCCTTTAAGCGGCGTTTTTCCAAAAAAAATAGTGTTATTCGCCTAAAATCAAACATTTTGGAACCCCCCGAATTTTTTTCCCCATAATTTTTGGTCTGGTTACGCCGCTGGGTCTGTAAATAAATTTCTATAAATACGCGATTGCATATTCGAATACTACACTTGCATATTTCATATTGCTTGGATTTATTAATCTGACGTTACCACTGTTTGCAAACACTATTTCGTTTATGTGTTTTTAATTTTGTTATTAAATAAACTTTTTTTTGATAAATTCATAAACCGAAAAAAAGATGTTAATCAAATTGACCTTCGCTCAAATGGCATATTGTTATGAAATGTCGTTTCCTATGCCGAAGTAAGGATCTGACAAAAAGTAAGACGTCTTTCAAATTTTTTGAGGGAAATTGTCTAAACGGAACAAAACTTTAAAAAAAAAACATTAACCCAAATTCTAAGTTCATCTACTATGAGTACTCACGTTTATGTTTTGCAGGTACAGCAGTCAATGGCAAAAACGAAGAACTTACAAACCCGGTATCTGGAACAGACAGACGCCTAACAACAGTCAATCATAACTATTGTAAATTTCATAGTCATGTGAACGTACAAATCCAAGTGAATGCAGATTATCGTCACAATGAACCCGTGCTGCAATAATTTAAGAAAATCAGATTTTTTCCGCTGCACATAGCACGTGATTCTCACGGTTTGATGTAAAACCAAGTGTGTGTCGGAAAATATTTAGAAGATTTTATGCAAAGGGGTGTAAAACAAACTAATAATAATTGGATAGTTCTTAGATTTTAAATGGGATTCGCCATGAACTTTGTTGTTATGCTTCAGACGCAAAAGTTTGAAGATACTAAAAATCGACAGTATACAATATATCAAGACAAAGGTTTAATTGGATAAATTTAACGCGAAAACCCAACCTGCAGTGGTTTTCACAAACGCAATCTGTGACGTCACGAGGCGTTTTGCAGAAACTCAAAACAGCTGAAAATGTTCAAATAACGAAAAAGTACGTGGATTATAAAAAAAACGGGTATGGAATAATACTGAAAACACTTCAAAAAATAATTCTTTCGAACTTGAAACAAATGTGGGGGGGCCCGTGCAGGGAGGGACCTCGTCTGCGTCTGCTGCGCACCCAAAGAAATGATGGCAAAACGCATTTGAAAAACGTTTTGTTTCAAACAAATGTTGACAAATGGGTTTCGAAAACTTTTCCAAGACGTAGCGAAAAATGCTGTACAGGAAAATGACAGTTGATTGCACAGTCAAGTGCAATATCTTATTCGCTTTCAACATGCAGTAAAAATTTTGCAACACAAAATAAGTCTTCTGAATTTTCTGAGTAAACGATTTAAAAATAAAAATATATCGTTTTTATGTTGCCACACGATTAACGTTTTATGTATTTGAAGCTCCAGTAAATATTACAAACGTCTATAATGGAGATGTTGGAGACAACTCCAATGTTGCTGGAGGATCTATTAGCCAAAGTAAGCAATTTCGTCAATAAATGACAGAGCTGCTAACATTACCAAAGGTATCCGTCTTGTTGATTACTGTCTCGTTAGTAACAGTCTCGGTAATAACAGTCTCGTTGTTAACAGGTTCCTTGGGTAACAATCTCGTAGTCTCACTAATAACCGTCTCGTTAATAATAGTTTCATTCGAAACAGCCTAGCAATCTCATTGGTAACAGTCTCATTGGTAACAGTCTCGTTGGTAGTAGTCGGAAAATTTTGCAAATCTCATAGGTAAGTGACGTTACGGTTGAACAATTACATGGTGATTGTTTTTGAAGAACGTTTCAGTATTTTACCAAGAATAATATAGAAAGATTTGTGCTGTTTCTTTGAAAAATTCTGTCAGACCAGCTTTCTTTAAACTTTCTGATAAACATCAAAGATTTAAAAAAAAATTGTGGCCTTTGCAATTTTTGCATGTACTTGGCCTAAAAACTACTGTTGCACAATGAACCAGGCGTCACAAAAAACACGGTGTGTGAAGAAGATGAATATAGTTCAATTCACGAAAGATCTTCTCTTTCAACTGAATCTGATGCATCTCAATCAGGTATTGCAATGTCATGTACTTGTTTGCAACAAACTTCAAGTATTTCACAGAAGGCGTCACAATTACATCTCCATTGGAACAACATATAATAGATTACCACGTACTGGTAGTAACAAAAACGTTTACCCAAGGTCTGAAAAATATGCAGCTTAACGGTACGAAATAGCTGGTTAGTTGTTTTTCTATCGTGGAAATCGTCTGTGATTGCTTTTCAAGTAAAACGTAATTTTCGCAGCAATTCATTGAATTTCAGTTGCTTTCATGACGAAATAGAGGTGAAAACTTTCTTTAAGTGGATTGGTCAAATATGAAAGCTTTTCCATTGATTTCTTTTCCACTAATGTCCGTTAACAATCTACACATGATTTTATTAGTGTGAGTTGTCTGCTGGTATGATTGAAACTCAGTTCGAATTTTAACCGTGCTCCAAATGTTTTATGGTCGGGAGAGAATCGGGGAATCGAACTATCATGATTCCCAGGGAGAATTTTGGCCGAAATTAAAGCAATGCCTTACCGACTGGACTAAAG
>JGI24021J15306_10009160_pt1 | contig 12234 bp, 9 predicted proteins | sample Ectturendosymbi1_FD_15306 | JGI IMG/M metagenome (IMG submission 15306)
TAATAGAGTGATCATGGCATGTGAACTCTATTGTTGCTTGCTGCCACAGTGCGAAGCTTTGCGCATATGCCGCTCGGGATTTCCGATCGCAACACCACCAAGATATTTGAAGAGACCGTAACTAATTCAACTAAACAGGGCTCCTACGCAATTTTGAATGTAACTTTCCAAGCTTTTTTGAGACCTTTTCCAGACTTTAACTTTTCCGAACGACATACCCAGGTCAACTACAGGCGCTATCATATTTAACACAATGAAAGTAAAATTATCAATCGTGAATAAACACGAAAAATGCATGTCCAAAGATCAAGTCCTGAACTTTACAGTATTTTCTGTTTCCGTACTTCCCCATCCGTATGAACCATGCCTAAATAACGAGATGCCTGTGAAGTGAGACTTTAGTGTAATTCGGTGGTGGTAAAGCAGTGGGGTTTTGCTGTAGTTAGAGAGACCGTTGGAAAAATCTACTAATCGCATTGTTTTAACACGTGGCGCACGTTGACAGCACTGATCAGTTTCAACAAAAATTGCAAACTGAAATGCACGATACAAAGAGCAACTTAACTTACAGGGAAGATTGCAAGACGCGTTCGGACTTCTCAGTGACTGCCCACCGGAGGGCGCTGTACGCTTGGACGTAAATCGCGACTCGCGACGGGAACTGCGATGAAAACAAAGGAAATCGATTTGTGACGTTTGTATGCACATTGTTTGCTTAATATCTTTGCACTCCCACAGCTTACGCAAACATGGCGCTAGGAAGCAAGCGGTTACAGGAAGGATATCAGTTGTTTTCGTGATTACCTAATTTTAACAGTAAAATCGAATCAAAACGACGAAATCAGGAAAGAATTCATCTTTTCTGTGAAAATATATTTGTTTCAAGAAGTTTGAGAAGTTCTGCTGGCTTGGTCAGGGTTCGAAACTTTGTGACGAAATGAAATATAGCGAGCGCCTTCACAGAAGCGCAACTCAGACAACGAAACACAAAAGAGCTCTATGTACAAAGGTTCAGAAATGCCTTCCCAAGAAAAGCTCCATTGGATAAGCGAAGAAATAAATTCTACGACTCCAACCAACATTAGCGGTTGCAAACAGCGTTTATTGATGCTTACGACGAGCGAACACATGTGGCAGTCGTATTTCCGAGAATTCTGCTTTCATATTTAAATCACTTTGTGCTAGCACACGAAGAGACAACCTTCCTAGCCGAACAAAACTCACCACGCTTTCCAGTTGCTCGTGAAGCGATGTGAAAATAAGCAGGAGCAACGATAGGTGCAGCCGATCGGTCACGTGACGCCTGACCGACCTGACCAGGGCCTCCACGCCGTGCTTGCCCAAAACTAGATCGTCGTCATCGGCTGCGAAGGCAGTTGAAAGAAGGTTGCTACAAAATATTCTTCTAGTGCAGTGGTTTTCAACCTTTTCTGTACCGTGACCCAATATAGCAACCCACTATAACCCAATGACCCCACCTGAAACTCGAATAAAGCAAAATGCAATACAGCTGTGTGCATAAAATATCTTCTTGTGACCCCTTCAAAAATGGTTCGAAACCCAGGTTGAAAACCACTGCTCAAGACAGATGTGACAAGAGTTCAGTGACTGTGGTGCTGTCGAGGCAAAGCAGTGGACGTCGAACTTCGCCTTTGTGACGTTTGACAATAAAATATTTTGGCGCCGTTGTCAAATAAAAACAACCCCGTTATTGTTCACTGCAGCGAGAAACTCTTTTGATTTTTCAAGCATTTAACAACATTTATGCGGCGCTGCGTCATCGCCTACATCACAATGTTGTAAAGGCTTCGTAAAAACTATTCTAGACAACCATCTGGCCAAGCAACTCACAAAGATCTTGGTTGATTAGCTCAGGTTCCAAACACTTGAGTAACATTTCCACTGCCCGCATGATGTCGCCAACGTCACTCATTTTTTCTTCGAATTCGAAATTGTCGCTAGAGAAAAGCATAAAAAAAATACAAAAACAACATTAGTAACGCGAAGTGTCTACAACGGAAAGCAACTTTCTTTGAAAGGAAACAAACGACTGTTTTTATTTAGATATAATTGCGTGCTTTTCCACGGAAATAAACTTTTCCACGGATGCTTATACTCATATTCAAACCAATATACTTATGTATTGTATAAAACCAGTATCCTTCAAACACCATAATATTTTTTAAAGCAGTATATTTTTAACGGAGAAAAAAATTGTGACGCCAACAATCTGTCGTCAATCAACGACTTGGAACCAGGCTGCTGTGTCGTAATGTACAGGCTGTTGTGTCGACATAGTGGCTTTTTCTCGCAACAATTACAAGAACTTCTGCGTATTCGCCACAAATATATGTGTCTTTGAAGCATAAAAATTGCCGGTTGCCAACAACCACCAGCAATCGTACTGGTTTGGACCAGAAAATACAGGTTTGGTGCAGAAAATACTGGTTTGGTGCAGAAAATACCCAGCAGCACCATGGGGCAAGTTAAAATAAACATACGTCTACTAAATTATATGCACGCTGCACGAATGTAATACAGCAATGAGGCTAAGAGCTGGCTTGCGATACGCTTTTGGGGGTTAGATCAACTGTTTAGCTGAAACGTGTAAAATCGGACGCAGCAACAATACGTACACCGCCATAAACAAAAGCGGCAGACTTGCGTCCGCTGAAAGTAATTTTCCGAACCTGGTCAATTCTTTGACGTCCAGAAGGGCATCTCTGGCTGCAGCCACAGGACTGCTGAACACATCAAGAGATTGAGCGATGGATTCGATGAACTCTACGCCGAGTATGCTCGATAGGTTCGTCAGGCATTGGAGGAGGCGGCCGAGGTCCTCAAAATTATTCTCTGGGGAGAAAACAAATCGCTTGGATGGCGCGCTAACGGTATCCACAGTAGTTTAGAAACCATCTTCACAGGTTACCGTACGCGCCAATCAGTGGGGGAGGGTTTAATGGGAACAACCGAGCTAAACAAAACCAATTTTCTGGAATAGAGTTCGACCGGGACAACGGCATGTCAAATGTAAATCGGCCGATTCATCGATGATGACGGTCATACTTGGAGAACCTCCAACAACAGTTTTCAACACTGCTGAGTTTGTTTGTGATGACGGAAGATGGGAGGCAAAGCTTGAACACTGCGCTTCTTGGAGTAAAACTTAAAATTGATAAGTTTTGATATATCCACCAGGCATGAAGTTCAGGTCCGAGCAAGCGTGGTGGTGTTGCGCGAAATCGATTTCCTATTAAGTCTCAATTATTTGCTGAACGATTTAACTTCGCCGCCTATGTGGACGCAATTTACTTAGATACTTAAATCGTATATTTGAAAAAAATGCGAACATTTCTGTGCACTTCTTCAGGTCGTGAAGGTATTCGCATTTTTTGTGAGTTCGCTTAGTATCCTTTGAAATGTCTTTTGACAAACTTTTATTCTCTCGTCACAATGGAAAGTTCACCAACAATGGCGCGCATTTTTTTCGATAATTACACGGTCTACGCGAAATAACAACGTGAACCCACCGTCAGGAAACATGTCTTCGAAGATACCAGGACTTGCACCTCGACACACCGCCTCCAGTTTTGAGACAGGGGCCAGGTAAGACACGTGGTCCTATAAGGACGCAAGAAGTCAGGATCAATACTGAAAAAACTGTCAGTTTAAAAAAAATAGGTCGAAGACGTGTCTTTCTCCGTGTGTTGTAATGTAAGTCACGACTCTTCTAACCCCTCCAAAAACGTTTAGCACTGTATTTGTACCTCGTTTAGAAGCAACAACAACGCAACAAGCAATGATTTAAATGAATGTCAGTTGTTCATTTTAAAAACCATTGTTGTTTTCGTCATAAGCCACGATTGTTTTCTGTCATCAGCAATGATCCATGATATTTATCTTTCGTTTCATGAACCTTCGCCGACGATAAAACAAAACCGGCGAGTACAATTTTTGAAGTAACTGGCTGCTGCCTTAACCCCCCACTTAAACACAAACGAACAAAAACGCGAGACAATGCTGATAAACAACAGAGTTGTTTGCTTACGTATGCACGCAACTTGAGCCAGCACGTAAAGCGTACCAACCTTCTTGATCACGTTGACTGATCCACTGGCACTCTCAGTGAGGCCGACAGGTTCAGAGACATACTGCTGGTACTGCAAGCATGTACCGTGGAACTTCTGCCACACTCCCACTTGAAGCTCGGTCAGCTCAGCGCTGTCCGTGTCTGTGACGTCACAACCGACCGGAAGCATCATCAAAACCTGTTGAATGAAATTTGTTGCTGTTGTTTGAAATGAAACTACGGACGAGAAACTGTCGCGTCGGGTCAAATGCAGTCATCAGACGCTGCACGTCAGAGAAATGACGTCACTGTCAGTTGCGTATCAGAGGTCGAAGTTCACGACATCACAACTGCGTAACAAACGCAGAGACAGTTAGGGGTTTTTTTATTAGGGGTTTGAGCGAAGTGGACTCTCGGTTTTTACAGTTGGCTTGCCAAGGGGGTTACCTGCCCCCCTGCCCCCCCTGTCAGCTGCGCCACTGCGCAGAGATTAACGCGACTTGTAGTGAAAAGACGAAACTCATGGCTGGGAAACGTGAGTAAGAAAGGTCGAAAAACTGCAACTTGTTGCAAATGCCTTTGTGTGAGCGACGGACGACAAAACGCAATGTGACGCACAATCGAGGTTACTACGGAGGATAAAGAAAGACGTTGTTGGCGTCTGGCGCTGTGCTATAAACGGATATGACGGGACAGGCAGAAATGACGAAATCAGATAATTTCGCAGAGTAGCACTCAACCTAAGGGTGCAATCCACATTGGACACAAAAACAAATCATCGCAATCGATCGGCCGTAACAACATGGCGATTGCTAATGTAATAAACCTTTGCCGTTATTTAAAAAAAAATCTTTTTGAAAGCGCACTATGACACTGATTTGTAAAGCAACATTACAACCTCCTCCTCCATCAAGCGAACGACGATCTCCCGAAGCTCCTGCTCGGTTAAACCCCGCGTGCTCAGTGCTGCTCTCTGGTGGATGGCAATCGCTTTTTGGATCGCCGTTAGGTGGAACTTTTTCGATTCGAATAGTTCCTGAACGAACGATTCTTTGACTGCGAGATGGTCGTGAACCACAACCTGCAGATTGATCGCTGATCAAACAAAGAAGTTCGACGAATAGAACAATGCGGTGGAATGTTGTGGGGAGTGTTTACCTCGGGCGAAGGTGTCGCGCTCTGGGCCACTTCGTGCCAGGCCATGGTGGCCAGGTCGCAAACGCTCAAGGCCATCTGGTCGTCCGCGTCTACCCAGAGGGCCCACAAGTGGCCGGACAAGGTCAGCAAGTAAGAGACGAGGCGCGTGGGTATGACGTCGGCGAAGTTCTTGATTGTCGCGTCGTGTTCGAAGCTGGTGAAGTTGGGGGTCGACTGCGAAAGAAGGATCTGTTACGCAACAATCAGGACAAACGTTACGATGACAACCGGTCACTTTGCTGAATTGAGTCATGGCTGCCACTCGAGCTGTGTGAAGAAGTAACCCAAGCTACTGCAGAATGGTTCCAGACAGTTCAGTGCAAATGCCTTCCGGAAGGCTTGTTCCTGAAGATAAAGGGTGCAGAGGGCTTTTTCCTGATGGTGCGGGAGACCGTTTCGTAAATTTTGCAGTTGCCTTAATGTGGGACACAGAATGTGGCTAAAATGTTTTATTAACTTTGATGTGTGATTGTTGTACTCCTAATTTGGGCAACGAAAATTCTGCATCGGGTGCAGAATTTCTGATTTGCCTCATAATTGCCTGATTTTATCGAAAAATTCCTTCAGCGTTTTTTAAGGTGTTGTACGGACCCGAATCGTGTCCCTAAATCAGAGAAAATTATCATCGGGTCACTACAGGTCCATACCGGGGATCTAACATTTTCCTTAAAAATAAAGCCAAGAACATATAAAAAGTCATCCGTGTTTTATTGACAAAATAACTTCACTGAACTCCGTAAATTACAGATATTTTTCTGAACTACAACCACTACTTCGTCCGAGGTTTCCCGATTTATCGTTCAATTCTACTCATCTAGCTGCTTTGTCTCGTTTTTTTTTACTTTCGCCGAGAAAATTTCCGAACACTGGATCTGGATTTAATCAATTTTGACAAATTACGCTGCGTTTGAGATTCCCCGTTTTATACGTCAGCGGTTGCGTGTTAGCAGGTCCGGCGTGATGAAACACTTCACTGGCGTCCAGCACGGGGCTCGAAGCCACGACCACTGGATTACGACGTTTACTTCAATTGCAGCAGAACATGACGGGATTCAAGCTCTTGACAGTGAAGCATGAGGTTGAATGCTAAACGTTTAACCGCATTAATATCTATCAAAACCCAGTTTCTATAGTTTTCCGATCAGTAATGAGGTAAAACCGACAAAAACTGCTGAAGAAATTTGTTGTCTCGAAACAACACCCCGTACTTTGAAGTTGACAAACATGGCGTCGTCGCCGGTGGTAACGTAAATGCAGATGGTCCAGTTTCCAGTTTCCTCGTGTTGAAGAGTCTTGATCTTGTGCTCAATGTCTGATCCAAAGAAAAAAGAGAGGTTAAGCAAAGGTTCAACCGGCTACCCGGGCCTGTTCTGTAGGTTAAGAAAACAAATCTAACCAAAGTTACGGCCACTGCGATTTGGAAAATTAAGTCTTTTTGGTGAAAAATACGCGTTTTTTTAAGATGATGGAGCACATTAGTTTAAACTGGGAGAGGTTCGTCTTGTGTGGCCATCAAACTCTGTTAGTCCACTTCGTCGACTTTTCCCCCCTAGTCAACCGTCACCCGTTCAGGCACTTCCGCGATCACAACATATAAAAAGCGACGCCCAATTTTTTAATCGTTTCATTTGTTTCTGGCGGCACTTTCTTTGACGTAAGTACATTATTAACGCGTCGCCGCATACATTTAACGCTCTTTGTAAAGTTTTCAACATGATGAGACCATTACGCGAATTTACCTTCGAATATCGTATCATAGAAAACGCAAACATCAATTTNTTTAAAAGAGAAATTCTGCATAAACAATAAACAAACGGGATTAAACAATAAACAAAACAAACATAAACAATAAACAAATGGGTCCCTTGACATTGCGCGCGGTATCTCCACCAACAAGTCGGTAAAATGTGACATCCGGCTCTGCCCAAATCTACTACAAACTCAGCTGTTAGCTTCGCATCCACAAATGGTTCAAGTGGCAGCTTTACCTGCTTTTGATCAGCTGTTGGTGTTTACAACAAAAGTGACAAGGTGGCTGCTGTTGTTGTTTACACCATTTGAGGTTTTTAAATTGCGGCAACACAACAGCCTTTCATAAGTTGAAAAGATTTCATCCAATCAAGTGGGATAGTTTCCAGCACAGACGCTTCTTTATCAATGAAAAATGTATTGCTTGGATCAATCAGGATTACCAGCAACAATACCTACTTGGATTCGAACTTCCAGATTCATCTTTAACAAATGGGTCCAAGTCAAACTGTACCATGTAGTCCAGGCTCTGTAGAAAGAAACATCAGAAATGCTTGAAATTGTCCAAGTTCAGTCAAAAGTGCAACGTTAGCAAAGGCTGCAATTCCGCTCGGGCTTGTCTAAGAAGAACAACACTAAGGAGCACAAATAGCGCGAATTAAATGATTTTTTAGAAACTAGCTGCCCGGTTGTGGACATGATGTTGCACAGCAATGCAACGTGTAGATGCTTTCACTGTGAAATAACATCTAACCATACTTCGGGTAAAGTCTTTACAACCATCTCCGCAATAACATCTAACCATACACGGTTTCGGTGTTTGCGGTGTTACCAGAACAGAGTCACAGCTGCGACCAGTAACTTTTACTGCGGTTGAGCGATCAGCTCTGCTTGTTTCCAAAGTATCCAGCAAAAACATACCGGTGTGTGGCAGAAAAATTCAACGGGATTAGACTGAGCTTCAGGAAAGTTTTTGCAAACACGTTAGAGTGAAGCGCGGTAGGCCGACTTACCACGCACGACCAAACGCGTATTTTGTTGTCCCGACATATCGCCACCAGCTTCGGGTTGGAAGTGTTCAAACACACTAGCTCCATACTGGAGGGGGTCTCCGTCGACGCGCTGCCCGCCCAAGGGTTGATGCCCGAGAATAACCGGGACATGCGCGATGCTTTGTTCAGTTGGTAGACTGCGGTCTGGCCTGGAAACACGCGTTTCTTCAGTTGAAAGTAAAGCTACACTGAATGACTGAGAGAGTTCGGGGTGATGATAACTGTGCCAAAAACCACCAGTAAGATGTGTTGAACAGAACGGCAACGTTTTGCTGACACCAGATGTTTAATTATTGATGTTTGCTGCAAACTTCAACAGCATGTGCGCAGCATATAAATTTGTGCTACATCAAACAATGTTTTGAAAATCGGCTGAAAATTTAGATTTTCACAAATATTTGGTATTTGTACGAAGTGCGTTTCCTACATTCATAAAACTCGATAAAAAGCAACAAAATGAAACAAAGCTTGAAAGACCTTTTGGAACGAATAAAGACAATGTGTAAAGAAAATACCAAACAAAACGGAGAAAAAATACTAATCAAATGTAAAACGACCAATCAAAATCAGTTCTTTAAATGATTAGAAAAATTTGTACAGCACAGTTCGCCAAATTACTGAAATTTTTGTAACGGTAGGAAAACGCTTTCACCTTTGATTGGCATCTTCACCAAGGTAATGGCGCCGACAGTGGGCGCGACAACGAAAACGGCTCCGCTCTGCTGTTGCTTTGACGTCGGGTTCCCGACCAGGCCTGCTGTGAAAGCTGCCACTTGCTCAGCCTCGTCGAAATAATGAGCGTTGCCGCGCTCCTCTGCATGCTCGCCAGTCAATCCACGCAGTATCGAGTGATCCTGAAATGTGCAGCCAAGCGTGACACGAAGCAGGCCCGCAACCGGGGGAGGTAACCGGGCAGTTGTTCCCCGAAATTTTACAAAAGCATTTTGAAAGTGCCAAACACCTTTTTAGTCGTTCGGTAAAATAAGAACTTGCAATCATTTTGTCCCTCCCAAAAAAATATCAACTGGTTGTGGACCTTAGACGAAAAAAATAAAATTTCAACGGTTGTGATTAAATGATAGTCTGAAATAGCAGAAAAATAAATAATCTTTTGTATTTAGATGACGGCAGTTGGCAGCAGGTTGAAGCCTGAAAGCTGCTTGGACTGATGGCTTGACTGCTCTTGCTCAATGAGCACCATAGATCAAACACCCAACCTTCTGCATTAGAAGCGGACCCCAACCACTGAGCTATCGTCTTCCCAGAAAAGCATCGTCGTTTGTGCTTATGATGCAATAACATGGATACGTATACTGGAAAACAATTTCAGGGAAATAGGTTGTGTCAGAAAGTGATTTTCCTCCTTGGTTTTTGTGAATAGCAGACAACATAAGAGGCTGATGGGCTCATGATCTTAACCTATAAAAAGTGCCAGTTACACCACGGCAAATTTGTCAATGACCTTAAGTTGTGAGCGGGATGAACATGAAAGCTTACCTTGTGCTTAGGATGGGGAATCGAAAGGCAGAGTCGATGAACAGCATGAAGGGTACAAAACAAGATAGTTACTTGAGTGTTGTTGCTGAAAATTTTCACACCTATGAACAAGCAACACCATGTCAGGAGTGTTGTACATTGTAGTTTTCACTACAGCTTATGTTGCAGCCAAATGATAAATGCATGTAGATGGGCACACATGCACAAGCAAATCACATAAACTATACATCAAAGAAAGTTCAAGCTGTGAGAGTTAATCCTACACTGTGCAGTTAAACAACATAAAACATTAAAAATGCTTTCATAATACGAGACAGCATTATATATTAGGAAGTGTATTAAAATCAGGGATGCATGTAATGGAATATCGAAACCTATGGATTGAAATCCTTCAGTGTTCGAGTCCAAAAATCAGAGTTTTTGTGAATATTTAGATTCAAAAGAAATTCGGGTCAAATAAATGTGAAAAATTGCAATGTTGGCAAAACAAATAATTTGAATAAATTTTGCTGCATCACTTTTTGCACTCTTGAGTAAGAGAAAGAAAAGAAGACTCAACAAGCTCACAGCACTGCGTAGTCATGTAACAAGCTAATTAACAGCTCGTGTGATTGCTGATGGGCATTCTAAACCTATTGCTCCTAACAAGTAATTTTGGAATAGGATTACATATTCTGCATTCGAAATAAAGATTACAGAACCTTTAAATGTTCCATAATGCACACCCCTAATTACAATATGACTCAACCCAGGTTTACAAGTAAGTTCTTGCATGATGACATTGATGAACGGTGTTATGAGATTCAATAAGATAGAAATTACAATACTAGGTCTGTTTGAGTGTGCTGATTCCAAATCTAAAATCAGCTTTTCCTAACAATGGCAGATTTCCAAGATGCTGTATTTCATGTTTTTTCNAATGAACAGTTTGAGGGTTTAATACATTATATGATCTGCAACTGGAAAATTTGAATGTAAAACAAAATTATGCATGCGATACAATATCAAACACCAAGTCTATGGGAAGCAAGTGATGATAAAATTCTGAAGCAAAACACAAAAGAATCAGAAAAAAGTTTACCTGGTACAACTTTTGAATTCTGGAAAATCAATTGAAAGTGGTTTTGCTGCAGAGTGGTGTTCAGTGAGTATTCAAAAAGCTCAAGAACATTGGAATGGGTTCTCCTGAGAAAGAATATTGTTTTCATATCTATTGTCACAGACATTGAAAATGTGAGAAGCTATGATATTGTCATTTACTTATGCACATGCAGCAAGTCAACCATCAGTAATTCCACACAAACTGACATCTACCAAGTTCCTTCAATTATAGTATTTTGTAGATTGGTGAAAATGCTAAAGCTTAAAAACTAATACTGTTTTGTCTTGTATACAATTTTTTCACCACGCATCTATATTGGGTATAAATTTCCATCGTATCTGAACTGCAAATAAATCTAAACTAATTGCTGAAATATAGCTACAAACACACTTTGTATGCATTATTGCATAGTCACATACTAATAGCTATGTAGCTACGCCACTTGCACAGTCACCATTTTCAAATAAAACCAATTTTGTCACTGAAATTTAGACTATCGCCCCAATGACCCAAGGTCCTTATTATAAGCTCCAAATTGACACCGCAGTACAATACAAATGACTTTTGCATATACCTTATTCACAGTCAGACAACATTCCTAGTGTTGCCATCGGAAATCCCGAGCAGCATATGTGCAAAGCTTCGCACTGTGGCAGCAAGCAACAATAAAGTTCACATGCCATGATCACTATTATTGCTTGTTCGTGCCACATATATGTATGGTGTTGTTCTTCATGCACATCCCATTCGTGGTGAATCACACATTCAACGCAACACCACCAGAGAGGTTGCAACACTAGCTATCACTTGTTTGCAGGATTCAGGTAGTGGGCAAATTATCTGCCTGGGCGAGAAAGGTTCTTTACTCACAAAAACACACACATCACACGCTTAACACACATTTCCATTAACTGACATGAATAATAAGCTTCACATTTTTTAACCAAAAAGGAATATATTTTAATGCATCTAATCTGAGAGTTCTTTGTGACATGTACATTAAGCATGTTTTGCTGTCTGATACAAATGGCATTTCAGGAATACCATGACAAACTTTGATGTATAGTATAAACAGACACTTTGGAAGACTTCACTTATTAACTCTTTGGCGTCCGCTTGGTTTCGGGGATTTTCGGAAAAAACACCTAAACGCACGTGGCTTTGCGCGGGAATTTCTCCGGTCCGGTATGCTCTACAGTCCCGGTAAAAGTCTCAAAAGGCGTGGCAAGTCTTCTAGTCTGCACTCGAAAAAAATTTTTTGCTTGGGGGTGCGGATTTTTTGTGAGTGATGTCATAAGTGGAGGACTTTTAGGCCACATTGGCCCACTTTGCCTGGCCCTGGGCGCCAACCGTTAGGTGGTAGTATTTCTCTGAAGTTTTTACGGGACACTAGGCTACAATCCGAGTCTTTTGATACTTTGGATGACCTGCTGGGGTTTCGGGTTCAAAAGTTGTGACGTAAGTTAGTAAAAATATTTGACTAATTAGGTAATTAATTAATTTGTTTATTTTAGATCATAACTTTTGAACCAGAAATGCTAGAAAGTCGATCAAAGGCTCAAAAGACT
>JGI24021J15306_10009162_pt1 | contig 12234 bp, 6 predicted proteins | sample Ectturendosymbi1_FD_15306 | JGI IMG/M metagenome (IMG submission 15306)
CAAGCCCCCCCGCGCAAACGCAAAACCCTCCTATTGAAAACTTTCTGGCGACTGTTCTGGGCGACAGCACACACCCTTGTTGGATTTTAACACCCACGGTGAACGGATTGTGAAAATTTGCTGGAGAGTGAAAATTTAGTCTTGTAGTGCTGCTGCCAGGAGTGAAACCGGTATCCTCCAGTTTTGGTTAATTTACTATATTTCGGAACATCTTTTTCAAGGCAATTTGCATACACTCTTCCAGGAAGGCTAACGAGGAAGATGCCCTGGTGGTTAAAGCTTTCTCTCTTGACCTCTTGTGTATGGGGACGATCGCCCCAGTTTGCTGATCCTTCAGTGGCCTTCCAGANAGTGGTGGATCCAGAGGGAGGTTTGGGGCAACTGCCCCCTCCAAACCTCTGTGGCGCCCCCTTGAATGGCGCTCCTTTGCCATAAATGCGCCTATTTTTGGTGCCCATGGAAGTAGAAACAGAATAAAAAATACTCTAAAATAAGCAATGTTTTTCGCTTAGTTAAACGTCAGGATTTACGTGCCGGACTTTACTCAACCTCTTATCGAATAGCGTGAACGATGCTATTGTTTCGTAATAGTTCCACTGTTTCGTTTTTTCTTTGCCGCGTGAGAACTGCCCAGCCTTCGCAAACGCAGTCGCGTTCGCTCAACGCAGTTCTCGACATGCTGCTGGGCTGAATGAAGATGGTCTGTTTTTTTACAAGTTTATTTCTTTAATGCCTGATGACCGCCTTGAAAGGAACAGGAAAGGCAGCAGTAAAAATAGGAGTGCAATATGGAAAACTTATTACTGACTCAAGATTTTACAAACCTCAAATGAAAACGAAAAACCAGTTTCAGGGCTATTGCCAGTGCGGTTCGTGAGTCCGCCGTTTGTCTGCATCGTAGTTTTGCAGCATAAAGGTGAGTAGATAAGTTTCTTGACGGAACTAATCTCCAGATTGACAGGGGCGTAACGAGGTTAGATGGCGCCCGGGGCAAGAAGCAAGTTTGGCGCCCCCATGTTCGAACCTGAGGTTTTTCGGAAGCAAATGTACTGCACTGAAGTACTTGTGACATTGTTGGGACTTTTCCGCACCCTCGTAGTGATTCGGCACCCGGGGAATTGTGTTCCTTGACTCCCGTCGTTACGCCCCTGATTACTGCGCTCAGCGACGCGCCTAACAGATCATGGTACACAGCTCTAACCAGAGACATACGGGAACGTTGGGCTTTAGGGGAGGGGGATTTTCAATTCGCCTGAATTTTTGCGCCACTTTGAGGAAAACGTATAGGAGAGTTTTGCAGGGCGATGATCTGCTTAAGAAACCTGCCCAAACATATCAGGAAGTTTTTCCTGAATTGTTTAAATCTTGTCCAAATTTCCCCCCAACTTCGTACCCCTACAGCTCCAACGCAGGAACTTACTAGCTATCTTCGGCTTATGGATTGAATAATTGGTTTTGTGGTCATAACATTTTTGCTCAACACTTGAATATTTGCCGTCCAAAATTGGGGAAATGACGGCGCCATTTCCACCCACCTGACTACGCGTCAGCAACAGTTACTGATGGCTGTGTGGATTTGAACCTTTTGTTGCAATTGCAAGCCCGTAGACAAGTCACGCTGACCATGTAAAGACAAATTTGGCATGGTTAGCGACATCTGCAACCGACAGCAAAATGCCTAGCTTGGTGGTTGTTAGATCATTCCGCTTGTATCATATAAATTTGAGCAAAAAAGCAATCTCCTGGTGAAATCCTCAACTTTTTTACCGGTGACCGTAGTTTTGGCGAAGGTTCGTGGTTTTAAATTCGTGATAGGTTGGTTCTCCTGTTTTCTGGCCTGACTGGATGGAAGCAGATCCATCGCCAGATCAACAGCATTGCAAACATGTGAAACAGTATTTAAGACTTGATTGAAAATCTACCTTTATAAGTGGCGTTAAATGCAATTTAGGGCAACATGCTCTGAGGCCCAGTGTAAATCTATCATGCGATTACGAGATCGTTTTTTTACGAAAGCCAGCAAAGGTACCGGGAGTAGTGTTCTGGCAAATACCTTCCTTCACGTGTTGTTTTTTAATTGTCGCTTCAGCAATAAATAAGTCTTTCGTGTACATGTAAATGCACAAGCTTCGCTTTGAAAGGTGATCGTCATTTAGCTTTTNATTTGAGTCCTGTCGTGGGACATGAGTTGTCACGTCCAAGTCTCAGAAGAACCGNTCTGCTTCTTACCAGATCGGGAATGCGTTTCAGACACTGTTCTTCACTGATTTCGCTAGGGANAGCCAAAACAGTGATAAANGCTTGCGCGCAGCATGCTTTTACACCTTTTAAGTACGTTTTGTAGATGTACGAGATCTGTGTAGCTTGTNAAAANTGAAACCCACTGATTGGGACCCGTTTCAAACGTTTTCTGAATTAATGATATAAAGCACTTTCAAACTGTGGTTATTCCCTGAAAAATCGCATAGTTCGACCAACATAAATAACCACTTTTTGGCCTAAGTGACCTTATGTGTGACACACAACGATTGTCGTAGACAACGTTTGGTACTTAAGCAAGTGAAGACCTTTTTGGCTCCCTCAAACGCCTGTTCTGGATCCGCCACTGCTTCCAGAACACCTGGCCAACTGACACACACGAGTCAGTCAAAGAACTCCTCTGTTCAGGACTTTGAGAATTTCAGGTCGGATTTCATCGCAACCAGCAGCCTTCCCAGTAGTCTTCATCTATGAAGATCAATGCAGACCTCGTCTGCAATGATGGTATTTTCCTCCCCCAAATGCACCACCTGTGGTCAGTGGTGTGATAGTGTCTGGGTTACGAAGATCTTCGAAATACTCCATCCATCTGCAAATGATGTCCTCCTCATTGCTGAGTAAGACATCATTTTGATCTTTGATGGATGTAGCAATATCAATTTTTTTGCCGCGAAGACCACTGATGATTTGCCAGAACACTTTGTTGGTTTGACAGTAATTAGAATCTAGTTGATGTCCGAAATTCTCGCAAGATTACATTTCGGACTTTTCCACCGCGAGGGCTGCGGACTTTCGCGCATCAATGTGCCGCGCATGGAAAGAAGATTCAACTTTGTTGTAAAGCCATGCCTTGAAGGCTACTTTAGTTTCTCCAATAGCACCTTTCAGTTCCTGGTTCCACCATGCTGCTTTTTTGTCTTTATTCGCCGCACCGTGTCGTTTCCGTCCACATAACAACGCAGCAGAGAAGCTGCAGCTACTTTGAACAACTGACACTCCTATAAAAATTTGAAATCAGCAAAAAGTGCAACTGACTTGCCTTCATGCATAATAGAGTAGGCTACTCATGCGTATCCATTTATCGTATTCAGTGCTTCAAGGCCACCGTCACTAAGAATAACTAGAGAATATCTTTTACGCTTACACCGGAAACAAAGGTACTTTTATAATACTTTTTATGCCACCAGAACCGCCAATACCAAAGCTAGTGAATAGGGCCAGTACTACGCGGTGTAGCAATTACACAGACAGTTTTTCAAGGTAGACAAACTTGTTCGATTAAATGAAATTTGTAGTAACTAACTTTAGAGCAACGTCTTTAGGTGTATTTGAGACGTGTTGCATGAGTCAGAATTACCTTGAATGAATTGCTTAGAACTTGACTTTTATGGAAACAAACATATTTAAATTAGGAAAATACTTATGTTGTGTATTCTCCTTACCGTATAATTGTTAAAGTTAAGTTGATTTTGTTGTATTCTTTTGTCAATCATTCGTGGGAATATGCATGTTACGCAGGGTTATAGAACACTTTGCTTGTGAGCTTTAGGGTGCAAGAAACTAGCAACTGAGCAGAGTTTTTAGAAGAAATTTTGGCCGTTAAATGCACATTACAAGAAAAGATCCGAAGTCAACTTTCCACATATTTCCGCTTCATTTCATCAACTTGCAGTGAGCTAACCACAATGCACTGGATTCTTTGGCCGACGTTTCGAGCATGAGTTTTGTTATAAAACGATCGCTGGCTCGAATTAAACCGGCAATCTTTTTGATAGTCGTCTTCGTGCTATTTCAGTTCTACGTTTCAGAAAAAGAGAATTCGCTCCGCAATCAGGTGGGGTAGCGTTTGATTTTTGGAGTTGTTACATGGATTGTAATTCGAATCTAAGTTAAGTATTTTTGTACATGCAGTCATGGGCGCAATTCTGTTGTAAAATATGGGGGCAGCTTGGTGTGAAACTAATAGAGTCATCGGGTTGATGCAGAAGTGACGTTTTGGGGCGGCAATAGCTCAGTGGTAAAGTGTCCGCCTCCAAATTGGAAGGTTGGGTGTTCGATCCACAGCCACTGAGTAAATTGCCGTTGCGCACCTTGGGCAAGAGCGTTCACCTCAACCGCCCCGGCAAGAAGCACAATTCAGGCTCCGGTCTGCCGCCAATTGCCGTCACCAAAATTAACAAAAAAGTGGAGTTTTATGAATACAGATTCCAATCTTGTTTCCAGAGGTGTTTTGAAAACAACACTAATCACGCTTTGCTTTATCCTTACAGATGATTTACAAATTAAGATACTTAAATTTGTTTCTGGACACGGTACTGTAGTTCAGCCTGCTTATTAGGATACAAACAAACACAGCAACATAGTAGAACACATCAATTGGGTATAATCAGAGCTGTCTGTTGGAGTGCACAAAATGTTGAGTCGCATTGGTGGCACGTGCATACACTCTTATAGAAGAACACATCAATTTTCATGCATTTTGTAAGAAATGTGGGAAATGTGGGTTACAGCGCGATTTGTCTTGTTCATGTTGCTTAATGTCACAAAACGATAAATATTTTATTGCGCATTTCAAGCTACAAGCCTTTTTGATGCTACTCGGCATCATGCATCCAGCTCGACCCCTACCAAAATCTCCACTGATATCATCTTACCAGTAGCAAACAAATTTGGCCTAATATTAGCGTAGCCTGCTTTACAAAAATGATTTTCAACACGTCTCCCGTATCCCCCACCAAATTGCGCCCATGCATGCAGTGCATTAAATCCGCGCTATTGTTGCCCTGACACCCCCAAAACTGCTGGATGCGTCTTGTTTCGGCAATCATAGCATGGTAGATCCTTTTGCCCTTAAACTCCTCTATATGATAATAAATAAAACAGTTATTTCACCCCTTAAAGAACGCAAAGCGCCTGTAGTGGCTGGGACTTTGTCCAGTCGTAACTTGCCAGTCGATAGAGCTAGAGAGCTGTTCAAACCCAGTAGCAGAAAGTCACCTAGCTTTGATATTCAAAAGTCGGGTTTTTATTGAAAGATAATCTAATACTCAGCACAGAGATGTTTAATGTCAAAAATTGATGGTGTATAAATGATGCATAACTGGTTGTAATCATCTTGTGCAGACGGAATCGCTTCTCAGGAGAGTGAAAGCACTACAAAATGAATTATTGGAACGCGATAAGTTAAATCTTGAACTTGCGGAGGAGGTCAACAAAACTAGTGACGCTGTTGCAGGACACACAAAGCAATTAGACATATTAGCACAACATTTCAAGCGTTACAACTTGAAGTTCTACGGTCTACCTGAGAATGACGGAGAAGATCCCGTAAAGCTTGTCAATAAACTGATCGAGGGTGCAACAGGAACAAAACTGGACAGCAGAAGCATAGAGTACGGCATGCGTTTGCATGGTGAAGGGCCTCCAAGGTAAATGTTAGTGTGCGCTTGTACCCCAGCTCGCCAAATTCAACAAATGTACGTATTGCTTTCAAGCCATAAACAAACTTGGATTGCATTGTGGTATGTGTAGAAACAATTTTACGTACTAACAAAACATGTCCTTAGCATATCCGAATTAGATGCTTGTGTGCTTCAGTAACTGCTTGCCTGAATGTGTACTCAAAATCAATCTCCGATTTGAGGTCTGCGAATATTTAAGAAGCCTGCAGTGCAATTACTCTGTGGCTCTGGTATGTCTATAATTGTTCAAAAAAGTTTTATTTTAGCACCAGTTTCATTCCACGTAAGCTATTGCTGTAATCTGATCACAGCGAAGATGTTTAGCAGCAGAAACTTTATATAGCGCACCCAATTTTTATCACGCAAATGTCGCACATATCAGAGTGCAATTTATTTTCATTTTAACTAGGTACTTTTTTTGTTTTGCAATTATTTGCCCTTTTGTGCTGTTTTAGCGGAAAGCAAGTTGTGTGGGAATAGCTCTTCAAACGACGTGTTAAGGTGGTCGCAAGTTGTTTGTTGACTTGTTTAACAAATTTTGCTGCTTGATCCGTGTTCGTCGCATTTGTGGAGACCATTGAAAACAGATATGTGCAAGTCTGAATCATCGCAAGTTTATGAAAGCAGGGCCCAGTCGGTTGATTTCTTGAAAGCTTGTAGAAAACATAGAGTTTTTAATAGTCTCTGAAGATATATATAGAGTTTAATAGTCTCTTCAAACGACAATGCAAACGTTACTTAAGTTCGAATTTAGGTATGCAACTTGACTCAGGCTTTAGTTTCTGTTTTTTCACTTGCCTCAACCTTAAGTCAGGCTCAACGATTTGTGTATCCAGGGAATTGGGAGTGTGAGGCAAAGATTTTGAAGAGGCCCTTAAACGGAAGTATGCGCTCAGGCTACATGAAAAATCATGTCAAGTAAAAAGTTTACACAGATCGCGTGATATGTATATTGCATATCCTATTACAGTATTTGAAACCACTCGTAGATATAGCAGAAACAACCTATGTATAACAATTCTCTGCCAAAAAGCTACCTCCAACTCTCAGATCCTTTTACAACAATCTGCTGGTCAACGCAATCCTGCATAACCATCCCTACCAAGTTTCAAAATCATTCTTGCATCAGAAACAACTTGCGACCACTCTAAACCACACCATAAACAAGTCCAAGGACTCGACATCTTAATATACGTACTTCACAAGAGGAAAGGTCTACCGCGGCACCACACTAATTGACATCATTTGAAGTACGTACATTAACGCACTTTGGCATTTTATACGTAGAAGCACGCGTACGTAGAAATATGTACCATGCCATTGAAAGTGGCTGCAAACAACTTACAAATCATTTGTAGAGTTGCATCTTGCTAAAAGTAATACATCAATGATAATAATATACTTAAATCTAAGCATTTCAACGAATCAGAACTAGCAAGTTATTAGCAACCACTGATTGAAGTATCTCAATAGGAAAGCGGTGAAAATAGGACCTCGATGGAGCTTGAGTCAGAAACAGAAACTTGACACTTTTAGCGGTGGACATCAAGCAAAATGTTGTGAAGGCACCGAAAAAGTATTTTCATCTAATTGTTAGTGGAGAATTTTTATGGCTTGGCTCAAACGAAGGAATCAATCTGAAATATCTTCGGAAACTCTTCACATTGTAATGCTACAGAAGTTTAAGGAGGGCTAAGATTGTTTTAATTTACCAACTTCCTTTGCACGGCCGTTGTTGGTCGATTAAAAAGACTGAATGTTATTCCTGCATATCGGTCAAATGCTTAACAACAAAAAATATATAATTTGAAATTTTCTGAACCAAAAGCGTATTGTTTGCGTTGATCAAGGCATTTGCACAGATTATACAACATACTTTGTTTACTTTCTCTACACATGTATGACTTCAAATGATACTTTCGGCGAGCCACATTTTTGCTTACAATTTGAAGTTTTTTTAAAGCTGTCGAGCTTGCTTTAAATACTACATAATATTTCGTACGTTCTGTATAAGGTTTAAAGTTTTCAAACTTTCTTTTTTTTTTGCTAAAGGCCAATTTTAGTAAAATTTCTACGATGGAAAGACAAATCCCACGTGTTCCAACGCCGGAAATCTTTCCCACGCAGTGTGAGGATAGAAGAAGATCTAACAGAACGACAAAGGAGGAAGTCACAAGAATTGATGTTGTACGCTGAAAAGGCTCAAGAGCAAGGGAAATTTGTTAAATGGAATGGAAAACGATTGTTTGTTGACGGAAAAGAAATCAATCTCAATAGAGCAAAGCGTTAGATCAGCTAACAACACTCAAAAGCTCTAGGTTTTCTTAAGCTCTCGAGGAATCTGCCACCTGCAGGTTCTGCTTTCATGACTTGGCAATAATTCGGACTCGCACATTTCAAGTAATTAGTTTCAAAAAAGGCGACGCAGTCGAATCTACCAGAAAACGTTTTTTTAGGAAATCGATTTCACGTAACGCTACGCATCCTCAGTCATGAATGGGCCATTATGCAATTGGCAAATAAGGTACGGAAAGTTGCATTAAGATAACTGGCTTTATACACCTGAGGCTACATCGTTTATTTTACTCTTTTGGAAATGTACTTGTCATGAGGAGATGAATACTTAAACGAGCATTTGAATCTGTTGTACAGAGTGCAGAAAATTTTTTCAAATTTGTTGAAGCAAGATTTTAAGGCGTCGGAAGGGGGAAGAGGGGGCCTTGGCCCCTGGATTTGATATTTTCCTATTAAAGTTTTAGCAAGGAAAAGTTTTTCTCTTAGTTTGGAGTAGGTAAAATGAAATTTCACCACTGTTTCCCCCCTGGAAAAATCTTTTTGTCTACCCCTGCAAAAATCCACAATTTGCCCCCCTGGAAGAAATCCTTCCAACATCTGTGGCTGTAAAATATATTTCTGATATATTTGTTCATCTTGTACAAAAAATACCATAAAGATATATTAGTTGCGTTTTCTATAAAATTCTTGATACTGCTTCTCCAAATAAGTTTGCGAAGTGTGTGTCCAATTACTAATATATACCTGCAGCTTAAATGGTATTTGGACATTTTTCCATGGCTTTCACCGCGAAGCATTTTTTGCATGAAAATGTATAGCTGCAAAAATTGTAAAGTAACTCACTGTTTAGATTTTGTGAAAATTCATCAGGGAAGTATTGAAGTTCGGATTAAACTTTGGATGCATTGGAAGCGTTAACTTTTAACACCATAAATGAACTCTGCATTGAAATACCATACATCGGACAAACTCAAGTAAAAGCTAGTTAAATGTATCACGTCAATCTTTGGACAATTGGTTCTACTATGCAACAGTTGAGCAGTAAATTTTGTTTCTGGGTGGTCTGGGATGGAAATTCTTTGTATTGTCACGTGGCACATACCTAACGTGCAGTGTTAGACGCAGAGTCAGCGAGGAATAAAACGAGGCATTGCCACTTAACTTCTCGAACTCTGACTCCCATTTAAGGCCTTTGCTCCTGTACACCGGTTTGGGAACCCCTGTGTATAATATTCTACAAAAGTGGTGAAACTAAACGCAACACCCGAAATCAGAATTTCTTCTACGTGCTGTAATGAGTTTGGTTCTCTCACGAGTGGAGCACAAGAATAGCCTACTTTTCCGGTGTCAAGCGAAATTTCTGACCTGTGCGAAATTTCTCACCTATTATTTTTTGTCAGTTATTTTGCTTCTCAGAGTAAAGGAATAAAGTTTGGTGATTACTTTTTTGATGTGTGTTGTGTAAATTAAAACTTTTTGGTTAGATGTCAGATACCCACAACCATGGGCGTCCGCAGAAATTTTTCCAGAGTGGGGCAACGTCAACATTTTGGTTATCCCAGTCGCCACAGCAAATGTAACTTTGCACTAAGCAGTCAGAAATAAACCTTAACGAGACGTATTCCCACAAGCCTGCGTAGACGTATTCTAACCAGTGACGGGCTTACGCATAGGCCAAATAGGCCATGGCCTAGGGCTCCGTGTTTTGGGGCCCCGCGCAACTCTTTCCTATGAACACTCATTACTAACTTCAAATTTGCCAAACTGCGAAGAGGTATAGATTCACAATTTACTTTGAAACGAGCGAAAACACAAACGTCTATAACTAGAGCCCTAGTCACTGCAGCACAGTGGTCTATAGTAGTAAACGATTTCTCAATTACACTGTTTCTGGAATATATGAGCCTTAGTAGGCAAAATTATAGCTTGTTTGATGCGGATTACATTTGGTTCAGGGGCGCAACCAGGGGGTCTGTTTGGCTGTCATGACAGACCCCTTTGTACCGCAGGTAGACTACTCAGCATTAAAGCGGATGATAAAATATCAAACGCTGTCACTGCAGGTCTCTAATGCGGGTGGTTTGGAACAGGCAACAGCCTACATTTTCCTTCCAACGTTGCATGGTACTATAACGAAACAACAACGTCCCTGCCTTCGTGCCTTGTACAAATGGCGCCTCCGCAATGACATGAAACAATTCACGTTTTTGAACACTTTTAAGTTGTTATTGCATAAGCTCGTCACACACACGAAGAGCTGTTTTGTAATATTTCGCTTCATGGCGAGAGGACGCAGTGTCCAATCGCGATAGTTTTGTTTTGCACTTTCGGCCTAAATTTTATCTGCTGTTTACACCTACTAGGTTACCACTAAATCAAGTAAGCTTAGGCCTTCCTCAGCGTCACACGAAGTAATGTGGGTTCATTTCAACTTCAACTATATTTTTACGACGAATTTCTCATAATGAAAGGCGCGACAGCTAGCCTCAGATATTGTGGTCGCATTATATCTGAATAAAACATCAGTCAAGCTTTGTATTTCGATAATAGCTTTTTTAGAATTGAGCAGTTGGCGATGTTGTTTTCTGCGCAAAATGTCCTATATTGATTTCGAGTAAGTCACTTTACATTATGATATAAAATCATCAGAGCAATTGCAACTCAATCGTTCTTCTCTGCAGTGATATCGCAAGTATATTTATAACACCGCCATCTTTGATAGACAGCGCTCCACAGACGCAGTTGTGCAGCTGATTGTCAGCTTTGATTTTATATGTGTATGTACGTATGGACAAACAGCTCTCATTGCTGTATTGCTGACATCTGCTGAATGTTCGACAAGCTAAGTATCTTTTCAGCACCATGTTCCTAAGAACAAATATCGATTGCCATATAATAAATGCGCTGTAAACAAACGCAATGATAATTTGGAAATATTTTCCTGTGTGTTTCGACAATGAGGTCAATACCATTATCTAGTCTAAATAGTTAGTTGCGCTAGGCGCAACTAGCCCTATTAATCAAGTTTCATTGATTGGATTTTAGGTAGAGCTCGATCGATAAGGCTTTTTTGGGCCGATACGGATGTTGTTATTTTTCATTGCCGATAACCAATGCCGATATTTTGCAACACTCAAACAACAGTTGAAAGACAATACTTCAGTTCGATGAAGAAGCGTATAACATGGAATTCTGTGGAAACCTGGGGCACTAAAATAATCAAAACCACGGATTTGTTCGCAGGCAACCATCTGCTTACCGCGAAAACCTGGGAGCGAATGTTACGTCATAGACCGGTTTATTGGAACAGTTGCAGAGTGGTCTGAATATTGCGCACTGCTTGATGGTGATCCAGTCGGAGTGCTGCGCGTCATTAGGAACAGTACAGAGAATTTGCTTTAATTAATTGGATTGCCGAACACTCCGTGCAGAAAACTAGCGTAGCGGCTTTTATGAGCAAATATTACCGATATCCGATATAATACTTTGGCAACATCACAAAATTTATCGGTCGATTTTTAGTCTTAAGAGAAAGTGTAGTTTTATGCTGAAAAGTGATATCAAAAGCTGCCCTTCCGCGACAGACTCCTTTTTTCCAGGCTAGATGCGCCACTGGTTTGGTTGTTTCCAATTAGATAGCCAGTACACAGAGCTTGCTTGGTGAAACTCCAGATGTTCAGCTAGAACAGTTTCTCGTAAGTTTTACTTGGAAAAACGTGTCTACAATACATTGGGATTACTTCATATGGTTAGCTGAGGGTGTGAAAATACTTTGCTGTGGGTTGTGAAAATACTTTGCTGTGCAAGAAACTTGTCTTCATGCTGTTTACCATCATCCTATAGCCAGTGGTGAAAGTAGAATAATTTTCTTACCGGAACGATCCAGTATTTGTCAATACCGTCCCAAAATTTCAGCCATAAATATTGCATTTCTGTCAATTCTGGTTTTCCAGACTTTTGATCGACTGATATTTGGCACATTGAATTTTTCTGGAACAAGGTGGTACATGATCACAGTACGGGACACACAAATGGTACGCGATCAGAAAAAGTTTGAGAACCACTGCTCTAAAGCCTATAGAAAACCTTCTAGAGCTTTTAATTGTTCACGATTCGCATGTTTCTTACTTTTTCAGACTGGTAAGAATCGAATGCAACTAAACTGTCGCGTGAAAAAATGTGGAGTTAAAAATCAGAACCGTCGCCAGAAAGTCTTGAA
>JGI24021J15306_10009163_pt1 | contig 12234 bp, 6 predicted proteins | sample Ectturendosymbi1_FD_15306 | JGI IMG/M metagenome (IMG submission 15306)
ATGATATCATCATATCAGTGGAGTATTCCAACAACCACAGCAAAGCTACACTAAGTTTAGCTGTTTCCAAAATAACAAATTAGATTAAAAGGCCAACAACAAATCAACTACTGTAACATGAACGTAACAAACCATGAAAGAATTCATTGCCTTTGCAGCTGCTTAACATTCGTTCCGTCGCTCACCAACACTCGTTTCAATGAAGTTGGTGCGTTCTTTACAAGGATGACCCATCTGGGGGTTGAGGCAGAACAGAAAGAATAGATTCTTTCTAAGTCAGCAAAAAAATTATCGCTAGCTCTGATATTCCTTTCCAGAATTAAAAAATCTCCACTGTATTCAAAGCGCGTGCAATCATAAAATGGCTCGAAAAGAATTCCTGTTTCCAAACCTTGAAATTATGGTGGACGTACATGGGTGGTCGTCAAACACATTTTCAGCTTTACCTAAAAATTCTGTATTTTTCTTACTTTCCTTGTTTCTGTTTCGTGTTTTTTAGAAAAAAAAAAGGATATGAACGCTTTTTTCAGCGGTGCATGCAGGTTTTCTGCCCGTGTGTAAAAAATGGCATTTCATGATAAAATTGCTTACGACAGCAAATAGCTGTACACGGTAATGTTGACCATGATACCCTTGCATAGATGAAGGTTTCACAGACGGAAAACCTGTCAGGCAAAGGTCCTGCCCTTTATATCAGGAGATAGGATGACATCAGCATACCATTACGCCTGATCCAATCGAGAATATTCAAACGGCACAGCATGCAATTGATCTGACTGATCTTATCTGCGAAACAAAATTGAGGCTGTCTGGTAGTGACTATGTCAAAAGCTCCATGACAACGAATTTCTTGGTAATGAGTGGTTATGGAGAAGGATAGCTGTACTACTACAATTTCTAGGTGATTAAAGGAGCATTTTCTGCCTTTTGGTGGTTTATGGCTTAATCCGATTACACCAGCGAACCAGAAGAGCGACACCTCACTTTGCTGAATCTTTTTCAGACTAAAATATGCTGAGGCTAGTTCAGTCACACACGAAGATAAATAAACGTGTGTGATACACAACTACTCAACAAGGACAGTCCACGAGTTTATCTGCTCGCAGATAAAGTTCAGTACAGTTGTGTTTCACTCGTGGATTTTTCTTTACACAAACGCGACATTTTGAAATGTTTTAGTCATATGTTGCGGTCCGTTAGGCAAGGGTGGGCAACCTTTTGCTAGCTGTGTTTCAAATCATTCAGTGTGGCAACAAGATATGTATTTTTATACAAGTCAAGGTCAACAGCCAATACCTTCTGTGTGAATCGTAACAAAATTGATATGCAAAGCTTTGAATTTCTGCGTGCCATTGGAAATTGCTTGGCGTGCGAAGTGTAGCACTCGTGCCGCAGACTGCCGACCCTAACCGGTGTCAAGCGAAATTCTGAATTGCAAAATTTCTGACCACACCATGAACGCATGCACAGAGTAATATACTACATATCAAATACGCTGAGAAAACTGATGATTAGGACTTAGGGTTTGGCGTTTAGGTAAGTGTTTCGGGTTAGGGTTTGGGCTAGAAAAAGAAAAATAATTGAGGTCTAGTAGTCCAGTGGCGTACGCAGAAAATTTTCAAAGGGGGGCTCCATTTAGTGGCATACGGTGATCATTTGTATCTGGTGTGCGCTGTTTGCGACGTCACACTTTGACGTCATATTCATGTTTCCAAACCATCGTTTAGGCGACCTTTGTTGACACAATATGCATGTTCTTCCACATGCACTCTCCTTATTTTATGTGTTATTGCACTGAATATAAACTATCAGCGATCTAAGCTAAGATATCAGAGGAAAAGACACTCGACGCTACGACAGAGCAGTTCTTAACTACAAAAATATCAGGATGAGCGTTAAAACAGGGGAGTAAAAGACACTAATCACTACGTCAGATCAATTTACAACTGCAATTTTTTGCATTAAGTCGACAAANTAACGAACAAAATGTATGCGAAAACAATTAATCTCCTTTGTGCAGGCAATNAAGATTTTGTATCATATCAAAATCAAGGGGGGGATTGACCTCAACGCCCCCTTGCGTACGCCCTTGTCTAATACTAAGTCCAATATTTTTCAGTGGTTTTACTTATTCCCGTACATTAGCTTGTTGTGGGTATCTGGCATCTAACCAAAGTTTTAATTTGCACAACACACATCAAAAAAGTAATCCCCCAACTTTTTTCCTTTACTTAAAGAAGAAAAATAACTGACAACCAATAGTAGACCAGAAATTTCGCTTGACACCGGCTAGCACGCAATGTTACACATATGACATAAAGAAGCAATAGAGCTAACATGGCGGAATCACCCTATTACCACTTGATTGTCATACATTCTTATAGGTGTTATTCTTAGCGCGCTTTCCGTTCGTGGTGCCTAACGCTCCGATGAACTATGTCAGTGGTTCCCAACCGGGGATCCACAGAAAGATTTTTGGGGGTCCATGACCTTTATATGCATAAGATGAAAACAAAATAGCGAAATGCCAAACTACGTGCCGTGGTGGTCTAGCTCGCAGAAGACAAACATGGGAGCAACTCTGGAAGTCGAACCCAGGCCATAGAGCGACACAAGATGTAGCCTATAATGAACGGACATGTTTATGCACTTTGACAAAGGTATGCAAGTTGCCATGAAATCAATTTCAATGGGAATTTTGATACTGTTTGTTCTTGATTAGCTTATCTATATAAGGATAAGTTTGTGACAGAGCGCATCTTACATTATCCTGCAGCCCCAACCTGTGAGTTCTCTTTCTTTTCATATTTTGGGGGGCGTGGTGGTTTTTTCCAATTTGATGTTATTGCTATCATGCCGGGTATATCTTTCATCCACCTGCTAACTCCACCAGAGAGAGAGCAAAAGACTCAAATACGAAGGCAGTGCTTACCTACAAAAGATCTGCCACAATTATATAAAAGCTAAGAAACTATATGCACCTTACTTTAAGCAAGACAAAAAAGCAACAGGAAGGTGTGTGAAGGTCTTGCAAGCACTGTGCACTTTATGGTTACCATGGAAAACACATCAAATCAATGGTCACGTGTGTTTCGCAAATATATAATGACAAAACGGAAAACCTTCCCGCTGAAGCAAAACCTGGCATGTGCAAATGGTGTGTTTATGGAGCGACTTAATTGTAACATTGTAACTGTAAGATATGCCATCAACAATATGTTGGCCATTCTATTTGTGATTACAAGCAAAAACTAGTTGAATTATAGAAGTTTCACTCTATTTTGCTCTATTTTGAGTCATAGCAGCGTGCGTCAATGTGAATTTGTTGCATTGCTCGACTGGTGACGTCATACAGTTTGCCAGTTTCAGTGAAAATAATTATTCAGAAACGACGTATTTTCCAGTGCTGCAATGGCTGCAGCTTATGCTTGGATTTATTGATTTTAGTTTCATTCTTGAATTTGTTTGCATTCTCTGCTCTTGTTTCAACCTTTCAATTTTGCACACGTAAACATTGCTTGCAATTTTCAGGACTGAGCATGTGTAGTGTTACGCTTACATAAAATCGATTTCTTATAATAAAAATTGCAGATAGATTCACTTGTGTCGCTTTTGTGGTGACTAGTTACTCGAATACAGATATGTGCAAGTTTGAATCATAACCAAGTGAAGAAAGCAGAGGAAGTGATGTAGCCAGCCCAAATTTTTGGAGGTGTCACATATTTTGACTTTAAGCAAGGAACAGCATTTGGTTTGATACAACACCTCTCGAAGCACAAAATGAAAAGTTATGCCAGAAGTTTGAAGGGAGACCATAGCTCCCCTGGAGACGCCTATGAGCAGAACCTAATCGACTGATTCCTCGAAAGCTTGGAGCAATTTAGCAACCTAGAGTTTTTAATTGTCACGTGAGAAGCTTCATGAAAAATTCATGATTTTTGACCTGCAAATAAAATGATTGGTAAACTTTTATATCTAGAAGGGACCACTTGTACGTAGCAGCCCCTGCTCAGGTCCATGAGTGTACACTAACACTGTTGGAACCATAGGTCAAACTGGCAAGAATTTTGTCCCATCATCACCGAGGCTTACTGAAACATTTTAGGGAGCACAGGTGCGTTTTTCAACAACTCAGCAATTGCTGAACAATTCACAAGCTCATCTTACCTGAAAAACAAACTTGTTGGATTTTGAAAAACTTTTAATTTGTAAAAATACTAAAATAATTTTTCCAAAAAATGTGAAGTACTCATAGTAAAGACCCCAAAAAGGCATGAAAAATAAAGAAATATTGGCGGTCGGTTTAAGATCAAAATCATGCTCTGCTCCAGCTTGCGGTTCTATATGCAACAGAAGTAAATTACGTTGATACATGAAAATATGTTATTTTCAAGTATACTTTTGCACTTTTTAGCAGTGATGGAGTCTCGAGACCCATTTCTGTGAGTCTCGGTCTCGAACATGCCCATAACCAGCTTCGGACACCAGGGGGGGCGAAGAGTTTCCTGCGAGGGGACCACATTTCTAAACTATGTCCTACACATTTTTGCAAGGGGGGCGAAAAATTTAGCAGGGGATTGCGGGACTGGTCTCGAGGGTTTCAGGTCTCGTCTCGGTCTCGAAGGCTACAGGTCTCAAGACTTTGAATATCGAAAAGAAATGGCTTTGTGAAACTTCTATAATTCAACTAGATTTGCTTGTAATTGCAGGTAAGAAACAACCAAAACACGTCCGAAAAATCCAGAAATTTGAAAAAAATTCATCTTAGAAGAGATGACGACATTTTTTTGAAAAATTTCGGCAAAATGCACAAATTTTGAAGTCTTGAATCTCGGTTTCGAATTTCAAGTCTCGAGTCTCGGAATTTTATATGAGGTCTCGGTCTCGAAGGTTACGGTCTCAACTACATCACTGCTTTTTAACCACAAAAGGTCCTCAACTCAAAATGTCCACATGATTTAGGTCACAAACAAGTTGCTGTAGCCTATACTAGTGCTATTACATGCGCCATTGTTACACGTGATGTACCCATGATGCCTGAAGTGGTCATGTATCCTTTTGTTATTCTACAGGTATCTATGGGCCGAGACAGTTACCAAAGGCCGAATTGCGCAAATCCTTTTATTACAAGTCCAGAAAGCAGGGCCAGATTGGGCATTTACCCCCATAACTTGAAAAAAAAACATAACTTACGCAGGTTTCGATATGGCTGCTCGACAGAGCATAAAAAATGCAGTTACTGAAAGAATCAGCAACAAACATTAATTCTAAGTAACGATAAAATTAATTTAAGAACTGCTTTCGGCAGATTAAGCCACATGTCCCTGAACAGGGTTTTAACTGGATTCAGCTGAGGATATACAGCTTTCAACCAAATCGTCAAAAGGGACCACGACACTAAAAAGGTTGGGAACCACTGATCTATGTGGCGCCGTCACACATGATGCATATATGTCTAGGATTGTTTCACTTTGTTTACGCGTAAGCTACAGCTGAAGAGCTTAACCCGAAATTGAGAGGCACCACGATATTTGTGCACCCTAGCCCGTAGCCACGCTTGCGGTTTGGAGGGGCAAAATACAGTTTGAGGGAGAAAAGGTTTTTGTTTTTATTGTATATTCAAAACTGTCCCTGAATGCTCCCCGTGTCTACGGGCCTGCGTGCACCTGTTGTTGTTTTCATCTACTTCTTCAAAACGTCCACGAAGAGTGTTATCAATATCATAACACTTAAGTGCAAGATGAGTCAACACCAGGATGCCACGTGCATTGACCTTACATCTTCCTTATTACCCTTGAAGTATGTCCAGTGCGCGAAAAAGGTTTTCAGTCTACATTGAACTTATCCCATGAACAAAAACTTTTAAACAGAATGACTTCGCGCAAACGTGAGGCTTGCCTGTTACCTAACAAAGGTTTCGAAGTTGTAAACAGTGTACAAACAAAATAAATCTGTCAAGTCGTCTTCATCGCTTCAATGTTTTAGTTTAACGAATGTAGTGCTATGAATTGGTGATGAACAGTAAAACCTACATTTGAGAGACGACATACTTTCTCTTCAGACTCATATTTCAGATAGTTAGATTTTCCAGTAGTTGTGGACTAACATCAACATGCTGCTCTCATTAAAACGACAACAAACACTCCCAGAAATTAAAGCAATGTATGACCTTCAACACAAACAGTAAATACCAGTGGTTCTCAACGTGGGAGTACCCAGGAGTATGACCCAAATGGGTCATACTCCCCCAAAATTTTTAGAAAATATAGCCATTTTGTGCTTTGAGAGGCATTATACTAAACAAAATAGTGTTATTTTCCTGAAATCAAACATTTTGGCCCCCAAAACTTTTGGCTCTCCCCAAACTTTGGGCTGGCTACGCCACTGATTCTCAACCACTTTTCTCGCATGCGGCCCAAGCATCCTTTGTATAGCTCTTAGCAGTCTTTCAATGAAACCCCTAATATTTTGAGCAACACACTTCGTTCTGCTGTCAAACACAATGTGTCAATCGACTTGTGTTAAAAATTTTAGTGCGGCTCTCTAGCAAAGTTGTAAGTCTGGATTTGGCTCTATTCAGCGAAAAGGTTGAGAACCACTGGTATATACCATAAACCATTACATTCAAACTATAGTGTTAAGATTACACTTAAAAAGATAAAGTGCTTACTATGACTTGTGTTCCACAATTGGAAAAAGGAGCCCTGATTGAAAGTTGATACAAATTGTTTTGCTCTGTGGCGCGGCACTGGTTAGTGGCGCTGGATCGTCCAAAATAAATGTACTTCGCCTCCCCATCCAGACCTAGCTCTTCAACCAGACCTTTGTTGATGACAACATCTATTCTTTCGTCGCCACATTGTACTTTCGGTTCAGCTAATGACGGAAATAAAACGAAAAAACAACGAAACTTGCGTTTTTTCGAAAAATATTCAGTCATTCATAACGAAATGAACGATGTTTTTTACGTAGGGTTGAACTCTTTTACCGAATAATTGCTTTAGAAAGATTCTGACAAACACATGCATGAAAAAAAAGAAAAAAGCGACAATTGCAAAGTTAGATTGGGAATTCCATTTCGAACAGATACTGAAGTCCGTAACGTTTTGTCTCAAGCCTACGCATCTTCACAAGATGCTCAGAACTACTTCGTTCTTGTTTTGGTGTTACATGTTTTTGTCGCAGTGTTATGTCGTGTGAACTCTTCGCAAAAACCTCATCTCTGCTGTTTGTATTTGGGATAGTATTCTTTCAGTCATTACCCAAGATTCATGATCATATACGTGAGAAGCAGAAAATTCATGCATCGTTTTGTATTTTCAAAGAAAGGTTACGTGGATCTGTATTTCGTNTGAAAAATAAACTGAATAAAGTATTTACATAACTACTGTATTTGTGTTNTAAACTGAACTCCTTGTTTCTACATAATTCAGTTTNTTCGCAATAGCAGCTTTGTTCAGAAAGTAGTTTATGTTATCTGCATTCCAGGAACTGCGTATTTGGATATTGGACAGCGAATTGAACAATCACCCTTTAACAAAATTTCAGATTTTCAAATGCTTTAGCTTAAAATGCGTCCTGCACCAGGGGCAAGAGATATTCCTCCTATTATAATACTGCTTTCATTTCTTTGTGAACACTTTCGTAACATCCCACGTTCATAACAGACCCGTTATAAACGTTGTCTGTTATTAATGGTTCTGTTATGAACAGGTCTGTTATGAACCGACACCGTTGTACACACAGCAATTTGTGATTAGAGTGGTTGAAAGATCCATATCTCAAAGACTGGCTACAGCAGGGCAGTAGGAATGAAGATTTTAGTTATTGTAAATTCTTCCAGATATTGCAAATTCTGCCAGATGCATTAGAAATGCAAACAAGTGAATGTTACTGCGATATAAAGATTCAGACAGACGCAAAAGTTAATTAGCAAAGTTGTATATTCACTAGCATGTTTTGTGACGTAATGATGCCCAGATCACAGAATGATTCACCTCACTCTGTGCATCTTCCTACCTGGGGCTTTATGTTCAAATCTGGTATTTTTTTGATTGATCGATATGGAGTTTTTCTGAAAATCTCATTGGCAGCATTGCGTTAATTGGATTACCTTTTTTTATGGAGGCAGTTGCAAACGCGTGTTTTGTTAAAGTGGTTTAGGTACGACCGTTCGACTTAGCGTTTCTCTACCAAAAATATTACTAGGATCATAGTAAATTTGATTGTCAGGCAATAGAATTCGGCATCGGCAAGCAAAGCCACCAAACAAGCGTGCGTACTGAATTACTTCAAAAAAATCAGTCAGGAAGCCGTCAGATTAGAGAAGAAATTTTAAAAAAGCATGAGGTTGAAAGTGATTTTGATAAAAGGACCACCAAGTTGAACGGCAATGCTGTAAATCTAGAGATTGCAGCAGATTTTTCGCAATGGGACATGGAATTATTTGTTGACAATGAAACGACTGATGACGAGAAGCATACTCTTTCGACGAGATATTGATTGCCTGAAAAGCAGTCCAGTCCATGTTTACATGTTTCCAGACATAATTCAGGGCAAGACAAAGCGTTAACTTAGAAGAGAATACTTGCAAATGCATAGTAGCCCGCGGTTAAGTAAAGCAACGTGAGCCAGGGAGCTTTCTTGAAATATTGCGTTATAGCAGTATGTTGTGATGACTGGGTTCACTATGACATACGAGTACAACCACAGTGAACGGTTGTAATTTAACTCCTCCGACAGGAACACAAACAGAGCAGGAATACAACGACTTGACCAGTAATTAGGCAGCTGTCAACACCGTATTCCCGCAACACTCCCCAAAGCTTTTCACGAGGAACCAGGTCATATGCATTTTCAAGGTTGACGAAACAAGAGTATATGTGACGCATTCCCAATATTTCACAAAATTTGTTGATGAGTGAAAGTTTGGTCTGCTACGAAGAGGAAGGTTTCGCCTGCAATGATGGTATTCTCCTCCCCTAAATGCACCTCCTGTATGTCTGATGGTAAGAGAGTGACCTACTTCATGATACGTTTGAAATGCTCTCCATCTGCGAATGATGTCCTCATTGGTGAATAAGTCACCGTTTTGATTTTTGGTTGATCTAGCAGTTGTAGATATTTAACCGCGAAGATGCCGGATGGTTTGCCAGAATACTTTGCTTGTTTGCTAGCAAATGGAATCCGGGTTATGTCACAAATACCCCCAAGATTGCTTTTTGGACTGTTTGCACTATGTTGCACCAGCACCGTTCCAACGTGTGCATTGAAGTCTCCTAAAAGGTTGTGGAAGAGTTAATTTTAAACCTTTGCAAAGCAGCACTTGTATTATTCATGAATTCCAGGTATATCGCACTGAGTTTGAGCCGTGTGCCTGTATCAAACACCGTGATGCGACAACATAGGCGTACGCAAGGGGGGTTGGGGTTAACCCCCACCCTTGAGCTTGATATTTTACAAACACTTTATTACCTTCGGAAAGAATATTAATTACTTTCGCATACTTTTGCTTGTTAATTTGTGGATTTAATGCAAATACCACGGGCAAATTTCAAGGAACATTGTAAAGGGCCAAAAAAATAATAATTACATTTCGGTAAGAATCNGGGTTATCGTCTGCGTACAGAAACCATCTCACCACAGTTTGCAGACCTTTCGTCCATTACGCATGTTTAAGATTNTGTTCCGCGATAATTCACTTTATCCGAAACCATTGTTTTATATTGTCTGCCAAGGCGTATGTTTGNGGTTAACCTCCCCACTTTAATTTGATATGTTATAAAAACTTTGTTACCTGCGAAAAGGAGATTAATTGTTTCTGCATACTTTTTTCTTGTTAATTTGTCGACTTAATGCAAAAATTGTAGTTGTAAATGCTCTGACACAATGATGAGCGTGTTTTACTCTCCTGTTTTAACGCTAAGCGTGATATTTTTGTAGTTTTGAACTGCTGTGTCGTAGCGTTGAGTGTATTTTCCTCTGATATCTTAACTTGTAGCGCTGATGTAGTTTATATTCAGTGCAATAACACATAAGGAGAGTGCGTGTGGAAGAATATGCATATTGTGTCAAGAAACTTCGCCAAAACTTTGGTTTGGAAACATGAATATGACGTCAAATTGTGACGTCACAAACATCCCACACCAAATACAAATGACCACCATATGACACTGAATGAAACCCCCATGAAAATTTTTTGCGTACGCCACTGTGCGACAATATATCGATGAACAACTGATTGAACCAACTAATACCACCGACAGTTTATCAAATCAACTATTTATCGAATTTTATTGAACCCAATATCGACATTTTAAAGCACACATGCCATGGAACGAATTTTATGAATGGAACGAATTTTATCTGTGGATTACGCAAGGCGTATTAAATGTTCATTTCAGTCACATTCATATATTTACAGTACATGGTTACCAATAACAGTATTTAAACAAATCTACAAGTTGTGTGCAATTGCTCGACGTTAGTAATTGTTTATGTCAAGATTTATTGAGTCATAAAGTTCGACAATTTCCTATCAGCCGTTGGTTGATAGCGTCACAGCCCTTTTTCGGAGGAGGGCCAACATTTCCAACATTCAGTTGCTCAATTACTATTTCGTTGGAACCTTGTTCCTGCATAATTTCTTGACGAGTCTGCGAAGGGTCGGATGGGACATTGAGACTCGCTTGCTGAACGCATTGTGCCATCCTTTAATGCTGTTGTTCGTTCGTAGAAGGTCATGTTGGACTCGGTGGAAGACATTCCAACACCGGATAGTGGTTGACGACGACTCCAGAGGCGCGCCCTGCTCCAATCCAACTTGTCATGAAATAGTCAAAGTATTCCGCAGGCTCTGCACATCTTCATCACTGAACGAGGCCACAAAGTTCTCGAACGGTTGTGTAACATCTTGAGGCGAAACAAACACCAGTGCCTGGAATTATTTTATGTGAAGGGCGTGCTCGGCATCTTCAGTCTTCGTCGTTTGAGGGAGTTGTCACAGTCCACTGCTTGGCCGCACTAGATCTCGGGGCAGGTGTTGAGCTTGAGCAGCCAATCGATTGCCTCATCGTCCAGAACCGTCAGGCCGTGCAGTTCATGAGGACGTCGATGGATTGGACATTGGAGGACAACATGGTCGACGGTTTGTTCTTCTGCGCCACACTCACAGGCCGTACGTATAGGAGGACATACCAGAGATGAGCAAGGATCAGGACTGGATCGGACTGGATCAGGACTGAAGCCAATTTTGGCCGGATCAGGACTGGATCGGACTGCAGTTTTTTTGAAAATTGTCGGATCAGGACTGGATCGGACTGAGAAAATTTTTGTTGTTTTAATGTGATTATTCTGAAAATATCAAAAATTTTAGTCGTGATCCGATTTCACAGGTTTGATAAATGGTAGAGTATATTTTGCCATCAAATGCAAAAACTCTGCTGGGACTATTTTGCAATTCGAACTGTATCCACCTTTGTTCACATATAACGTTGAGTTCTAGTAGCAACGTGAACGTAGTTGAGTGGTTAGTGTCGATGCCTGCTGTGCGATTGCTCCTTGGTTCTGCTCTCACCATTTCATGTGGCATACAATGGCTTGCGGGGGTTACAACTTTGATAGGAGTACTTTTAATGAACTTTTTCAAAGAGTTGAGGGTTTGTGTTTAGGGTGTATGTTTAAGTTTCAGTTTAGGGTTTACCTTTAGGGTTTAGGTTAACGGATTAGGTTTCGGGTCTAGGCTTTAGATTCAACTTTTAGGTTTAGGTTTTGGGATTAGGTTTGATTTTTGGGTTTAGGTTAAAGGTTTAGGTTTTGGGTCTAAGTTTTGGTATAAGTTTTGAGTTTAGGTTTTGGGTTTGGTTTTGGTTTTACAGAAGGTTTTGGTTTTAGGTTTTTGGTTTAGGGTTTCAGGTCATGTAACAAGGACCTTACGCTAATCCAAGTGTATCGTCCTTGTCATTTGACCAATGCAAACAATCGGATTCTCCTAACGGCATTCTCCTAACGGCATTCTCCTAATCGGATTCTCCTAACGGCAAAATGACCCTATATATCGAAGAACGGCAAAATGACCCTAATTCTCCTAACGGCAAAATCGGATTCTCCTAACGGCAAAAATTTTTCAACAACCCGTTCTTCGATATATGCAAAATGTTGAAACTTAGCAAAAATGGTCATTTTGGCCATTTTTGTTTTGGCTTTGGCCGTAAGCTTTGGAAAAAATCTGGCAAC
>JGI24021J15306_10009165_pt1 | contig 12233 bp, 8 predicted proteins | sample Ectturendosymbi1_FD_15306 | JGI IMG/M metagenome (IMG submission 15306)
GGGCTTGCCATTCTAAAAATTGACAAAACCTCAACTGCCTTATAGTGTTTCATGTTTAAATTTGGGGGGGCTTGGAGCTTTGTTTGGGGGGTCTAGCCCCCAAAAGCCCCCCCGTGGCGACGGGACTGCGTCCAAGCATGTATAAACCTTTCCAAAGATATGGTTTAAAACTTTAAAAACTTAGCATTGCCGATGTTGGCTTACAGAGGATATTTATGCAGACGCCTGCAGCCGGTGTTAAAAATGCATTCTGCATTGCGTGATTTACGTGAAATCGATTTCCTTGTGAAACATAGTTTGGCGGTCTTGTTTTTGCCCTTTGACGTCTTTTGCGTCGCAGTGTTATTTCTTGCGTCACAGAGTCTTATGGTTTTGAATTACTAGCATTGCCAAGTGTTGCTTTATTTTTTGACTGAAGATGGATGAAGAATAATCTGAAAGGTCTCAAAATAAAACATGTATAGCTTTTGAAGGCTATTTTGGTGCTGATGAAACTTTGCGATCAGATTTAACTGCGTCGCCCTAGTGGAGACATGTTGCATTCTACACTGGAGTAATGTTGACCTTGTCTTTTTAGAGGTGATTTATATCAGAAAACTTTGAAAAGTCTGTTTGCGGCACAAAAGCAGATTCAGGGCAGTTTTGATAAAAATAAAAAGATGTGCTTTTTCGTATTGGACGCAAATGACTTTGCCGACTTGCGGAATCTTTCTGCACATCACTGGTTCTGTTCCAATGAAGCCTACACTCCTGATTTCCTTAACTCGCAATATTTCAATAATAATCGTTTTTTGCCAAATCACTCATGAAATTTTTAAACAGATCCCTGCTTTGACGCGCATGCACGCCAGTGCACGTGACCAGTGAGAAGGTAAACGAACGTTTGATATCGCTGTTTGCAAACAGCAGCTCAGATCGAAATTGCGACGATATAATGAGGGAAAAGCCAAAAAACTTTGCCACTTGGTCGGATGTAATTATCCTCTTTAGCTGCTACGCCCTGCAATGCGCCGCGGATGCGGCGATAAACAACTGATGACGAACGCTTTTCGTGCGAAAGTCAGTTGACAACTGAGGCGATCCCAATGCCGGAAAGACAAGGGTGGGCCGATTATCGTCTAAACAAGGCGATTAAACGTTTGGAGATCATAGAGTACAGCCGGACTGCAAGTTGCAATCGGGACAGCCACGCTTTTGTCAACCGAGCAGCCAGAGTCGGCCGTAAGTTCGAAGCTAATACGCGAAGCTCAACTCAAAAGTTTGACATTAGGTGATAGAAATTGTGGAAACTGTCAGATTTGACGGTTGGAAACTTCGCTTGGTTTTTAACGCAGAGATTAAATTTTGTGCAAAACATTAAGGATTTTCTCTTGTTTATTTCGTCAAAGAAATTGTTATTTTGACTATTTTAGCCAGTGGCGTAGCCTGCCCAAATTTCTGGGGGGCCAAATTTTTACTTTAAGTGAGCAACACTATTTTGTATGGGACACCGCCTCTCAAACCAGGAAACAACAAGATATGTTAGAAATTTGGGGAGCATGCCCCCTGGTCCCCTTTGCTACGCCTATGATTTTAGCTTAGTTGGCGTTTATTCCACCACGCTGTTGTAAATCACTCACCCGGAACGGCTCTGTTGAGGTGAACTCCACTTGGTGTTCGTTCCACCAGTCCCCGTCTTGTCCGAATATTGGTTTCTTCGAATCGCTTTGGACCGACCAAGGGCCAGACAAATGAGCAATGGTCTGCTGTTTTCCCGTTTGAGCCCCTTTGGCGTACACGTTCAGGTCCTTGACATCGGTTCCATGCATATGGTGCCAAAAACTGAGCAGCAAACAAAGGAAATGCGCGGGTAAACAAATTTTTCCCTAAGAATGACGTAAATGCTAAACTTACCTCAAGCAATGCAATCCCTTCTTTTCCACAGGAGGACTGATAAGTCTCGCTCTGTCGCCTTCTTGCCGAGGTTGTGACGTTTCAATATACACGTAGGATCCACCAGTTTTATCTGCATAAAGAGTTGTTCAAAACTAAGGTATGCTGTGGTGATTGGTTCAGGCAATCAAAGAAAAGTGCAGTATTAATGCCTCCAGTCCAAAACCTGAGCTTTGTCAACAAAGGAAGTGACGTATTTCAAACGTGCAGCAGTACTGAAGAAGCAACAGCCGGCCTGTGCAGCAACGTAAAAAATTAAACTCGCGTGTTCAGAACAAAGCGCGCATAGTAGTTGCCAAACGGATTAGTGCCTTCAAAGCGGTAGTCCCACCTGCAAAGCACGCCAACGTTACAAGACTGCCGTACAAATTTACTTTCAACGGAATGCTCAGCATCCGGTGTTTTCTATAATTGCCGTATTTTTTCCCGCAATTTCTAATTCCACTAAACGCGTGTTGAAACCCCCTTCTGTGATGCGCTACAAAAGTTAACACTTTTATAGCACCACGCGTTCTGACAAAAACTTAAAAATGGAATCGAATAGGCATGAATTATATTGACAAGCCAAGCTATATTTTGCACACCACAGATACACTACGGCAATACTTCAGGCTAAACCCTGAGGGCGACAATAAATTGTCACCGTTTTCAACTAAATCATTGGCTTCACACGTCGCAAAACTGGTGTCCGCAATCAGTTATAGTTCTTGCTAGTCAGTGTCTGGCTGCCCTTCCTCTAAAAGTTATTTCTCCAAGTCCGTGAGTGTTGATTTGTGCTTTGATACTCGCACGTAGACCTCGCGCGAGCGGTAAACAGCGATATTTTTACGGCTATGCGACAATTGTGTGGCGCAAAATACTACACGCTTCACTCATGATTATGCAGCAACTTTTACGAAAGAGCTGGTTGTTAATTGAGCAATTATCTGTAGCACTCGCCCCGTTGGTGTTTCTCTAGTTTTTCTAATGCGTTTCAATATTCGAGTTGTTTGAAAACTGTAACCCAACTACTTCAGAACCTTCAAATGAAACTATGGACCGTTGTTCCCACCTTGATATCTCTTAGTGATAATTGCTGTCGAATTATGTCGCTCAAATCTCCACACATGTTTTAACATTGTACGTCTTATCTTTGTAAAACTGATTGTTGAAAAACGTTTTTCTCTTTGTCGACGTTGTAACAATGGACATTCAAAGGGTAGGATAACTGCTGGTGTAATGGCAACAAAAGAAACACTCAGGACGTGCATGTGAAAATGCAGCACATAGTTTGCTTGTCTGAATATTTTTAGTCTTTTTGTTCTGTAGATTGTAACATTATAGGCGGTGCATGCTGGAGACAACCCGCGTGACTGCAAAGGAAAATCTAGAACTCTTATCATCTGCAGCTCAGTGAAGAATAAATTTGATGATGCAACCACATATAAAAATAAAATCTGAAACTGAAAGAGAAACATCTCACGATTGATGGTTTCGCGTGTTGCAGCGATTTTAATGCGTTTTCATGAAGAAAAAGCAGTATTGTTGCCAGGTCATTGCCTTTGTTTTGCATTAATCGCAGTAAACTCTCAGCACACTTCGTTTTAAATATTAGTGCCTGGTTCGACCATGTAGTTATTGTTTTTTAATTTTGAGGAAAACCTGAAGATAACGTTAATACTTTATACTGATCGTCATAACTGCGCAGGTATGTTGAAATTGGTTCAAATACAATTCACAGTAAAGATAAGAAAATGCTTTTTTACTTTTTTTTCAATACACTGTCTTACGTTGTAACATGCTCCACGAAATATTGCTGTCACTGTTTGAATCTGTTTGCTTCGACGTTGAAGACAACCTCCACTTACGGGTGAAAACAATAGCATTTTTTGAACAATAATCCTCGATATACTTGATGTAAAGCAGCTTCTAACGCACCTGCACCCCAAAGTTTCAACTTAGACTTTGAAGTACAACCTGGTGTGAATGGCAACTGGGAAAGCTTTAAATAGGTCATAAAACGTGTGTTTTCTTGTTTTTTTCATGTTGAGAATTGTTTGCTGTTGCCTTCACCGACAAAGTGAAAAAGGTTAACGATTATGTGAAGAATTAGCAGGTATTTTCAAAAATATAGTAAATTATTTGCAAATTTTTTAATTCTAAAGTACGTTGATGTTAACTCGGAAAAAATTTAATTTTGCTTACTCACCTGGCGTAACAAATGAAGTTGCGTTTACGAAAACTCTGAAAAAGTTTTTTCCACACGTGTTGATTGTTAGTATTCGCATTTTAATAGATTGTCGCTTTTATTTTTTTTAACCTTTTTGACAACGTATACTTGAAATTTTAACAACCTTTGACCGACGTCTTTTTCAAAAGCTGAAGTAGAAGTGAAAACTTATCTAAATCAGTCAAATTAATGACTTTTAATATACCTTTTGCTAAATAGCCTGTTACCGCAAGCGCAGGTGCCCAAAGATGTAATCACCTGTTCTTGCTACTTTGAGAGCCAGAGGCGCCGTGCAAACGAAAAACTTGGGAGCATATCTTTGAAGTAAACAGTGATAAAAAAGACCATCGTTTTTGGCTCAATAAAATAAAACTAAAACATCTTAGAGTACAAACTCCCGTCTCGTCTGCCCCTGATAGCGGGGATCGAAATACAACGAGATAAAAGTTTGTTTAAAAACCTGGGGCTCCGTGGAACACGATAACACTGCAAACAGCATGCGCGATCGCTATCTCACAGCTAACTCAAAAATGGTAAAAACGCATTCGGGTGATCTCACTTCGCGTTGTGTTATCCCAAGGAGGTCCGGTGCCTTTCGACGGGGTTTCCCCCATCATGCGTACCCAAGAAAAGTCACCCATTTTGTCGTTTTTCCATCCGCACAGGTCACTGTCGAAATCGCAGGATAGTTCATCGGTGTCGCCTTGGTGATTTCTTCGCGTGTTCGATGTGCTTTTTTTCACTAAAAATACAATTATAACGCAACAAAGCTAAGAACGTCATAATCCACAGGTTTGTTTGTTTCGAACTTTATAGACGTACCATTTCGAGCACGTTTTTCAGCTCAAGAAAAAGGTGAACCTCAAGAGCGCGAATTACATGTCGACGTGTGCGCTTAATTCGCAGTCTCCACGAACAGCGAGAAACATGAGCACTCACCTCTGTTTCTTACTTGCTGTTGCTGAGTGAACGTCGACGCTTTGACACTGGCAACAAGCACACAAAGTAGGCCTATAACTAAGCGCCTGCTCATTTTCTCACTCTATGAAAATATATCTGAGCAAGGTGTTTAAGCGCTTCGTAAGACACAGCCAGACTGCTGCCCCTTTCACTGTTCTGTAAACACCGAAAGACACCTTGCCAGCACACGTAGGCTTGTAAACCAGTTTGCTTGCGATATTTTGTGTCTTCCTCTGTAGGTCCTAATTTCGACAAGTGCCGTTGTACCAAAACCCTGAGGCTTCGCTCGGATGATTTATACGAGGCCTGACGTAAACACGCATGTTAGGAAAAAAGGCATCGGTTTGCGTAATGAGCCAACGGTTCGAAGAATTTCTAGCAACACTTTGATGACGTCGTTGCAAATAGAATTCAAAGTTACGGGCTCTGACGGAAATGCGGTTGAATATTCCCCGGTCCTGAGATACGACACGGTGCAGCAGCAATTTCTCAAAAGTCAGTCTCTTTTTCAGGACTCTTTGGTCAAATACCGTAGTATTATACCCGAATTGGATCTCCAGCATCAATGCAGATGACAGTTGGCTGCCAGCAAAAACAAACAAGTCTTCTTTCGATATCCTCTACTACTGCGATGGCGCTTTATCCTCTACTTGACAGGAGAGCAATTTGCAACATGTCAGTCAATGAAACATGAACAGTAAAGGGTTCGATGAAAAATCGTTTTAGTTTTTATCGGTTTCTCTAAACCGGAATAGAGCAGGTTGTACTAGTTTAAAACACCAATGTTATCGCACAGACATTGCTGGCTTTTTTTCTCGTTTCAACGCATTTTGCGATTATTCAAACTCTGTAAAGGATAAAAAGACTTACTAACGTAAGGTTGGAAATATCTCGTTAAGACCTCATCAAACCAATAAGCTGTTAACACCTTTTGCAATAGCTAGCCAATCTGCAAGAACCTCAGTTACTTTGCAAAGATGATTTTATTAAAATTCTGATCACACACTCCTTTATAATGTTCATTGCCGGGAAATTAGCTCATAGGATCCATATTTTTAATATCAAAGGTGAACTGTATCAAAAACTGTGCAATAAAAAAAGACCACCAGTAATTATTGGCGTTATCGTTTATTGCAAAAGAACAATTAACACCTGCGCATTGTCCTCAATTTTTTGCATTTTTCTTTTCACGGCAGATTTCCTAGGTTTCTCACCAAACGGTTTGATTTTGACGGGCCTTTAATTAAATGCTATAGGTGAAATTTCATTACGAAAAACATTGTTGATTTCCCATATCCCCATGACAGTAATAAAGCACCGTTCAGTTTCGTTTTTCACTCGTTTTTTTGTATTCCTTCCGGTGTGTCACGAGTGGTACCCAGTGCTCGTCACCGTTTGCTCGCGCCGTGGGCGACGGAGTTGCTTTCGGTGAATGCTGCTTTCTTCTTCATCATTTCTGCCGGTTGTTTTAATCCACTGCTTGGCCGCACTGGATCTCGGGCAGGTGTTGAGCAGCCATTTGATTGTCTCGTCATCCAGAACCGTCAGGCCATGCAGTCCATGAGAAGGTCGATGGATAGAACATTGGAGGACAAAATGGTCGACGGTCTGTACTTTTGCGCCACACTCACAAGCCGCAGAAAAGGCCACACCTCCATTGGTATAAGCAGGAGCATTGATGGCGAGACAATCAACCGTTTACTTGCACCTAACCATCAACTCTGCGAAACGATTGCTGGACAGGTCCCAGACTTCGTTTTTTGGAATGAACCGACCGGGAATCGAAACTAGCCGAACAGGCGTGTTCAACCAACTCTCCCACTTAGCCGATGTATAAAACACCGTTCCCTACATAAAGTGATGACCAATGTTCCCTCGAAGGTGCGCAACTGGGCACTCAGTGCGCAGTACCACCAGCCCATTTGCGCAGTGAAATCGCGTTCTCGCGCGCTTGCAGAATTCCGAATTTAAACATAAAAATCATTATTCAGCTACCTATCAAGATTGAGCATTAAACATGGACAAAGTGTGAAAAAATTGGAAAAGTTTGAAAACCAGAAGGTGTTTGAATTAAATGTGTACTTTGTTCGTATTATGATAAGATTTCATAGTTACTCTTATATTTCACAAAATTTGCAAATCATTTCGAACTATGCTAACTCAGCCTTAAAATATCCAGGCTCACTGGAACAAACAGTTGCTCAGTGTACTATTTTCTTAGAGGGAACACTGGTAATGACACCACATGATTGCACAACAATTTCTAACACAGAATGTAAGCGATAGGTTTCAAACATGCCGCCCGCATGTGGCTATCCAAGTCTGTTTAACATCTCAACATCTTGTTGAACTTTATATAACATCCTATTGAACCTTATATAACAGGAGTGCTCAATAAATCGATCGTAACCCACCAGTCGATTTCAAAGGTACTGTGGGTAGATCGCATGACATAACCACTTCTGTGCCGGTGGGTAATGACAAAACTGTACATGGTCAATTGTGTTGTGCAATATGACCTCATGTGTGTATGCAAGGTACACCAACATACGTTGTAAATAAAATTCCCAATATTATTATTGCTAAACATATGTTTTGCATTTTTGTAGTAGGTACATCATTTTGACTCGTTCATTTTACGAGTAGTTCGCATGCTGAAAAAATGCGAGCACCCATAATTATATAGCTCTTGCCTTGTTTCGTTCGATGAGAATCTTGCGTTGTTTCGTTCGATGAGAATCTTGCGTTGTTTCGTTCGATGAGAATCAGCTAAACGCAGTTAATTCCTAAAAACCCCAGATCTTCTGATGAAAATCCCAGAAATGCATTGAAAACCCCAGATCTGGGGGGAAAAAACGGTTTAGCACAATTGGCGAAATCATTTTGAAAGTACTGAAAAAGCAGCGCAACCTAAAGAACAGGTCAATGTGATGTAGGCTAATAATATTTTGTGAAAATGTCATTCTTAACAAGATAATCAAATAATATCTGGCAAATGCAGCAATTTCGCCTTCACTGCTTGAGTTTTCACATAATCTTGCAAATAACTGTAAATGTTTTAATTTTTAAATCACGGTAATGTAAAAGCACTCAACTAGACATTCGCTTAACTGCTTGTGAAAAATTCAGCAAAACGTGACTTCTTGGACTGAAATATTCTGTGTATATAATCAGGAGGGGGTATTAAAGGAGGCAACGGTGACGGTCGCCTCTGCTCCCCTCTTTCAGAACTGCCGTGAGGACCCTCCTTTTGAGAGTTTTGCACTTAGTTTTTGCATTGTTTTGTTAAAAGGCTCAGTAGTCACTCAAGAGCCACATTTAAGCTCTGAAGCAAGTCATATGTTTGTCAAAAAGAAGCAAGAATTGTGTGCAAATGTGCCAAAAGGGGCCCCTCAACAACTCTGTTGTGTAGACAAAGAACAATTTAAAATCAAATAACTTCAAAGTTTCAAACAATATACAATGTGAAAATGACTTTCAGGCAGAAGCAAATTCCCAGATAGAGTGAAAATTTTAACTTACTTTCAGCGAATGAATTTTCTGTATAGCATGTGCAAAATATAGGGCCCCGTTTATAAGAGTTTGCCTCGATCACCTCAATTCTAATATAATAAATAACACAAAGCACTGCTGGGCCCATAAAAACGAGGGGGTCGTAGCAACTGCTACATTTGCTACTGTTGTTAATCCGGCACTCATGAGCGCAATTTATTGGGAGAGACGGGGATTTGTTCCCCCATTTTGTCAGACGGTGGGGATATAATATGCCATGTCCCCCCACTTTTTTCTCTTTAGGTTTTGTATTTGGAGAGCTTTAAAAAAAGTGGCATTTGTCACGTTTTCTGTGAAAAGCTTTCATGTTAGATGGCACACATAGCGAAGTTGATGTCGAGACAGCTTTTGGTGTGGCATCACTGATTCTGCTTTTTATGAATTTTAGCTTCGAATAAAATAATTTTTAGCATTTTTCAAGTTTCTAGAGACCACAAAGATGGTTAAACTGCTGGTATTCGGCATTTTACCTTGTGTTGTGTATTGTTAGAAAGCTTATTTTCTTGAAACAGTGAGGGTTTTACAACCGCACATGTGAGAGACCACAGAACAGCCATGATTTGTTTCGTTCAGAAATATAACTGGCTTTGCTGTAACGTTGGTTGTCACGTATTTAGAAACAGACAATGTAAAATTTAACGATGCTAGTGTAACCTATATAATGCTAAAAAATTACATTTTCAGGCAAATCTCTGCAAAGTTTTTGCAGAAGACAAAAAGCAGCACTTTTGCGGCGACTTGGTTTTAGGATGGGCAGTTTTGCAAAAGTCTATCTTCAACCATTAGTAAACAGAATTTCAATCAAAACGCTGGAGAAGAATTTACCTAGCTATGTATTGATTTATAGCTCAAAACGGAAGGACTTGATTATGAATTAAAGATAAAGTATGCATTAGCCTCGCTTCTTGTAGTTTCACCACAATGGTAACCAACAAATCCAAACGATGTTTATTCTGTGACTCTTACACTTTGCGCCTGTGCTGAATACATTGGCTCGTCAATCAGTCCATCACTCGCCAGCGGATCGAGCTAGAGAGCTGTTCAAATCCGGTCTGAATGGGGAAAGGCTTGTAGTTTAGGCCGAGCGATTTCGGCCTTTCTGGCTATGTTTACAAAACCACAGTATCTTTTGACATGTTTATCAAAATAATCCGCGACGTCAACGTCGCGTGGGGGTGCATAAATTGAGCAGAATCAGCGAGATTTAAACGCATTCTAGGCTATAGTACGAGGTTTTGGAGGGTTTGTGGGACATTTTAGCATTTCTGGTTGATAAGTTATGGCAAAAATGGTTGAATATTAACTAGGGAAATCCCCTGAATGCCCTAGGGACATTCCTGACATATTTGGAATATTTTTGGCTTAACTTTTGAACCATAAACGCTAGAAACTTCATCAAGGGCTCTAAAGACTCGTATTTTAGCCTAAAATCAAAAAATCCTGCGAGCAAAAATATTAGCGTGTGGGATCGAATGATGACGTCATCAAATTAACCAGAAGACATGCCCTCATCATGATCCCCTTGGCCCGAAACCCCCCATCCAACTTTCAAAAACTTTTTTTTAATTCTAAACTACACGATGCCACGAGTCATTACAGGGTTTGAATAGCTCTCTAGCTCTATCTGCTGCCGAGTTATGGCCGGCTAAAGTTTGGCCTGAAAGGGAAAATTATGCCTTTTTTGAAAAGTTAGGGATTAGGCCAAAAACTGGGTTTTTGGCCCATAATTTTGGCCAGAGACATGCTAGCAAGTCAATCAAGGGCTCTATAGACGCGTATTTTGCTCTAGTTTTCAACAAAACTTTGAATCAAAGGAATGGGTTAATGCGTTGGGGCCCAAGGCTGGCCGAAGGTGGCCAAAATTTTCAAAACATGCCCTCATTTTTACGTCACCTCCAGAAAAACCCCACCGAAAACGAAAAGCGTTTTTTTTCGATTGCAAGCCGAAGACTTGCTGAATCCGAGGATGGTTTGGATAGCTCTCTAGCTCCATCGCCTGACGAGTTGTGGCCAAAAGAGTGCGAGCCAATATATGGGCTTTCGCGGTCGTTAAATTTACATGAGTTTAAACAAACCCACGATGCAGAAATGTTTTCATCCAAGTGCGAAACATTTGTTTTACAGGTACGCGACACTTAGTTTTTCTGGACATTATTTTCGTGTTGAATGCAGGTGAAACTCGATATTGTTGTGCCAATCTACCGGTGTGCATTTTGATTTCTGTTTATCTCAAATATATTTTTGTGTCATTAGGCAAGAAGGCCCTATAGAGCTCTCAGAATAGAACTTTTGACATTAATTTCATCCATTAAAATCTGATGTTAAACCTGACAATTTTGATCGTGAAAAGACTGAGCTAAGTAGCATCACTGGCAGAAGTCCCAGGAGAACAGTCGCCTGACCATTAGGAATGCAGAAATTACGCTGGAGGTTCGATGGGTAGGCTATGTATGCATGGGTCGACAATGGAGATTGAAAGGATACATCCTCCACATACCACCAGTAAAAATAGATTAAATAATTTTCTGCAGTAGGCTACGCTAATTTAGGCCAAACCTTTTTTCTACTGGTAAGAGGACATCAATGGAGATTTTGGTAGGGGTGGGGCTGCATGCATGATGCACAGTAGCATTAAAATGATTTGAAGCTTGTTTAAAAAAAGGAAAAGTGCAAGAAAATATTTATCGTCTTTGTAACGTTAAGCAACTTGAACAAGACATCAAATCGCGCTGTAATCTAAACTTCTTATACATTGCATGGAAACTAATGTGTTCTATTTATAAGAGTGATATGCACGTGCGACCAATGTGATTGAGCATTTTGTGCACTCCAACTGACAGCTCTGATAAAACCTAATTAATGTATTCTACTACATTGCTGTGCTTGTTTGTATCCAAATACGACAATAATGAAAGCAGGCTGAACCACAGTACCGTGTCCAGCAGCAAATGTAGGTTTATTAATTTGTAAACCATCTGCAACGAGAATGAAAAACGTGATCAGTGTTGCTCTCAAAATATCTCTAGAAGCAAGATTGGAAATCTGGTTTTATAAAACTTAACTTCTGTTAAGGTGAGCCGAAAAAAAAATCTTGAAAAAGGGAGGTTTTAAATCCTGGCAAACTGCACAAAAACAGGTTTTAAAATGAATTTCGGTGGTTGCCACTAGCTACCACATGACAAAGGTCACCAAAAGGTCAAGATACATAAAATTGGTGTAACCGCTGTAATGAATTATCTGTTGTCCTTAAACTGACCCATGCTGCATCAAACACTGCTTTTGATTTCGTGTTTATCGCATTCTAGGCTGACTATTCGTCTGCTACTTCATCTGTGTATTGCATAAGAGAAAAATCTTATTAAAATGAAGATTTTGTGATAGATTTCCTCTACAATGGACTGCTTTCTTGTGTTTTGCAGGATGCGTGTAGTTATTTCTTAGAGAGAATGGTTGCAAGGAGTACCTCTATTAAACTAACCGAGGTCTTGCATAGTGGGCATGTCTTTCACAGCAAAGAAAAATTACCCTCAGAAAAACTTCCAACCAAAAGAGACGTAATTGAGCGTGTTCTGAATGAAGA
>JGI24021J15306_10009166_pt1 | contig 12232 bp, 6 predicted proteins | sample Ectturendosymbi1_FD_15306 | JGI IMG/M metagenome (IMG submission 15306)
TTTTCTGTTTTAGCGAATACATTTAGCGCAATTAATTCAGTACCGCCAAATAAATCTATCTATCTATCTATCTATCTATCTATCTATCTATCTATCTTCCGCATCCATGACCTTCAGCCCGTTGTCTTTCCTGTTACAGGAATTCTGTCAATAAATTGTTTCCCTTATTAAAGTTTGCCAAAGATATGTGCGATTCAAAACGTAGGATGTTCACGTGTGATTCAAAAAGTAGGATGTTCACAAATATTTATCTTCTCAGTACGACAGACGTTCTGTTGCGAAAACCCATATCTTAAAAGAGTAATATTTTTACAAAGTTTATTTGCAATGAAAGTAATTGCCTTGAATTATTTACTTTGTATCAGTTGTATAATGTAGCACCTCAACAAAATATAACTTTAATCAGAATATTCTGCTGTAAAACAGAATGCAAAGATTTTTATTTCCATGTCTATCAGTTTTTTAATAAAGGTGTATGCTTTCATGGTTTGCAGCAAAACGTTCAGCCAAAAAAAGTTATTTTCATAAACTAAACAACTTGATGTTATAGTGTGACTTAAAATCACAAACACCTACCTCTCTGGCCGTAATCAACTCATTTCAAAATCTAAAATATGTTTTTTTATTCAAAATGCAAATGTGTAACTAAAATGTAGGTTTACAGACTTTTTTATTTTTTTGACAGCAGATACAAATATAGCAAGTGTTCTTTGCAACGTGCCAATTAATTTAGCACATCTGTTCAAACGGCGGTAGACCTCACGCTATGGTAGCACCGTTTATTGAATATCGTGCTTTTGTTCATTATTCACAACCCACATCATGTCACTTTGTCACTTTTACACATTGCAAAAGTGGTTTGTAACGAGTGGTCAGCGGCGCCCATCTTGCTTGCTCGGCGCGCTTGGGGTTACTTTCGTAATGCATTCGTTTCAAGTCATGGCAGCACTTCATGTAAACCTTTCCTTTGCACTCACACAATTAACGCCAATCACGAGCAGGCCCGTAACCAACTTGGGACACCAGAGGTGACGAAGAACTTTCTGAAAGAGGTCTTAGATTTTTTAAAAAGGTCCAATGGTTTTGACCTGTGCTCAACACGCTTTTCCAGGGGGGGCGGAAATTTTCGCAGGGTGGCTGCGACCTCCTGGTTGCGGGCCTGATCACAAGACTGTTAGGTCTTCGGTATGACTCTACCGGGAAAGGAACACAGTCTACCAGTTTTGGTGGCGTGTGCTCAACACACTGTTGCACTAAGCCGGTCGTGAAGTTGAATAACTTCAAGAAGTTGAAAAACGATAGTTTGAAATTTGTTTGCTAAACAAAGAAATTTGTTTGCATTGTTTGAAATTTGTTTGCTAAACAACTTCGTTTGGGTAGCTTTAATGTTGTTTTCCCTAACCATATTTCAAATGAAAATATCAGTAAGGAAATATTTTGCATGTTATTTAGGTTTTGAAAAGTGTTTTGACTAATCATTTGAAGGCTTTTTGATGATGGCATCACAGAAACTGCGGTCATTGAATTTGTCGCAAATTATTCAACAAAGTTTATTTTTCTTTTCACCACACCGCATTTGTAAGTTTCGAACAAGCGTAGTTACTCCTACCATACGTATGAAAATACCAGTCTTACCCAAACTTTTTCCGTTTGACTGAGCATATCCTAAAGCAATAAGATATGCTGAAGCCAACACAAGAAACGGCAAGGTTGATATCAGAATTTTAGCAGTGCAAGTGTGCGTCATGATGAGAAACGCAGTTTGTATGAGCAGCAGCACAGTTGTGATTTATGCTAAAACAGTAAAGAGCAAACATCAGTTTGATTCAAAAATATATTTACAAATCGCGTATATTTCTTGCCATTAAATATTGTATGGCGATTTTTATTAACCATTATGAGCTTTGTAGTGCACTTTATAAGAAGCTTGCGTACGATTTATATACAAATTTGCATGAAAAGTGTTTAGTATGCATAAAAATAACTTTGTAATCATTATGTGAAATGTTCCTGTACTTTTTGTAATGCGTCGGCCCGGACACTACTAGCCAACACGAAGAACCTAAAAATGCAATTGATTTTGCAGCAATAGAATGCTCCAAAAATTTGCACCATACAACCAGCATTGGTTGGACATTCACGGTGTTGCCTTAACTTTAACGTATACAATAAAAGTAATAACAAGAAGGGCATTTTCAAACGTTGTGTTGCACTAACATCATTCAATAATTTGTTTCACTGCTGATGGTTGAAGTGCAAATTGGGACATTGGCAGATTGCATCAGTTAATCACAGGTTTGCTCATCGGAAGAGAAGGAATCTTGAGCTCATAATATTTGTTACATAAAGCCAGAAAGCTGTCGACAATTGTCAACATTTTCTCGAGCTGACAGGCGCTATGCTGGGGCATCGGAACTAAACCCCTGAGCACACATTTTAAACTGCAAAACTTTGCCAATTTTCGAAATGGCTGCATCGGTACAAATGGACGCTTTGAAGACAGACAACTAAGCAATTAGAACTTGATTGCAAGCAATTTTCTATGGCTGCATATTTTGAATGCAGCTGAAGTCTTGTTCGCCCATGTGATTGGATCACACTGACGTTGTCCCAGATTTATAGATTATTTTCAAAAAAGCTATCTGTTCTTTACGAAAATTCCATTAACTGCAACTCTCAGTGTATACAGTAAACAATCAACGATGACTTCAAAATGGCTGACNCCGTACTTACTGGGACAAAACCAGGAATACGCTGATGCTGCACAAATATAATTTTTGCACTGCGNCGAAACTACAATAGAGAAGAAACTATTGAACCTGTTTCAAAGATCCCAAAAACGNATTTACCGAAAACCTACATTGATATATTTTGATATTCCACCGGTTGTTTGCATCATGGTTTCAAACGTTATTTCAAGATGATGAAGAAATATTGCAGTGTTTATAATGCTTTACGTACTAGGAATTTGGGGTATGTTTCGGAACGTTGTTTAAAAGTATACGATACCTTTCCTCATAACTTATTGGTTAAAGGATTGCGTACGGAAACACCCGCAGTGTTTTGAAATACCTTGGTGTTTTCTAAAATCTTAAGAATGGTCTATTCCATTGGTTTAAAACAGAGTTTCACGGGTTTAAAACAGAGATATTAGGGGCTATGTCTTTCATAAAAACTGAAAAGTTTTTCTTAAGTCAATAGAGAAACGAATATCAAGCTTATTCTAATTCAAGTCCAATGATTTTTAAAGAAGTCTGTGTTTGAACAGTACTTGAAGTACTTGTTTAAGTTAAAAATTAAAGATTACTAGCAACTATGGATGGAATGCTGCATCCCACAAAACATTCGTAATGTGCTCACAACTTTTAACAATTGAGGGTAAAGGCTACAAGGCAGTTACTTAGTCGTAGCTAAAGGGGTAAATGAATGCATGAACTTCAGTATATTCACTACCGGTTTGAGAAGACGACTGCAAACAATTTCAGGTTGAGATTGAGCGGTCATAAGTAACGATATATTTTAGAACCTGTTTCACATCAGTCTGGATTCAGCATGCTTGTTCCTGATAACAGGCATGCGTGTTCAGCTTTAGCCTTCAAGCAACGTGCTTATGCTATTTGTACAACGGAACATCACATGGCTTAGTCTTGAAAAACTTCAAGTTTAATACAGTACGGGGCGAACAATCAACGGAACTGTTTTCATGCGTTGTTTCTTGTTGGTGGAGGCTACTGTTGGCCGTATGCAGGATTACACCCATGTTTGCAGCTCTTGCCATCCCTCTACAGGAACTAAAACAGTAACGAAGATTGCATGTGATTTGTCTTTGGTGTTTACAGCACACGGTGATGTAATCAATCTTGGTGTAGCAAACGTACGTTTCGTCGAGAGGAACTAACAGCGGAAGTGATGCATTGATTAAAGGTAGAAGTTCCCTAACCGGGTTCGTGAACACGCTTTGGGGTGCGTAAGTCCATGCCAAGGGGGTTTGTGCCATGTTTTTGAAAGTCAAAACTATAGTACGTTTGTTGAAATAAAAATTTAAGTCCTGTGAAGCCTAATCGAATGTAGGTCCTTTGAATATGGCGGCTTCGGCTTGACCATATTCTCCTCGCGCAATTCATCAATATATGTGACATCATTATGGTTTTGAGGTCGCAATGTATTTGGCTGATGAGGTTTGCTACAAATTCTAACCAGAAATATGATTTGTTTTTTCATGTTTGTGACGCCTTTATTTTTTTCTCGAATTTTCTTCATTTCACTGCTCTTACATTTCTCTGTTTCTTTTTTATTTGGTCATTTCCTTGCATGTCTCGCCGCGTGAGAGTCGGGTCGATACTGTCGCGTCAAGTTTTCTGTTTGTTTTATGATGACATAAGGTCTTGTGACTTTNTGCACGAGACTTTTCTTTCAGAGTTTCTTTTTGTTGCAACTTCCAGCATTCTTTCAAGCTGCCAAACTCTGTCTCGTGTTGTTCTCGATGCTTCGCAAGTTGTTAGCTTTTCTTAAGCTTTGAAGTTATCTCGGTCCTTTCCGTGTGACCCAGGTTAGCGTCACGTTTGACGCGTTTGACTATCGCGAGGTTTTTCTTATGTGTCGCGCAACTTTCGAGTTACTGAAGGACTTTTAGAAGCTTCTGGATACCTATTACCTAATCCCTATTTTCTCTGACAGTTTCTACGGCAACGATGTTTTAAACATTACCTCATTTACGCAGTGATTTGATGATTCATGCAACGCATAAAACACTCTTATGACAATGAGTTAACAATAATCTCGCAAAATTCGGAATGTACTGTAATTTCCATTTTCTGAAAAACATACATATGTGTATAAAATCTTTTTGCTTGCAGTGCTTCTATTTTTCTTAGATACTTGTCACTCGGTTATGTATATCTTGCTGTCCTCAGCTAATATTTGGATGTCCAATGTTTGTTGTTGAAATACGATGGTTTCTATTACGTGAAAATTCATAGAATCTGAAAGTTTTCATAAACCATTCAGAATCACAGTTGGGTGCGATTTTTTCAGGTTTTGCCGCGAGGGCATCAGTCGGCATAACTTCAGGGAAACATTCTATATTTCTTTTTGTCATCCATGCTTGCCATAAATCCGTTAATATTATTATGGACATTTTCCGCTGTTTTCTTGCCTTCAGTGCATTAACTGGTGATTGTTATTGCGCGTGCAATATCTAGCATTTTAGTACAACACACTTGCTTTTTATGTCGTTAATATACATGAGATGATCATGGTTAATAGCTCGCACACTGCAATGCTCAACCGCCAAACGAAATCGGCTGAATTTCAATATGTTCACCACTGCAGTACTTTCCACTTGTGAAAGTTACTATCCAACATGTCTGAATCACTTTCTTCGCCACTTTCGTCGCTGTTCATGTTGCGAATTGAAGGTTCCACAACAGTAGTGACAAAACGGACCTTTGTCTGAGTGCAACACCGGTGGAGTATGATTTTTACTTGCGATGTTGACACGAACGCAAACCGCTTAGCAGGAATACAATAACTGGATTGCAAGTAGCAGGTGGATGTCACCACCATATTCATGCAAATCTTGCCAAAATTTTCCAATAGGGTCCCAGTAACATGCTTTTTCCAGGCCAACGAAAGCATGCCCAGACGTCTTTCCAACAGTAACGTAATTATTCAAAATCGTTTTTGAAGAGTAAACAGTGGGTCTGTATTGTTACACGCGGAACGAACGGTTTTGGATCTCTTCCAGCTTTTTTAGTCATCTCACAGCATTTTTCAAGTCAGTTGGCATGCACTTTTCCGACAATGCTAAGGATAGAAATGTCCCAGTATTTCGTGCATTCCATCTTTTCTTCCTTGCATGTGGAAAGAAGGAAAATTATGACCTCAATTTGCTAATCTTTCGGTACCCTTCCAGAACGCCAGGCCACTTAAAACACACGAGATTGCGAAATATTTTTTTTCCTTGTTGATGCTTCAACCATTTCAGGTTGGATTTGATCATGACCTGCAACCTTACCATCCTCCAATGTTTTAACATCCAGTGAGGCTTCGATCACAATGATGGTACTTTACTTCCCAAAATGGACCTGCTGCAATGTCTCCGATGCTCTGAGGGTGACTGGGTTCAAAAGATCTTTGAAATGCTTTTTCCACCATCCTGGAACCTCGCTTCATTGTGAAGTGAGACACCTGTAGCGGTTTGAGCGCTTTTACTCACCAAACATATTAGACATACGGGTTGAATGGTGAAAAGGGCACACTCACACCGTTATATTAGCAAACACAAGAACACAAGAGTATTACATGAATGCGGTTAAAAATGACTAATTATTTTGTGCCTGATGTTACGTTCCTCCCAGGAGCGCAGCCAGCCCAAAATTAAAGACGGTGGGTAAGATATTTTGACCTTGAGCGAACAACAGTATGTTGTTTGGGATACCGCCTTTCGATGCACAAAACGACAAGATTAGCTAAAAATTAGAAATTGAGGAGCATGGCCCCCTTGCTACCCTGGTAAGGCCCATGGTTCCGCCAAGTTAAAAAGCTAATTTACACGCTACAGGCTCCGTTTACTTGCAGATTATTGCCCGTTAGAACTGGGATTAAACTGCTTATGTTTTGGCAGGGTTTCGGAGAGATAGTTTAAATGCAAGCTTTGTTCAATATCGTAAATTCTGGTGGGTCATAGAATAAGCACGTTTGCAGAACTTTGAATATGATTTTTAACGAAACACATTTACTTACAGAAAGTATTTATGACCTGTAATATCCTACATATAGTTTTAAATATTACTCTTACTGTCTTAGTTCCATGCTCGGAACACCAAAATGTTTAACATGTTTCAAGCAAATCTTTTGTTCCGTAAATCATTTTGAACTCAATTGCGGACACTACTGCATTGCATGAACGGCGATCAGTAAAAAATCCATTGTTCATTTCATGATAAGAAAATGCAGCATCTAGTGTAAAACACTGCGTTGGCATGAATGATTTACTTGATCTTCACAAGCATTGATATTCAGATATAGGCAAGCTTGTTTGGTAATAGCTTTCTTGAAATCAGAGATCTGCAAAGCTGTTTGCTGCATGGTTGACGCACTGCGTCTGACTGATAGCTTGGATATTTTTTCGGCGGAGCGATCAAGCTGCAAACGCTGCAAGCCGGAGATGCTGGCAGAAACTCGTACAATGCTCCCAGAGATGGATCCATATTGATTACAGTTGTACCCGTGTCACCTTTGTTTGCAATTTGTCTAATTGCCACACAAAGCGTTTTACCAAAACTGCTAATTCTGAAATGTAAAAATAAAAATCGTCAAAGGAATTCTCAAATCAAAACGTAGCTAATTTATTGCAGCTGACGCACTCTGTGGACCCAAATTATTTCAGTACTAGATAAAATGAAACTGAGCATGAAGTGCGACACTGCGATTTATGACTCCTATTGCAATGCAATCGCAAGATTGTGTGAGCTGAAACCAACATTCAGTCTGCTGTGCCAGTTTGATTTTGCCTGTGTTTTTGCAAAGACGGCTTCGCTTTGCTTCCGCTCCGGTTTTCATGCGCACGCTGCGGGAAACATCAACCACAAACATATCAGCACGATCGGAGTGAGGCTTTCTCTCAGATGCATGTGTTTGCGTTATATGGGAAAGATTATGAGATTACCAGTAATATTCATTAGACAAGCGCTGTTTTACATTTCTAAAATGACACGCAATTGAAATCACTGCATTGTTTCACGAAGAGCAACAATAACCTCTTCAACAAAACTTTTTCCGGACACAAAATTAACACAATCAAGTAATTCAGTTAGAATAGGGAAAATAATTTATCTTCGTAAAAATTGTTTGACGACGCTTCCTACCATCGTATTCTTTCATGCAGCTTCATTTCTAACTCGTTTTTTACAGAGTGTTCCCAGTGGTTCAATGTTTTGTACTGTTTAAGTTTGGATAAAACTCCAAAAGCTCTTGATAGTTGAGTTTTCACCTTTTTTCCATGAGGTTTCCAGCTTAGCTTATCGTCAAGAAAAACACAGGTATTTCAAGTAATATTTGGGGGAAATGCTATAGTTATTTATTAAAACTTTAGATCAAGTAGGATTGTGTTTATCAGAATTTAATAGCATAAAATTAATCTCATTGTAGTTAAGAGAAATCACGTTGGCTCTAAGCCAGTGGTCAATTTCACATTGTTCAAGGTTGACATTTGCCTGAAGAACATTAAAACAGGAATTTGGCAAGGGAAGATTAAAATCATCAGCAAATACAGTAGTATCAAAAGCGGACGCTTGAGTAATATCAGAGTTAATGTAAATAAGGGAAAGTACAGGCGCAAGGACACTACCTTGATGGTTGAGGTTATCGTTTTCGTTCTTTCCACAGACAAGGAAGACAAGATGGAATGAACGAAGTACCGGGGAATTTCTGTCCTTAGCATTTTCGGAAATGTGCATGCCAACTGGCTTGAAAATAACTTGAGATGACAAATCTGAAAGATATCCAATACGGTCAACAAATCTGAAAGATATCCAATACGGTTTTTGTCCCGCCTGTAGCAGTACAGACCAAATGTTTATTCTTCAACATAATTTTGAGAAATTATGGAACCATTGCAAAGACGTGTAGACATGCTTTTGTGGTCTTCGAAAAAGCATGTGACCGGGACCTTCGAGAAATTTTTTTGAGAAGACGTACTCGAGTACGGTGGTGACGTCCACCTGCCACTTGCAATCCAGTTACTGTATTCCTGCTAAGAAGTTTGCGACAGTTGGGTTCGTGTCAGCATCGCAAGTAAGCATTTTCCACTGGTGTTGCACTCAAGACAAGGGTGCGTATACTCACAACTGCACTTAATAGTCTGTATGAACCGGACAGATGGTCCCAGATAATTTTTCAACCCTACTCAAATCGTACTGTAGGAATTCGTTGTTGGGGGGCCCAATATGTCATAAATAAAAACAGCGCAAATATGTTTTGAATGCAAGTTGGAAACGATGAATAAAAACATTTGGGGTTCCTTGAACCATGGATCACCAGTCGAAAATTCATCTTGCTTTAGTGCTGATGACAAACGTTTTTTTCATCCGTTTGATAAATTTCTTTTCTACATGCTATGTAGCGCTTTCGGAAGGTGGCTGGCACGCGGAGGATTGAAAAACGTGACGGAAGGTCATTTGCTTCAGCAGCGTTGATGCAACTAAAGGTTTGAAAGGATTGCGTTCTAGATCAGCTAAGTTAGTTCTGAGACGTTTGAGAGCTGTAGTCAAGCTAGAACCAGATAATGGTTCTGAATATTGATACTGTAAAGGATCTTTGGTTTTTATAACAATCATTTGTCCGTGCAACAACAGTTTCTTCACTGAAAACGTAGGATTCTTTTCATTACAATTTGTTAAGAGTTCTTGTTGTGAGACAGTAATTGAGAGAGTAAAACTGAGGTGTTAATTTATAAGAAACTCTGTCAATAAGCAAACAACTATCAAAACATAAGCTGTATAGTGTGGGAATGCATTCATAAAAAGATGGAAATGTTTAATGTAAGAAAGGAATTAATCCTGAAAGAAAACTTCATTCCTTCCTTATGTAACACAGAAAAACGCACTAACCAAATTTGTTTTGTAGGAGGCAGGACAACAAAATATGTGCATAACTTTCAGTTCAGCTTTCTGATGTGATTTGAAATGAAACTTCGAGATAGAGCATCTCAATGTTAACACAACAGATAATGTTTCAAAGCGTACAGAGTGGCTCATTTTTTAGAAAATAGCTAAAAGCTTTTTTTAAAATAGTATTTGTTTTCACGCATGAATTAAATCAAAGATTTACAAAAATATCCTTCAGATCTTCGCAAAACGTTTTTTGTAGCTTATAATCGTTTGCTTATAACCGGGAAAACCAAAAGTCAACAAAGTCATTTTTTCTGACTTTTTTAAAGTTTATGAATGTCCACAAACCAAATTTTACCCTGATACACGAGCGATTCCAAAGTTATTAAGTCAAAAACAGTCAAAATTTACCATCAGGACAAAATTTATCGTAAGGACAAAATTTCTTGCAGCACAGTTTTTTTTCTTTTTATCGATATTTTGTTAAAGCTACAACAACAGATATTGACATGCTTTTACAAGTGTAGTTGAAATATAATAATATTGGACTTCTGACATAATGCTGGACTCAATATTTTGGCTTGAAATTTGGAGGCATGTTGTAAAACACTCAATACACCTTTTCTGCAAGTTTGGTAGGGTTGGTGGGTGCTGGCTGGCATAAAAGTGGCTTGAACCTCAAAAGGATACCCACCAAAAAAGGTTGACATGTTATTTTTTTCCTTGACTAATAAACAAACTTTCCAGTTTTTATGAAAGACATACCCCGTAATGCACGTGGAACTCCTGTTTCAAATTAATCGCTCAGACCATTCCTGATGTTTCCACACGCAACCCTTTAAAAAATTATGGACATAGATGTCGTTTACTTCAAAAAAGCTTCTCTAAAAGAACCATAAACACCTTGTGTGTAAAGAAGAGAACATTGTGATATTTTTAAGCATCTTGGATTGGTGTTTAAAATGCTTGTTCAAACAACCAGTGGAGAATTAAGATATCAGCATAGGCACACCAGAAAATAAGGCTTTTGACATCTTTTGTAAAAGTGCAATCGTTATATCTTTAGCTTCGACGCACTGAAAAATATGTGCTTGTGCTGCTTCAGCGCATTTCATATTTTTTCGCATTGAATTCTGTGGCAGTCAATTTTGTATCAATGTCGATAAGGGCGTACATGTTTACGCACCGACAGCTGACGTAACTGGAGTTTTCGTAAACAACAGAAAACCTTTTCAGAAACAGTTTGTCAAGCTGAAGCAAAGTCCCTGCGATGCAGTCACATGAGCGAAACAAGTATTTAAGTGCATTAAGAATATGCAATTGAACAAGTTGCTTGTGGTAAGTTTTAAGTGCTCAGTGGTCTATCTTCAATGCCTACAATTGTTATTGTGTAGATGCTGCCAGTTGAAATATGGGAAAAGTGATTGCAGTTTGCATGGGCAACGTTTTTACAGATAAAATTCTGAATTCAAGCTTGCCATTTCTTGTGTTGGCTGCAGCATCTCTTATTACTTTTGGATGTGCTCAATCAAATGGAAAACGTCTGGGTAAGACTGGTATTTTTTGCATTCGTATGGTAAGAGTATTTACGCATTCGCATGGTAAGCGTAAATACTCTTACATTCGTATGGTAAAAGTATTTACGCTTTCGTATGGTATTTGTGCATTCGTATGGTAAGAGTATTTACGCGTTTCCGAAACATGAAACTGTGTTGTGTCTAAATGAAGAAACAAATGTAGTTGAAAATGTTAAGACAAAAAGTTTTCATCAAGATCAGCTATGTCCAACCCAAATGGCTTACTGAGCCAAAAATCATGTCACTATCTTAACCAGGGCCGCACATTGAATAACATATTAATGAGGGCGACACATTGAATTAGAGATCGACCGATATGGCTTTTTTGAGGCCGGTACCGATATATCGGTCATTCATGGGCCGATATATCGGCCGATACCGATATTTCCAAAATTTTCAATCTTGTTTTCTGCTTCATTATCAAAAATATGATGTATTTTATGCCTTACCTTTTTTTCAAAAACTTAAATATCAGGTTTTTTAAGCTAAACTTTTTGAAATTGCAGCAATTTCAATATTAGATTAGCCTAACTTGTTGGCATAGTATAGACTGATTACAATGAATAAACACAGTGCCATGAATAAAAAAAGAATGTTAAAATAACAAAGCAATAAGAACATAACACTGAATGTAAGAGAACTGCCTGCTGTGTTTAAATCCGAAAAAACAAAAACAGTGCTTGAAAGTTGAAAGATGCTGAACATTGAAAAGGAAGAAGGAAGTACAAAATGGAGCATCAAGTTCTGGAGCTTAACACAACACTGTGTTCAATTAACCTTTGCCAAAAATGAAAATATTTCCAAAACAGCAGTAACTTTTTTGGTCTTTGATATTATGTTTGTTAACAGTTACTGTACTATATAAATCTCGCGAAATTTTGTTTTTGTATATATTTCACAAATCAACCTTTCAGACTATTCTGCAACTCAGTGGGTTTTCAATTTTTAAAGTCAATCCAAGTCGTAAAGAACCAAATTTGGAATTTTGATGTAATGTAACATTAAATAACTGCATGTCCTTAAAAAAGAAAAACTAGTTCCATT
>JGI24021J15306_10009168_pt1 | contig 12231 bp, 9 predicted proteins | sample Ectturendosymbi1_FD_15306 | JGI IMG/M metagenome (IMG submission 15306)
TTTCGACAATGAAGCGGACCAGGTGTCGATCAGGGATGGTCTGGAGTAGCTTCAGTGCCAAGCCCTGATGCCAGACAGTGTCATAGGCCGCAGCCGCAGTAAGATCCACAAGGGCGAGACCCACCTTCTTCCTTCATAGCTCTCTCCAATATCGCTAGTCAGTTTGACTATCTGTTGGGCAGTAGAGCGCCCCCTTAGAAAGCCACCTTGTTGGGTTGGCAGCTGGGGGTCGACAACAGGCTCGAGTCGAAACAGGAGGCGTTCAAGTAGCTTGTACGGAACACAGAGAAGAGCAATCTGTTGGTACCTCCTGGGATCGTCCATTAGCTTGTTCGGTTTTGGGACAGCTATGACAGTTGCTCTTTCGCCAGATCATCGGGATGGTGACACGTTTGAGACAACTGGAATAGAACTCACACAGTCACGACAGGAAACTGCGACCAAGGTTGTTAAGGAACTCTTGTGGGATGTTATCCGGTCCTTGAGCTTTTCCGCACTTGAGCAGTTTGATGGCATGGACCAGTTCCTCGGATGTGAAAGGTGATGTGAGCTGGCGATCAACCCCCTGGGAATTCCATAGAGTACTGCACTGCCGCTTCACATTTAGAGAGTGAATCTTACTTGCACCAACGTAGCGGCCGTTGGCCAGGAGCTGATGAGGGGCGCTGCGGCCCGTGAGGTGGTTAAAAGTTTTCTATGCTTTTATGCTTGAGTGGGTGAAGTCAATCTTTTCTACCGACTCGATCCATCGCTCTCGGTGTTTTCTATCAAGACAGGATGTGAGCTCCTCCGCTTTGCAGTCGGAATCTACACGACTCTCAGCAAGCAGGAATGTATTGTAGCGCTGGTCGCATTCACTGTCCCAAGTGGGGATGCACTGTTGACAGCATCCACGAGGGATAGACTTCCGTGCGGAACAGTGAAGCAGTTGGCAGAAGGCAGAGGACGCTGCGTCCGGGTCGGAGGAAGGGCCAGGTAGAGAGCCAGCTTCTGACTCATTCAGGTTGGTAAACTGCTTCCAGTGTGCTTTTCGGAAGTTCCACCTTAACACTGGTTTAGCAGTACGGGGCTCGATAGGGTTTATTGGCTGTATCAACGATGGTCTATGCTGTGACTTCGGAAAAGGTTCCAGGATGGTGCCATGTGGTAGCGGCCCACGCAGGTTTAGAAATGCAAGGTCGGGGTTTGTGCCGGTGTTCCCTCTGCGGGAGTGGAAACTGTCTGGTTGCTTTGGATCATGCAACAGGTTCAAGCCGGAAGCTGAGGCCCAATCTTCAAGTGCCTCTCCAGATGGGTTAGTAGAACGGTAGCCCCATGTAGTACTGTGGCAACTGAAATCGCCAACATACATACTGTACATCATCATAAAGGTAATCTGCCTTACGGCAGGTCTCTCATGACATCCGCAATCGATTTGAGACGCGCAATCGATTTGAGATTATAATTGGTTCGTACAACAGTTCACCAGCACGAGAAGCTGTATTTTCAATCCGAATTGCTCTGTGCACTGGTGTAGGAGCGGGGGTGCAAGGGGGAAAGCGCACCCCCAAAAGTTTTGATTTGGTAAAATTCCGGGAAAAATTCCTTAAAATCCGGTCAAAACCCTGTAAAATCCGGGCAAAATCTCTGTAAACCTTCACGAACTCCTTGAAAAAATGAGCAAAAATGGTGGCCAGCATGCTTTGATTTGAAAAGATGGCGCCCAAAATGACATCAAGAACTTTTTTTCTTTTTTTTGGAGATCCCTTCATTTCGAGTTTTTTCGGGATGTTTGGGAGAGTTCGGGCAAAAATCCATCGCACCCCCAAATATTTGCCTGCTCCTTCACCTATGACTCTATGAAAACAAATGTTGAAATTTTGTTTTCTGGCGTTATAATCTATCTCGAATTGAGGGATAAAACTTGTATAGTCGATGTTTTCGCAAAACTCAAAGATTACCTAACTAAATTTAATGCCAGATTGTTACCATTTTATTGGTGGACAGAACCAAATTCTGCGCTTGTGTCCTGTGAATCGTTCATTGAAATGATCCATTATTTTTTTGCTAATGCTTCGGATTCACGCACATTCGGTGTTCTGAAACATGTGTTTGAAAATTTCTATTGATCTTCACCAAAATTCTTCGTATAAAAAATTATGCTAAAACCTGCCTGCAGCTATCTCGCATTGAAGACAGGAAAACTCAGCATGTTAAAAAAACAGACAACTTGCTGATACAAAGAAGTACTGCATGGCCACCATTCACACAACTGAAAAGATAATTCCAAATGCTTTTCAGGGTGGACTCAAAGCTGTGATTTGGACAGATGTTTTCCAAGCTCTGGTTATGCTTGCCGGCTTCTTGTCTGTGGTTATCAAAGGTTCAGCTGATGCTGGTGGATTTTCAAAGGCTTGGCAGACATGTGCTGAACATGGAAGAATAGATTTTAATCAGTAAAACCCTAATGAAATTTTTCTTTACACTTCTTGGGTCTGAAATTCTGTTTTTTAACTTTTCTTGCCAAATCTTTCTCATTCAAGGTCAATACCATGTCCTAAAGGCGTATTTTTTCTATCAGACTTCTTTACCATTGGCTTTTTCGATGTGTGGGTTCACCTTCACACCTTCGCTTGGTTTGCTCTGCTCGAATTGAAATACTCAGAAACGAACTAGATAATCACGCAAACACTTCACAAAAATTATTTTGCGGCGATTTACTTTTGACTAAACCTTCTTATCAGGATATTTCGCTTGGCAAAAATGAAGCAATAAAATTTGGTTCAGTGCCAATTTATCTTCACGAGTGCTTCCTCAACATTAATTCACAAGCGGTTTCACAAAACTAAAAGTTTGCTCTTGATTTTTGAAATCACATCAGTGTTTGGACATTAAGTTGCGCATGATTTAATTTAAAACAACGTAGCCTAACAAACTTTGAAACACCCAACTTGGAACACCGTAGCCTATCAAACAGAACTTGTATTTTGCAAGGTTGTAATTGTTTTTCAAATTCTTTTTCCTGGCTTGTGCAAGGCGCCTTGAATTGCCGCTGTGTGGTGGTTTACGACAAAAGCTGCAGCTAAATTCAATCAAAGATAGTTTACATCAGGAGTGTGCAACCATGCAACACTGCTGGGCCAAATGTACATAACCGAATTGGTCCACGGGCCACAGCTCTATGTGTCAAGCTCTGCGGGATAGACAACTCACAGGCCACCAAGAGATGAAGGTCAATATCCCTTGAAAATCGGGACCATTCCGCGGGCCACAAAACTTTAGCTCCCGGGTCACTTTTGTCCCGCGGGCCACGGGTTGCACGGTTTACAACATTCTTTGCTTGTATGCTGGGACATCGGAGGCAGAGATTTTGCTATGTAAACTACACCTACGCAGGTGTGTGTGCTTCAAGCCACCAAAACTAAAATAATAGAAGATAAGGAAAAAAATCCTTTGCCTCCTTGCAAACCATCTTTACTTGATGCTTATTTCTGCCTTTGCAGTTTCGAATTCGATCCGAGAATTAGACACACGTTTTGGACGATAACTGTTGGCGGAACGTTTATTTGGTTGGGAGCCTTTGGTGTTAGCCAGTCGATGGTACAAAGGTATCTTTCCTGTAAAACAATCAAACAAGCAAAATGGTGAGTTGGACAAGCAACATTGTACGTTGCCACCTAACTGCCCACGTTTTGAAAAAGCTGAAAAATAGAACAAGTTGATTTTGGTCTCGTTTGCTTGTTGAAGTGCCGAAGTTTATAACAGTTTATAACGTGCAGTCTTTGAAGTTTCGTGCCTTTGTTAATAAAATTTTTTTAGACTCACTCTATGCAGAATTGTGCAAACTTAGCATACTTTTGAATGAGCCATTACGGCATTTTTCAACGAAGGTTTGTTCATGTTTCTGTTTATTTTTAGTGCTCTGTACTTCAGCTGGGTGGGCGTGGTGATAATCATAAGCCTGTGTGTGGTGATGGGCGTGTTGGTGTTCAACCATTACTCTGATTGTGATCCTCTCATCACGGGCGATGTGAGCGCTGCTGATCAGGTGAGGAGGCTACTGGTTTCTGGTGATAGGGATTCCTAATATATACCTCACGGTCAACAGCAATCTCAGACAGTTTTGCTGGCTTCACACAAAAGAAGGGACCAAGAAAAAATTGGAGATGTAGCCTACTCGATTGGGAGAAGTGGCTCGACATTCATGGCTCTACGAACTTCACAGTTGTTCACTTTACTGCGAAGTGTCACGCCGTGGACTCTTCGCAAATACCCCATCTCTGCCGATTGCACTTTGGGATGTTATTATTTCAGTGATTACCCAAGATCCATGACCACAGGTGAGGATCGGAACGAGGACCAATTAACCTGACAGCTTCGAGGTGTTTCAAAGTTCCCTTTAGCCACAACAGAGCGATACAGCTCACGCAAAACTGCGTTTGCTTTACCAACGGTGTAGTATCGATCTCCTTGTTCTGTCTTCCGTTACTCGTGAATACCACCCGAAGGTACTTGAACTTAACCTTTTGCAGTGTATTGCCATTCACGTGCAGCATACACCGATTTCGGGTCCTGGAGAGGCATAATACCTGTCTTTTTAGTGCTAATTGTCATTCCGGCTTGGCCGCATGCAACAGGAAACCGATCAAGTGCATGTTGAAGGCCTTGTTGTGAAAATGCTAGAAGTACCAAATAGTCCGCTAAAGGCAAGCGGTTGATGTTGCAGCTCCCAACAATCACATTCTCGTTGACTCGTCTTTGACTCTCTACTCAATTCATATAGATATCGACAATGGAGTGGTGACAGTATACACTCTTGTCTGAGTCCAACACCCACGGTGAACGGTTGTGATTCATCCCCGCCGACACGAACACAAAATTCTGAACAGGAATATGAAGGCCAGTTACAGGCGGCCGTCAACACGGAATTCACGCAACATTCCTCAAAGAGTTTCACGCGGAACCCGGTAGTATGCTCTCTGGAGGCCGACAAAACATTTGTAGACGACAGACGTGTTTGGCATACTTCCAGGATTTCTCGAAAATTTGCTGGAGAGTGAAAATCTGGTCTGGAGAGCTACGGCCACGACGAACACCGATCATGGGTATCATCCATCTTTGGTTCAATTATTTCGCGGCATCTTTTTCAAGGCATTTAGCATACATTTTCTAGGGAGGCTAAGGAGAGATATGTCCCTGTAGTTCGTACATTCATTCCGGTCTCGCGCTTTGTGATTATGAATGATCATCCAATTTTGCCAATCTTTCGCTGCCCTTTCAGAACCATCATGCCATTTGACTCACACATGTCAGCCAAAGGACTCCCTCTCTGCTCTAGCCTTTAAGTATTTCTGGACAGATTTCATTGCAACCTGCAGCCTTCCCAGCCTTCAGTGTTTTGACAGCTAGGAAGACTTCGGGTGCAGTGGTAGTATTTTCTCCCCCAGATGTACCTCGTGTGTGTCCGGTGGTGTGATAGTGACCTAGTTTGAAAGATCTTTGAAATATCCTTTCCATCTTCCAATGATATTTTTCTCATTGTGAATAAGAAACCAATTTGGTCTTTGATGGATCTACGCGTATGAGATCTTTTGCCGCCCAGAGGCGTATGGTTTGCCAGAATACTTTCTTGTTAAGAGTTTCTTTATCTAGTCACTCATGCGTCAGATGAGCAGTTGTGAGTCAGTTAAGCAGATTTTAGCGCCGTAAAGTTGATTTTATGCAAAGCAAATTCAAGACCCCGTAACCATGCAGATGCTCTAAGTTTTCCAGCTTGGTACTTCACACGTGCTGTTTATTTTTACCTCGATGTTTAAAGTAAGATGGCCGAGTGGGAGGTTTTAGTTAATTGCTTTTTGGTAAGATCACCACAAAGAACTTCGCAGGAAGTGTAAAGTGTAAGTATTTTTTTTATGTCGTGTTGGCATTTTATTGAAAACGCAAACCAAGGAAATACCAACGGAGCCACTGTAATGAAGAACACTATCTTTAAAAAATTTTTGCGAAAGTATATTGAAATATTGAGAGAAAGACATTTTAGATCTTGCAAAGTGATGGTCGTGCTTCGACAGAAGAAAACTCGATCTACAGCAATTGCTGTTTTCAAAACTCCTTGTTCAGTTTGTTACCAACCAGTGTTTTGTTGTAACCGCTACGACAGATTGTTGCTGGGCCAATGGCACAGTGGTCCCAGTGGAATGGATGCGGTAGTTAGCCCCGGAGTGAGCCACACTCAAAATAATAACATTACTATTTTCAAGTTTCATCACCTTAAATGTGCTGGTCCCTGTTTCTGAAACAAAATGGTTTGGCCACTCTAAAACAGTCGCAAACTGTCATTAAGCTCAAACATTGGTTTCTGTCAAATCTTAGTTTTCAGTGTGAAGTTAGACGTTCCAAATTGCACGTCATTGGACAGCAGTGTCGTAGTTTCAGCTATATCATCTCAAATTATTTTTCCTTTTGTAAGATCTAACACGTTTGTGAGAAATTAAATGTGGCAATTCGGTTTCAACGTAAGTTATGTTTGTTTTTCACATGTCTGTCAAAAGTAAAACCAATTTGCCTAACCAACAGAACGCTCATTTCAGTTGCTTCCCTTCTATGCTTTGGATATTTTCAGAGACCTTCCTGGTCTGACCGGTCTTGTCATCTCGTGCATCTTCTCTGGCAGCTTAAGGTGAGACATTCTTTGTTTTTGAAAAAGAGTTAACATAGGTTTGGGACTTCCGTCCACATAGGACGCCATTTTTGTTGTTAACCGAGCTTTTAAAGAGGCACATGCTGCACATTCATGCATGATAGTACATATCATTCAATTGTATGCTGTCCCAGCGCGCCGTAGTAAAACAATCTGCATCACTAAGGCGTTTTGCGGCTGAAGATGCCTTTGTAAATATGACAATGGTTCTTGTTAAAATATATACTGGTATTTTAAATGGACAGCGTCATACGCCTTGCCGACAGTAGGTTGAACGTTGAGATGGGCAGGTCCGAACCACAGTAAAATAAAAATTAGTGAGTGCAGTAAATCTCGTAAACTCATCTGGAGCTCTTGACATTAAACAGATTTCTAATACAGCTTGGATGTCACAGTCGGTAAAATAGTTAAAAATAACTTATCATTCTGTCTGGTGCGTGCAGGCGTGTAGTGAGGTGGGAACACCTTTTGCAGTAGTAACGTTACTTGAAGATGTGGAATACAAACGATTACATTAAAACATGGCTGCGATCTCACACAGATGTGCTAGCGACACGCAGATTCGCACTGCTAGTCCAAAGTCCATAGTGAAACAGGAAGATCCAGTGTCGAAATTCTTGAAGGCGAATGTTCACCTTATTCGAGCTATTTGGTGCAGTCTTCCTGTTTATTTGGCGTGGGAACGGCGTTCGGCATCCTACACCTCTTTTTCTAGCACTACACACCTGAGTGTGTGACAATTGCTTAAATACTGTGCTAAGTGGAAGAAAAACTGCTGCAATAGAGCACTTATTTCCTTGTTGAAAGACAGGAATTACGAAGCTTGAACAGCCAATAACAGGACCATCGTAGTCATTTAAGTTCTCTGCAAACCAACCATTTTTGTAGAACGTTTGATTTAAAGTTTCTTCCTCGCTGTTGAGCTTATTACCGATGGCACAGCAAAGCCTAAAATCAAGTTTGCCAAGAAAACGGTCAGCAACATCTGAACAAAATCTACTTCAGGGTGTTGAACCTTATTAATTCGACTGGGAAGACTTTTTCAGAAATTAGCAATTCCGAAAAGGCGCTTTGATTCTGAAAACCATCTGTGAGCGTTTTTTTAAAATCTGAAATGTCAAATGGACTACGACAAAGTTACTTTATAAAAATCAAGCTGTCTCCGACAAACACTGCTTGCAATTTAATAGCGAACCTTATCATACTTTCTTTAAGAATATATATCAGAGAAAACGATGTAAAACGTATTACATATGCATGAACTTCGAATCATCAGACGCAGAACCGTCGCCATAAAGTCGTCAATAGGAGGGCTTTACGTTTGTGCTGGAGGGCTCTACGTTCGTACAGGAGGGCGTGACATTCAAATTGGACAAAATTTCCATAACTTATACTGTTTCGTATTTCAAATTGGGAGGACTTTGACCTTTGTTTGGGGGTAAGCCCCCAAAAGCACACCGCTTCGATGGGACTGGTCAGACGTCGGTTTCTTTCTTTCACAGCACCGTATCGTCAGCCGTCAATGCCATGGCTTGTGTTTTAGTGGAAGATTTTATCAAGCCTTACAGCAACTGGAAGGACGACACCTACAAGTGGCTTTCAAAAAGTAAATTAAATGACATTTCAAGAAGCTCTTGACTTTTACCTTTGCAAAACTGAAAACTTGTTAATCTGACAAAAGTTTATAAATTGCAAGACAAGACAAATACGAAGCTGTGCGCTTGTACGCAATTGAAAACCTGTTAATCCACAGTAGTTTATGTAAAGATTCTGCGTTGTAAAACTTGAGCGGAAACCGGAATTCGTAAAAAAACTTTGTTATTCTTGAAGTGAATGTAACAGAGATAACTTGGACTTGAACATGTTTTTGTCGTCTTGCTCTATCTGAATCTGGGTTTCGATGTGCGGACACAATCCTTTCGCGAATAACACTTTGTCTGTCCCTATTGCTTTGCGGTGCTTATGCTTTTCAGTTTTTCAACGAACATGGGTCAGCAATTGTTGATTATCAGCCCTAAACCTGTTGCAATTTTACAGTTACTACGGTTATTTTTGGTGGACTTTGCTTGGCGATGGCATACCTGGCTAGTCAACTCGGCAGTGTATTGGAAGCTTCCCTTAGCATTGTGGGATTGGTTGGAGGACCTCTCGTTGGACTGTTCAGCATGGCATTCGCTTTTCCGTTCATCAATTCCTTGGTTTGTTACTTTCACATGGTTTACGGGTGTGATCCATGCCTTTCTGACACCAAATGACGATAAAGAGAAAAATATTTTTTTTTCCTTAAAGCAAAGTTGTGCATCAGATGACGCTCTCACAGTCGAAGCAATGCGAAAACTCTTTAAATATCGTAATCCCATTACAATCTGTTCATGCTGTCTCACCTGCTAATATTTCTCACTGCGTCCAATCGCGTCTTGTTAACACTTTCAGTGGTGGTCGTTTTCCTCAGTTAAAATTTGAAACCGTGTTTGCTTCAGTAAACTGTAATTGTGAAAAATGACAACAACAAAAAATTATCCTAGGGTGCTGGTTGTGGACTGGTATCCGGAATAATCTTTTCATTCTGGGTCTACCTCGGAGGAAAAACTGTTGGTAGAAACATGGAATTCAACCGCCTGCTGAACTTCAGCGTCTCAGGATCAAATTGCGTAAGTTTGGATTGTATTCGTGTGATGTTTTATCTGTGAACATGTCATTATTAAGCACAAAAACGCATGAAAAGCTTAGATTCCGTACTGGATTTCTATTGCTCTGATCTTTTCTTGTAGTTAACTCAGTTTTTATGTTTACGTTGCGACCATGAATTTAGAAAACATCGCAATTGGTAGTAATTTCTGTAGTATCTCTTCTGATGCCAACACTGCAGATTTTAAACCCGGATTTGAGTGTTGCACTTCGATTTTTGGGTTTCTTTGACATTTTTTTCAAGAATAGTTGCAAGAATGGTATATGGCCCATCGCGTCGTTGACGACGATGATCTCGGCGTTTCTTCATTTCTTCTACATAGTTGCAGCTGACTACGCATATCCATCATTCAGGGTGGCACGCCATCTGTTGCGATCGGCAGGAAGTGTTTCCCAGTACTTCGGAGAGATGCGGAAGCCAGCCATGTCATGCTTGATGAATTTATTATTACACAAAAGTAAAAGCAATTCATTTCAAATCTCTATTAGTGCGATGCTTGCGGTCGAATCTTCTCTGACACTGTCACTCCTATATTAATGGCAGCAAGGCAGAGACCACCGTCCAGTGTTTCGTCTGCCATTCCATCTCAGGTTTTAGTTTTGACTTTCTTCACAGTGGATAATGTACCCTCACACACGTATATGCTTCCAAACATTGAGTACATTTTTGGGACGAAATCTATCTTTGCTGACTAGTTTCCAGGAGCTCTATACAGTCTATAGTCTAGGGGTGCACAACCTTTTCGCTAATGCCGGCCGAATTACGTTTGATTATTTGAATCACGACCGCCAGTTCAAGACACTTTTATTTCTGGAATTGCTTTTGTTGTGCTTCCATACACAGTCTAGCCTGTTTCCAAACGTCTGTTTGTCCGTCTTTCTACTAGGTACTTCATGCAGCAGAAAAAGAGTTTTTATTAATGCACGGTTGCCATAACTTTATAATTAAAATTATATATGCACAGCCGTATAGATTTTTATTGAAGGTCGCATGCGGCCGCATGTTGTGCACCCGTGGTCAAGTCCAAGGTTCTCAACCTGAGGGCCATGTCCCACTAGCGGATCGGGGAAGAACTTTTGACAGGTCAAGACCTGGCAGGGGCGTGCAGAGCTCTGGCTGAGCCCGGGGCAACTGCCTGATTGTATGCTCCCCCACCAAATTCTGGTTTAGTATTGAGGGTTGTGAGAAAGACAAGGCATTCGAAATGCGTGAAAACTAGTGCTGACACAAAAATAAGTTTCGAAAAATTAAATCTAGGCAGTATGTATCGGTTGCCTTACAATACGAAGATACCTCACGTTACAGCATTTTAGTAAAATGTAATTTTTTGTAATATTACTCTTTGGATGTCCATGGATGCCTCTGCGGCGTGGTATTATTGAAATTGAGTACGCTTTGCATGTTGACTCTTTTAATCCAGTGGTTCTCAAACTTTTTCAGATCGTGTACAACCTGATGTTTTTTTAATGTTGGAGTATGCACCCCTGGCTTCAGAAGAACGTAATTTGCTCAAAATGTACTTAAGATTAATATAGCAAATAAACGAATTAGCGACATTAGCATAACACGCGAACCTTCAGGAAATGCACACTGCACATCAGGGGCAGATCCAGCTCATAAGTTTAGGGGGGGCGATTTCAGTAATATTTGGCAGTCAAGTCTCCGTTGGCAGCCAAGTGTCTTTCTGAATTTTACAACATCATGGTGAAATGTGTTACTTTCCTAAGTTTTAAGGGGGTGATCGCCCAAATCGCCCCCCCCCCTGTATCCGCCCCTGCTGCACATTATGCATTTCCTGAAGGCATTTTTGTTGAAGCAGGCAGGCGACTCTTGTTGTCATGAAAACAAAATCTAGAACCAGCTTAATTTTATCTGTCTTTATCTGTGTGTTATCATATTTTGAGTATCAAATGCCTATGCTTTCTAACAACAAACAGGATCATTCTTCGCGATGACTGTAGCCAGGGCGGGATTTAAGACAAGCAGGGCCCCGGGCTAGTTTAACCATTGGGGCCCCTGCGACGTCATCAGGTTCAGTCAACCGTGGTACGCCCTTTTTGTGAAAAACTCAATGTTAAGATTAAACATTTTGACAATTTTCAAGCATTTACGATGACTCAGCAGGTCGACTCCCCCGTATAGAAGGATGTGAATCGATTTTCCTAAATCTATACAGAACTCTCAACGCTCGCTCTACGAAGCTTTTTGGTTAAATTCAGTCTTGGAATGTAAGTACATGACATTACGATAAACTTGAATACTTTCATGGCCTATACACAGCGTTCGCAAAGTCGCCTGAGAGTAGGCTATCTTACGCTGATCAGATGATGAAAGAACATACAAGACTTACTAAAAATACAGTATAATCAACATCACGTCACTGAATCTAGCAATCTAGCTTGAACATTACGTGGCATTTCAATGTTTGAAAATTGTCAAAATGTTTAATCTTAACATTTGTTGAAAATATTTTTAAATCATAGCTTACAGGTCATTGATCAACAAGCTAATTTTTCACGGAAAACAATCAGATTATCAAATTGTCATGCTTTCCTGTTAACGTGTTAAGGGATTTACATATTTATGGTAAGCGAGTATGTAGTTACGGTAGGTAGGTAATTTATTGTCAAAATATCTTCCTTCGAGCTTTCCTGACTACAAATTCGTCAGTGATGTCATCAAAATCAGTAAGTCGCAATTTATCATTCTCTACGCAAAGAATACTCAGATCAGATAGCAGTTCTTGATACATTGTTGAACGAGGCACACTTTTTATTCTTTTCAGCTTTGAAAATGATCTCTCACCAGAACAGTTTGTGACCATCAAACATAAGAACAATCTTAAAATTGTTTCCACGTTTGG
>JGI24021J15306_10009169_pt1 | contig 12231 bp, 6 predicted proteins | sample Ectturendosymbi1_FD_15306 | JGI IMG/M metagenome (IMG submission 15306)
GGGGCAAAATGCTTGTAACTTCTTGTACCTAACAACTAAACATGTTTTTGAAATTTTCGGGGGGGGGGCGATTGCACGATTGCCCCGGCCGCTTGTTGCGGGCCTGGTATTCACAGCTTTTGCTTTTACTTACCGGGTTCTTTTTATAAATTCCTGCATTTCTGTGCACTTTTCTTATTGGTTTTTAACAATTGCCATTGTATTTCTCACAACAAGTTTCTACATGTCGCTTTTGTGTCAAGTCTACTGTAGTTTTCGAAACTTTTGATTGAATGAGTTTTCCTGGAACAAGGTGGTACGCGGTGACAGCACGGGACCCCCAAGTGGTACACGATCAGAAAAAGGTTTGAACCGCTGCTCTGCTGCCTCAGAGCAACTCTGCACGGGCATTCGGCCTAGAAACGTGCACTCGTCACACTGGAGATAAGAGATATAATCCAATTGCTGTACTGTACAAAAAAGGCAAAACAATTATCGTCTATACATAGAATACGATGCACATAAGCTTGTCCCGGTCGAAAGCTCATCACGTCAGTCCCTGCGCTTGTCTTTTCAATTCACTTGCCGGTCACTTTGTTCTGTCTGCTGTCACTTGTGTAGTGTTGCCCAGGCATTTGAACTTCAACCCTACATTTATAATGCAAGCCGAAATGTAAGCTCTGCTGAGATGAAATAACAGCAACACTAAATCACATGCCAAAGTCAACATTTGATTCTGCGTTTCCCACCGTGATGCAAACGCTGGCACGATCGCACCTACCTTTCCAATAAATTGGAGTTGTGAAGAAGGTGCTGGCTACGGTACACGCCTTTGCTGGAGTTCAAGACCAGCGGCTATAGCTTTGATTTAAAATTGTTTGCGCGGTCAGTTTGTAAAAAAATACCGTCACTGGTGCTTTGTTCAGAAGACGACATCAGTGCAGGTAAATTTTGCGGGTGATTGGTTATCATCCTTTTTGAATCAACGCTATACATTTTTGTATCTTCATTTATCAGCAAATTTGCGCGTAGAAGAGTGTTTAAACAAAATGTGTTTAAACGAAAATGTTTGAGTCATAAATCGCTGGGGGTGCTCAGTTCTTCGCAATAATTGATTAGCCTTCAATTTGCTAAATGGTATTTCACTGCTCAGAAAAAGGCGAAAAGGTTGGGATCAAATATCGTTTGTATTCAGTGGGGCACGCAGAAAACTTTCATGGGGGGGTTTCATTCAGTGGCATATGGTGGTCATTTGTATTTGGTGTGCGCTTTTTGTAACGTCACAGTTCGACGTCATTTTCATGTTTTCAAGCGAAGTTTGTTGACATAATAGGCATATTCTTCTACACGCACTCCCTTATTTTTGTAAAAATCAAGCCTTATACATTCCCTTATAATAAAGTTTTTGTAAAATATTAAGCTGAAGGGGGGGTTTTAACCCTAAAACCCCCCCTTGCGTACGCCCTTGTTTGTATTCGACCAGGGCCTTTATTACACAAACACCACTAACCTACTTATAGAAATCTCCAGGCTTCAGAGATCATCTGCGCATCAATCTGATCTTAAGCACTTCCATAACAACAACCAAACTATAGTTGTTCAGTTGCAGTCGTGAAAGTGCATTTCTATCTGGAAAACCTAAGAGTTGGTCTCCAGGCTAGGTTTTAGTTACTTTAGGTCATTTAGTAACTAAAGCCCAATGATCCTATGGTTACTAAAGGATCAGTGGGCTCAGGAAGCATGCACTGCCCATGTAATCATCCAACAAGTTGAACGTAATCTTTCTTAGTTTAGGCTCAAGCTACTCTAATACCTTCTAATTTTTTAGATGAAGTCAAAGTCAACTTGTAAATTACTATAAAGGCTCTCAATATGTCTGGTAATTAGAGCGTTCACCATTGTCAATAAAATCCTGATAGCGAATGATAGTTTTTCAAAAGCCAACTCGGAAAATTTCCCACTGTAACTTTAGCTTCAGTAGGTTAACTTGCGTTTTGGTCTATTTTGTTGAGTAAGCTGGCCATAAACCGGAATAAAGTAGGTTAACACCGTCTCTGCTATGCTGCTTGATATCACGTAAGGTAGGTGCGCCTAGCCGTATTGTGTCAAGTAGACCTTTCCTAGCGGTAGCGAAGTAAAAACACGTAGGTGATCATCGGACTGTTACACAACCTTCTTTAATTGCTTTTTGAAGTGATATTGATTTAGCAGCATACGTCCATACTCACTAAAACCTACCCAACGCGACAAGAAATTGTGTATTCAAAGAAATATCAACGCTTTTAGCAATTCGTTTGTTTCATTGAAATTTTTTTATTAGGTGTCGTAAAACACGCCAAACCCCCAAAAATTCTTAGCACCGAACGCTTTTTGGACGAAAACCGCCCAAAGCCACGGGAAATGTTGTGTTCAATGTAAAAACAATGCTTTCAGCATTCTGTGTGAATTTCAATTCAACTTGTTTTATTACGTGAAGATTGAAGCACAGCTTGAAGGCTTGAAATGCTTGTTCGGAAATACTAAAGTAAGTTTCAAACCTAACACTTAACCACGTTTCATAAAATTCTGAAAAAAGTTTTTCCGCGGAATAAGGGAAGATCGCAAATAAATTCTGGTGGCATATTCTCTTGAATCGACGTACTAGTGAGATAACAAATAATATGAACGTAGCGCAACTGGTGTATGGAAGAGTATCCGCCAAGCCTTCCAAAGTTTCGATTAGTTTAGTTGCGCTCTTCGTTCAGGGCACTGTACCAATGTCGATGCACCACTGCAGTCGCACGAAACGAAATCTAACTGAACACGAGTCTTATTGCACCAGTCATGCGAAAACAAAATCTGCAAAACAACTATGCTGGCTGGTTGTATGTTTAAAGCAGGGCTGTGGAACCGGAACTGAAATTTCCAGCTCCAACATCTAGAAGTTCTTGGCTCTGGCTCCAGAACGAACGATTTGGTTTATTAAAAACTAAAAACCACTTATACATATACAACTCGCTTGCCTCACAAACTATGTCTGTGAAAACGGAACCCAAATTTCAGGCTCCGGCTCCACCATCTGAAAGATTGTGGCTCCGGTTCCAGTCATCCAAAATTGTTTGAGCTCCGGCTCCACAGCCCTGGTTCAAAGAGAATATGCGCTCAAGTCTGTGCGATTGGGGGCTAAGCAAAAACAGGAAACACTACTTGGATATTTCAGAAATTGCCTGACGGGACATAGAAATTTTCACATGCACCTTTGTGTTTTTCATTGAGTGGATCTGATGGCATCTAACGTCTGAGACACTTGCAAGATTATGGGCTAACTATTTTGTGCGGAATAGCAGTTCTTTGTTGTGCAGTATGCTGATGTTAATAACAAGTATTGACAGTGGTGAGCGCTTGCGTGTTACGCCTCTAGCTTTCAAGAAATACTGCATGACTGTTAATGGCGCAGCTAAGGGAAGTGCACGCTTCCAAAAAATTGTTTTCTCCGATTCGCTTCCTGAGTTAGGCGAAAAAAATATACTTCGTTAAAGCTTTGCAAAAGCTTGGTGTTGTCTCACTGGGCCGTTTGTCACCTGTGTGAGCTTGTATTCGCACACCACAACGGGTAGCACATATTGTTCGAAACAGCGTTTACCCTGTGATTGGTGACAGACGCGTCGTACACAGCAGTAGTGGCTACACTGCAAAATTTAGGTAGCTCACCTCACTGTCGCTACAAATGAGGAGAAAACAGATTTCTCGACCCAGGGGCGTGTAGAGGTATGGTGATGCACAGATCAATTGATTAATTGCATTCCCCCCTACAAAAATTATAGTATTGAGGAATGTGAAAAAATACAGGCATTTGAAATACTGTACGTAAAAACTAGTGTTGACAAAAAAACAAGTTTAGAAAAATGAATCAAAAATATTTCAAAGAATATTTTTTGTTTCTAATGCGTTAGCCTTTTGTAATTTGTTTTATTCTGTAGGCCTGAGACATGTTTATAACCAAAATTCTTCTATTAATGGGTATGCATTGAGGAACCAGATATTGCATCTATGCATGCAAACAAGTATCAGATAGGTCCACCAAAAAGATAGCACTTGTGAGGTATGATAGGAGACGGAGTTATCTATTTTTTGTATTATAAATAGCACCTGAAATTGTACAACCGTACAGTTTGATGCATTGCTGTCCTTTATGATATTCTTAACTATAAAGACTACAGACTACAAGTCTCAGATTAACAATAGGCTAGCAGGAATCCGCCAACCTGCAAAGGGGAAGAGGGCAGGGTGTAGCCTAAGGCTTAAGATAACGATGGCAGTGCTTCATCTCCCTCTCGGATCGCTTAACATGCATTTGCATTGCCCCCCTCAGACAAGTTCCCATCAGATCCATGCAGCATGCGATAGTACAGTAGCCTTACAATACGAAGAAGCATCTAGTTAAAGCATTTTAATAAAGCATTTTAATTTTTGTAATTTAACTTTTTGGATGCCCGGGGCAGTCGCTTCGTTCGCCCCCTCTACACGCCCTGGTTCGACCGCACAGGATTTAACCCCAAACAGTATCAACTCTACCGCTATCGAACCCTACAAAGGGGATTCCAATGAAGAAATTGGTTCCACTCCAAAAGTGAATCCCAATCTCGTAATACACAAAAAAGTAGCTGTGATTTAGCTCCACGTTTGACGTAAATTATAGCATGTGAAAACAACAGTCATTTCCAGCATGCATACGTTTCTGCGTGGAAAACTATAAGTCGTTGAACACTTTATCTGCTCAACAATTCAAGATTAAAATTGCTGCGCAATAATGGTAATATTTTTCAAAAAGTGGCCCAGACTTCTCAGCCACTGTATTCATAATAACTGGTGCCAAGCGCGAACACAAAGGGTCAAAAACGTGTCGCGTCGACTAGTTGAAATCTATCAAGTGCTGCCTTTTGGCCTTTGTGTTAAGTTGCATTAGAGTATGTCTTGACATCATGGACGTGATCAACCTTAGGGGACGTTCGAAAGCGCGACTGGTAGTAAAATGCATGCGTGATAGTAAAAAGGAATCATGTGCAATTCCAGCCATGACGTGACGTTAAACAGAAAAGAGTTTACTGGTCAACTGTAGAACTCGCCGTTTCTAGATCTGTGAGAGAAGGTTCTAGGACAGGGTTCTCAGCCTTTTCAAGCATGTGGCGCAATTGTTAAACAAACAGAAGGTCCGTGGCCCGCATGTACAAAGTCTCCAATGCAACACGTGCACATAGCAGAAATGAAAACAGCTAAACACAAATGTTTGAATAAAACAGCGTGCCCTGCAATTAAATGGGAAGGCTGACCTAATTGTTGTTAGAAGCATGGATATTCGAGGCTCAGGGAGTTTGTTGCAGAAAGGTAGATATTTGCATAGTTAGAAGCATAGATTTTTTGCGAAGAGGTCCAACGCCGGAACAGCGGTAGGGCTGGGGGATAAAATAGTTGAGGGCAATGGAAGCTTGTTAAAAAATCGTCAGCAAAAATGTTTGTTTCTATGCAGCAACAATGTTGCCCTCAAAAAAAATAACTGAAAATATAGAAAACCATTTTGCATTTTCTGGGTGTGAATAGCTGCAATAAATTGCTTAAAGGCCTATCTTGGTCAACCGTGAAATCACCTGTGATATGGGAAGGTGGGGCACAGTCGTCTTTTTTGATTTATTCAAAAAGTTGAAAACGTTGAACTTTAAAGTTTCCATGGTGATTTAGTCTCATACCAGCCATAGTACTACAGTGAATTTTTCCTTGATAGGCAGCCGTTGTTACGAGTTACAGAGCAAGTTGTGTTTTTTTCCCAAAAGTAATTTATAAATTTTTGTGACGTTGTGCTGAGGGCAGTGCGACATTATTTGATAATGCCCGATTTTAAATTCTTTTTAAGTTGAGTTGGTACTTCTTCATTTCATTTTTTAGATATGCATGGGGCACACCTTACAAAAAAATGGGGCACACTCAACACATTGCCAGTAGGTCAGTCTAAACAAGGTAAAGCTTGAGGGGTTATGCTGGAATGCAGTACAGAATAATTCTAATCTATGAGAATTTTTAAGTTTATGATGTGCTTAGAGGCACACTATGGTAAAGCATGAATTTCAGCATACTGCATTGGATTCAGTGTTTGGTAATCATACAAATTTGTTTTGCCATGCAGTGATAGTGGGTAATCAGAAGATGAAAAAAGTGTAGAGGCAGTCAGCAAGCGCCTATTTTATATGGGATATCACGTGAACATTATGCAATGCATGCAACCCAACTTTTTATTGACCAGTCAGGTGTACCCCGTGGTCATGTCGAGTGTGCCCCATGCCTTGGGAACACTCGACAGAAAAAGTACCCTTTTTAAATTGATTGTAAAAATTTTTCTGAAGGGCGTTGTTTTCATGTTTTGGAATGATATTGTGTATATAGAGTTGCTTTATTGTGTGACAAATTTTGGGCTTGTTTGAACTTGAAATGCTGTAAAGTAGCAGTGGTTGAAAATGCAAACAAGTGTACCCCCTTCCCCTACTGTTATAAAAAAGCACCTCCGCCACCCGTTGTCCCCCTTTTATAAGGTCAGTGGGGTAATCAGGGTTGCGGAACCGTAGGTAAAATGTCCGATTCCGACCTTTCCTAAATTTCCGGTTCCGATACCGACTCCATAGCCCAACGTGAATGAAGTTTGGCTGGCAACAATTTTGTAGCAACTAGCAATAAATGGAAATGAATCCTCCGTTTCAATAAAAGATTAAAAAGAAATTGTACTATTTCAACAGGGACAGGTTAGGATTCCTAACTTAGGACTGCGATGTAAAAAATGATACAATTGGATTTCCGGAGTCGGACAAAAAATCCGACTCCTAGTGTTCTTAGGAATCCGACTTCACCCAAAAACCTCCGACTCGGCAACCCTAGGGGTAATGCTCCCATCATGCCCTCCTCTCGGCGTTCACGGTGTGACACTTCGCGACAAAGTGCGCAGCTGTGAAATCCGCAAAGCTTTCAATGTCGAACCACTTCTGCGAATCTAGAGATCCCAGCGACGTTGACTCGGTCATCTGTCCAAAATGCCCCGGGAAAGATTGGCGAGGTAAGTCCTGCTGGCTATACCCACGGAAAGCGACCAAGAGGGTCGTCCAAGGACCAGATGGAGCGAATGTATCTCCGACCTTGCTTGGTCCCGTCTTGGTGCTGAGCCAGCAGAAATATCTGAGATTGCTGTTGACCGTGAGGTATCTCGAGTCCACCTAGGGCTGCTGGCCCCCGGACCCTCCCCTGAAGAAAAGTGGGCGTGGTGGCATGGTGATTCGCCACATACAACGTTGAATTCGTAATAGCAATAGGAAAGTGAACATGGGCAAACGGGGAATCTCTATTGCTGCTATGCCGAGGGTCGTCGACTCGGCTTTCTCATTGGTATGCTCAGGGCGATGCAGCATTGTGGCTGCAACAGCGGGAAATAAATGAAAAATGAATAATTGGAGGCTCAATACATGATAAACTCATCTTCCACATTAAGCAAGCTTCTCGATTTCGTTTTCATGCCAATAAGAGCCGCCTGTCTGCTTCAAAATGCCTTCAGTAACTGCATGTTGTGCACAAAGCGGTAGGCTATGTGGAAATTTTCATGTTGCAATAATTCTAACACATAGTGACGAGAGAGCGTAATATAACGTTTGTAACTGAAGAGTTACCTACTTTTTCGATTAAAACATTCAACTTGAAAATCTACTCAATTTCGATATTGTCAGGCCGTGGTCCCTAAAGAATTATTCCGTGGCCCGCTAGTAGACTATGTCCCACAGATTGAGAAACCTTGTTCTAGGACATCTGCCAAATGGAGAACTGCCATATAGGACAACTGCCAACTAGGGCACTGCCAATCGGACAACCACCAACAGGACAACTGCCAACTAACACGATTGCCACTTAGCACAACTGCCCAATGGAACAACTAGCAACCGCACAATTTCCCTTGCAAAAATGTCGTAGTGTTTTTTTCACTGAGAATTTAGGCTAGATTAAGCAAAACATACCGAACAGCCTAAAAATTCGGGCGCCAACAAAATGCGGAAATGTAGGAGTCTTTTAAAAACAGATGCAGCCTACTGTTTGAATAATTGTCTGCAATGTTTAGCTCTGACTACCAAGTCTTTATTTACTAATCACTGCTGCGGTAGCCTTCAGAAGTTTAGGCCACGAACCTGGTAAAACATAAATTAGAACAGACGTGCAGCTTAAGCTTTGGCATAGGCACAGTAAAAGGACGGGTGTACTGACTGGGAAAAATTGCAACTATACTTCACTGAGGCTGTTCTTCGTTTGGCACAACTTTTCTAATTGTTAGTTGCATTGTACTGTAGGTAGTTGGCAGTTGTCCCGATACTGTGAAAGGTTGGAAGTTTTTGCCGGATCCTTTATCGGGCGCCATTGCTGCAAGGTAACTGAAGCGAAGCATTGCAACAACGAGAGAAAAACTTCACCATACCACTAGGAGAATCGCTACAGATTTTCCAAATTCGCATGTATCTTTGAGCAATTTATCGTAAAAATAAAGGTTTCCACTTGAATTTAAATGAACATTTTCATTATAGCTCACAAGTCAATTTTGATCTCTACGTCACTGTTGCCCACTGTTGAAGCTGTTTTAAACGTGCGACGACCAAATAAACTGCTACATTTTGTCGGAGCATTCGCGGAAACGGGCAAGGTTGGTGGCTGATGACTTGAAGCGGTCTGAAAAGTAAAATTATGGGTAAATTGTGTTGTGGTAAGCATGTAGGCTACAAAGCTGCAGTATAAAGTGCAAACCGGAAATGCAAGTCCATGAATGTAACTGAGTCAAAAAAAGAAACGTAAGCGATATTCAGTGGTGCCCTCAGTTTTTCTCTTGCCCTCCAGGCTTTCAACTCTTCCGGTGCACTGTGCAGCGTATTGCCCGTTGCCGATCTTGCGGTTTTCACTCGTGCAGTTTCAGGCCCAATGTGTAATAATCACAATTGCAAAGCATCTCTTCTGTCACAAGCCAGCTATAAGTTGCCACAAAATGGAAATGCTCCACAGTTGTCTAAATGGCTAAGGAGTTAACCTAATTTTCTCGTAAGTTTGTCTTAATATCGAAAGGTTGCTAGGATCATACTTTTTTTAGGTCAGGTCTAGATCCTGGTTGCAATCCTGCACAACTGTGTTGATCATCCAACAGACTGCAACCCCCAGCATGCATTGATGGTATGATGATATCGGTTAATTTACATCGTGTAATTAATACCAGATTTGTACATTATTTGACATGAACTCTGTTATGTGGTATAGCAACATGGCGCCTTGCACATATCAAAGTAAGTAGTGACTCGTCACTTAAATATAAGGCAATTTGCAACCGTTTTTCATGGATCATGAAATTCCAAGAACATGTTCAGAACCGGCTGAATCCCAACACTGGCTGCAGCCTAAGTAAACGGTAGGTACACGTTTGAGTAAATTCAGCAGCAATCAAAGGGTCAATTTACTCTGAATGGTTTGACACTACGCACATAGCTTTCTTCAGGGTCACTGTATACAACAGATTTTCCTTAACCAGCTGTTAATGCAGCGGTTACTGATTTTATTGACTACTGTGCCTACCAAAAGTTTGAACACCTGCCTCGCACCCGTATTTAGAAAATTTCACAAATTTTTCCGTGCGATTCCGCACATGTAAACACCTTAAATTCTTAAGAAAAGAAAGTGGATACTTGCAGGTAACTTAGAACTTTTGCAATTTAATGTTGAACTGTCTTGGGCTGCGATTACCTCCGGTTTGGAAAAAGATGGCTGAAAATGATCTGCTGTTTGATATATTTAAGCTCAATCATAACAAACAGAAATTTGTAGCTTATTGTAAGAGACTACAACAAGCTCGGGATGCTGTGATCAAAAAGTGGAAAATCTTGTTAAAGGATTCTCTCTGCTGTGTTTAGAGGACACAGTAAAGCTTCTGTTCACACATCCCGGTGACTGACATTACAAACAACGAAGTTTGGTCCTGTCTTCACAAGAATGTGGGTTGACAAGTGTTCAGCAATAAATCCTGTGCTTCAAAGTTTTTGGAGGAATATTCCGAAATTTTACGCCCTGCACCCAAACCCGTACAAAACACTTTCCACTTAACTTTTTGCCCTACCCAAATAGCAAAAGATTAAAGGTTTAATATACCAAAGCATTTTCCCGTAAAGGTACAATGTTCTTTTTGAGATTTCATAATTTCATCAGGCTTTAGATGCTATAGTTGATTTAAACGATATATTCATTCCATCCTTAGCGATCTGCATGGGAACGGTATATTTCCACAGTAATTACCACGCCATTTGTGTTGGCCAAACCGTACTGCTGGACCTTTCAACTTATCAACAACTGCAGCAGCAAAGGCGTAATACAGAATGAACAAAAATTAACGCCAAAATTTCAGCTAATTCAATAGCAAAAAACACTTAAACGTGTTTTACTGATTGCATTCAGATCAGCACCCTGTTTTGTATTAGGTCAGTGACATTGCAAACCTAAGTTCATGTGCCGTTATCTGCAGAACTTCCTGATTCATTTCGCTCTTACAGCCTCTATAAGTTCCACTTAGGTTTAGAACCCTTTTACTGCTAAGTGCAAAAACGTGTCGGAGCAAATTTGAACCTCTAAGCAGCAAATATTCGAAAAGTTATATTTCAGCAGCAAAATTTGCTACTTTGCAGTTACTCTAGCGCCCCCTGTTGGGTACGATCACTCCTAACGGGAAAACGTTGTGAAGCTGTTCTCTAATACGTTTTTGTCTTCAATAGTAAGGGTGTCAGAACACGGGTTTGGTATGTGGGGTCCGGATGGGGAAAGGAGGCAGTTTCCCCACCTGGAAAATAAATTTGAAAGAATTACATGGATTGCACAAAATGAAATAAATTGACATAAACACTTCTCAACAGTTCATTCAGAAGAGCAAGTTGCTACTCTCGGAACAGGAACTGGAGCTGTCGAGATCCCTTCCGAACTTGTCAGTGACTTTGTTCAATCGCTCTGTATTCTGGCAGTTCGCTTTGTCGCGGCGGAAACGTGGCATGTAGAAGCCGGAAAGACGTTGGTCACTCATTATTGATATTAGCCAAGTCTTACCCAGCGTGGTGCGCTGAACGAGTTTTACACTGTACCTGATGTTGCAAGGAGACCACCAAAATCTGTAGGGAAGGGTTGCTGTAAGCTTTTGAGGAATCAGCCGACTGGGCTCTGCTTTTATCTTCTTGCGATGATTCAAAATTGCACATATCTATATTCAAGTAACTAGTCGCCACAAAGGTGGGGGGTTACGTGAAGTCGATTTATAGGAAATCGACTTCACGTAACACTACGCATCTTCAGTTCTACAGTCGTATTAAAATAGAATTTTTTCACAAGCCGATGTGAGCTCGGACTCCCACCATGCCCAAGTCGACTGCCCGTAGCTGCTAGGTGGCTGGCTCCAGCATCGCTGAGCAGTGGCGTAACTGACGGGGAAGCAGGGGTGCGCGCCGCCCCCACCCCCCTGGCAGGAAAAATGTAAAAAATGGGCCCCCTGTTACCTTGTATTTCGGTATTTAGTATTCTTTTGATTTTTAGTAGGTTTTTATTTTTCGCGTTTTTCAAAAATTTCTCGGAGTGTTTTCCGGTCTTAGTACAGACGAATCCCGTTAATCGCGTAACCAATTTGCCAATATTTTTGCATGTGTTTCACCGGAATATACGATTATCCGTATCAAACAATATCCGCAAGTTTACCGCCTCGCAACACACGGGGACCAAAATTCAGGGGGGCTTTTGCGGGGTTAGCCCCCCAAACACACTTTAATCCCCAAATTGAAATGTGAAACACTAGAAATCCGTGTTGTTTTTATCAATCCGTATTCTGTTTAGTCTTGTACTTTATAGACAGAGCAGTACCTACCACTCAGTAGCGTAACTGACGGGGGGCAGGGGTGCGTGCCGCCCCGCCCCCTGCCAAGCTATATGTAAAAAATGGGACCCCTCAGAGATTTCATGAAGTGCAGAATATGAAAGTGCTTCTACAATTTTTGGAAATCCGTTGGTCTTGGCATTTTAAATACTGTAATACTCCAGTGCTTAGCAAACCAACAATCATCAAATGAATCGTAAATTCAAAGTTGTTGCAGTGCAGCGGCGTGCAATGCACAAAACATCATCTTGAACGTGCATACTGTGTGTGATGTAATAATCGCCCGCAGGTGTGGAACGTTGACCCCATTTGCGGCC
>JGI24021J15306_10009170_pt1 | contig 12231 bp, 6 predicted proteins | sample Ectturendosymbi1_FD_15306 | JGI IMG/M metagenome (IMG submission 15306)
CACCATCGGTGATGTTATGCCTTTGACTGCCGCTGCGCATGTAGCGGCTTGCGCCACTACACAACATGGTTGACGGCTTGCTCCTCTGCGCCACACTCACAGACCGCAGAGGAGGCCATGCCCCATTTGTACAAGCAGGAGCGGAAACGTCCGACACCGGTTGATGGCGGGGCCGATGAGGCGGGTATGAGCACTGCGGCACCAATCAGGAGCGCAGTACTCTGTAGTTGAATACACCAGGGCCAGGGTGGCTGTACGCAACGTTGTCGCTCCTGCACCCTAACCGGAGCCAGCAAGCCGCCTCAGGACGTTAACTTCTTGCGAACTTACTCAAGGTGTCGGCGATACGTGACCGTCCTGTCCAACGTTACTCCGAGGTATTTGGGCTCGGAGCAGAAGCACAGGGTTTCGTTGCTGAAGCTGACTCTCAGCTCATTTTTGCTTCTTTGTTGTTGAGATGGAAGACTGCCGACACCGTTTTTGTAGTGTTGAGCTTTATACTTTTTGATGATGCAGTTTTAGTTCTGATTAACCATAGTCTGGGGAAATTACGAAGCTCAGTTGATTGTGAAATGACAAAGGCAATTGATTGGCTAACTGCAAACAAACTGCCACTAAATCAGTGGTTTTCAACCTTTTTCATGCAGCAACCCAGTAAGTAACCCAATTACCTCCCTATTTTAGCATGCAGCCCGATATTTTCACAGTTATTAACTGCTGTGTCATAGCGTTGAGTTTATTTTCCTCCGATATCCTAACTTGGATCGCTGATAGTTTACAATCAGTGCAATGACACATAAAATAAGGGGACTGCGTGTAGAAGACCATGCATATTACGTCAATAAACATCGCCAAAACGTTGGTTTGGAAACATGAATATGACGTCAAACTGAGACATCACAAAGAGCGCACACCAAATACAAATGACTACCATATGCCACTGAATGAAACCCCCCATGAAAATTTTCTGCGTACGCCACTGAGTGCATTGATGCATTCAAGATGAAGTAGAAACTGTTTATTTCCCAGTTAAAAAAAGGAATTTAAAAGAACAAGGTGAATGTGTTGAAAATATTGTCAACTTTGCACAATACATTGAAAAAATCAAATTACTACAAAAGGTCTTTGATAGTCCTTTTAGTGATTTTTCTGAAGAAGACCGCATGCTTGCATTTATAAATCCATTTTCACTTAACATAACATTCTAAGATGCCTAGTAATATGCAAATGGAACTTATTGAACTAAAAGCAAATTCATTGTTGAAAATTAAGTTTGATGAACTTTCCTCATTGCGAAGTGCGTGGGAAATGATTGTTTTTTGGCGATCATTATCATGTGAACATTTTCCATAAATGAAAAAATTTGCCCAGCGTTATGCTTGTCTCTTCGGAACTATGTACAGATGCAAGCAGTCATTTTCTTTCTTGAAAATTATCAAAAACAAACTGAGGTCGCGACGGGCCGATTCCAACTTGAAGGACTGTCTGTTGCTTTCAGTTACGAATTTAACTCCTAATATCACTGGTTTGGTGAAAGCAAAGCGGAAACAAAAGTCACATCAAAGTCATTTTTTGTTTTACCTGTGTATAAAATTATTTTCATATAAAACTGCTGATTGTGTTCATATCTTACTATTAGTACTTTCTGAAGTAAAATGATCAATGAACATTTAAAAGTGTTGTGTGAGATCCTTTCCTCTACAACTGCTACATCTGTCATCATTATTAAATAAATTGGGTAATGCTTGTGTATATGTTTGTTATATAAGATAAACATATATTTTTCATATAAATATATGTTAAGATAACTTCAAAATATGCCCATATTACAACACATTTTACAGAACTGAAAAGAAGTGATTGTTTGTGTGGCGCAATTGAATTAAGCGTGAAAACAATTGGCGCATGGAATCAAAAGGTTGGCCACCCCTGCTCTATACAGTACTCAGAGCAAAAGACTTTTACTTACTGCTATAAACTGTTCGCTTTACACTATAAGTAGCTTCGCCCTGCGGAGGTTTGCAGCCTAAATGACCTTTGGTTTTTTGCAGTCTTCCAGACCTACATCATTTTATAAATTGGTGTACTTGGAAGTCATCGCAGCACCACATTATAATAATCGTGATAGCGTCATTCATGCGCATGCACTCCATGCTTGTGTTTCATCTAAATAAATGCACTATCGCCATCAAGCGCATATACTTTTCTACTTCTGTCACGTACATATCCTCGTGTTCGTCCATGTACTTTTGTGTTCTTTGTTACTGCGATAAATGCTTAAGTCTAGCGCGTTGCGTGTGGGAATTTGGACGTTTACTTATACAATATAACTAATACAATACAAATACATTTTGCATCGCGCTTAGAGGCACACTTCTCTGTACGTGAGCAGCTCTGTTGAGGCAGCCAATCGATGAAACTGAGGCTGACCTCGACTGCTGAAGGAAAAGCGTTGATGAGAAAAATTTATCGCTTTGATACATTTGGTCAAAGACATCGATAGTGAAATGTAAATAGTGGATTGATTTCATAAAATCACTCCGTGGCCAACCTTTTTCCCGTTAGTATCGAATGTTCAGATCTGTCGGACGACTCGTATTAGTAAAGTTTTTCCAAGGAAAATTTTTCAGTAATAGCTCACTCAAAATTTTCAATTTCTGGATGCACGGCACACCGTACTGGCATCGAGCCGTTTCATGCAAACTTACCTCCATATTAAAGTAATATCGAAAAGGATTTAACTGAGTTTCAATAAACGTTCAAGCTGTTTTCAACACTGCTGAACTTTTTGAATTGCATTGCATGCTTAACTGCGTAATTTCACAATAAACACAAACATCACACTTCTAATATCCCATTTCTCACTTCCGAGATGCCTTGCTGGTCCGCTGGAGCCGATGCCTTTGCACCTGATCAGGTAGACTGACAGCCCACGTGGAAAAGGCACTGATAGTGATATTGGCCAAGAGAGATAAAAGATTTCAGCAATGTAGGAAGCAGCATTTTGAGTTGCGTTGCTCAAAACTTGTACTTGAACAAGCAAAGGTTGCAATTTATCCTTCAACTCTTCCAGATCATCTAAGCACTATTCTTCGTCGAACCACGCTTGAAATACCATCATGTGTTATATTTAAGTAAAAGATTTCCACAAACACGATGGAGTCGAATCGTTCAGCAAATTTTCCAATAAAAAAATGATTTCACGTGACACTACGCATCCTCACCCCTGAAATTTGCAAGTAAAGCTTAGGGTTGAAAAATTGAGAGGCTGAAGTAAAGCAGAGAAAGCAAAAAAACTGTATACTAAAATGAGTAGATCAAAAAACAAACTGCGTCTAACTAAACAACTGGAAATTACGTTGTTCCCAAATAATTGCCTTCACCGAAACTTGAAACCTATCTGACATCAATTATCGAGCAACGTAACAGATTCACAGTGTCGGAAACATGCAGCTATACTTTTTTTTATTCTAAACTGCAAGACGTCACGAGTCTTTAGAGCAGTGGTTTCCAACCGGGGGTTCCCGAACCCCTGGGGGTCTAAAACAAGATTTTCGGGGTCCGAAATACGATTTTCGTGGGCGAGAGTTTGTATGCTGTTTTTGCATGAACTTTTTTCAAAATAACCAAGATTTATGAAATCTTGCAAGTGCTATTACTCAAAAGAACATCATGCAGCTTAATTCCAACTAACGTTACTTATTTGACAACTAAAATGGTAAATGCGTACATTGCTTTTTCTGCTTAACGCTGCGGCAGAGTTGCAAACGGGTTTCATTTTGAAGCCTGAACGCAAAATAACAAGCCCGAGCCAGACATTTATTCTTGAAGCCCGATTTAGGCCCAAAAGCCAAATTTACCGAATGAGTCAAGGTATGCGCTTCGCGGGGAATTGGTAGTATAGCATAGCAAATAACCTTACTGAATAATTCACAAGTAATCATTTTTTATTGAAGATTTAATCAACTCGATTGCTTCAACAGCAACTGGCGGCAAACGTGTCCCTCAATACGAATAATTTTGCAAGTAGGACCGAAACATTTTGACCAACTTAAGTCCCAACCCGGCCCGACCCGAAACGCCCGGCCCGATTTATAACTCCGTGCTGCGGTTACCATGCTGAAGATGGCCGGTGACGCGATGGTGACGCAATTATGGCGGCGCCGTTGTTTGATGCTACAGAACTCGAAAGTTTCTGGTGTTCAAACATGCAAAGTTGATAGAAATTGACCACATAAGTCCTGTCAACTCCAATGCTCTTTGTAATAACATATTTGTTCGAAGAAACAAGTATCGGAACCGTTTGAACCTTCGAACGATTTGTGCATGGCTCTGAGTAATTGTGTGTCTAGGTAGCACTGGATAATTTCAGAAAAACAGCAAAAAATTTACTAGGTTGGTTTCCAATGAGCAGTAAGGTATGAAAGTTAAACGCTACGTTGAGTGTTTTCTGTTGTGTCGTCAGTAGGTCTACGTTATGAGCAGAGCCGCAACTAGCTGATATTTTCGGGGGGAAATGATTGTATGCAAATACTAAAGGTGTTTTTAAAAACTGCGGAGGTAATTGTTCCGTTGCCCGTTGCGGGCCTGGTTACGAGTAGTAATTTTAAAAATGAAGATCTGCAAAATCGGTCTGTTTTTGTAATTTATTCGCTTTTTCAAAGTGTGGGGGTACGAATGCTACTATATTTTTATGAAAGGGATGCAAGCTTCTAAAAAGGTTGGGAACATATGCTTTAGACGGTTTGAACAGCTCTCTAGCTGAGTCTGCTGCACAGTTATGGCTGGTCAAAATTTGACCTGAAAGGGCAAATCATACCTTTTGTTAACGTTTTTGAATTTTGTCAAAAACTGGGTTCCTGAGCCATAATTTCGCCTTCAGATATGCTAGCAAGTCAATCAAGGGCTCTAAAGACGTGGATTTTGGCCAAGTTTCCAAAACAACCTTGAGCCAAAAAATGGCTCATCGCGTTGGCACCCAGGACCTGGTAAAGTTTGCCAAAAACGCGAAGGCATCCTGCCATTTTCACGTTACCCCCAGAAAATCCCAAATCCAAAACGAAAAATTTTTTTTAGATCTCAACTAGAAGGCTTGCTGAATCCGTAGAGGGTTTGAACAGCTCTCTAGCTCAATCGGCTGGAGAGTTATAGCGTTGCACACTTTGCAAATAAAAGGGTTTTAAACCAAAAAAACATCAAAGCTTCGCAGATCCATTGTTGCAGTCTGGTGTCGTAACTCGCAACAATCGCTTTTAGTTGAGCCATAAAGTGCACTGTTTTCGGTAAAGTAAGTCTAGCTTTCAGTCAATTTGGCAAAATCATTAGTATCTAGGAATGGACCTGGAGCCGGAGCTACCTCACAAATGACCACAGTTCCAGCTTCGGCTCTTAACCTCTCAAATTGAGCTCCTGCTCCGGGCCGCGGTTCCGGCTCTGCAGCCCTGGTTGCTCCCCACACGTCGTTGCTATCTGCAGTTTGCAACGTCTATGACCCCAAAAATGTTGAAACAGATGATGGATTTTAAAGGAACATTGCTCCCAATCAAGCACGGTTGGTGATCGGTATTGCAGATCGTATGTCTGAAAAATAATCCGAGGTCTAAGCATCTCTTCCACTGGTGTTCTGTTGGAGCAATAAGTAATTTCTTCCTTTTCTATTCACTAATTTATTTGTTTTAGTACAAAACATGGACAAAAGTTTATTATTGTTGCATGGAAATCGTGAAACAAATCGTTCAAACTAAGATTATGCCCGAGCTTTTAGAATGCTTCACCTATATAGCAAACAATGGTGTGGAGCATCATTTTCAATGTTGTCAGTTTAAGTAATCGATTATTTAAATGTTTTCACAGCTACGGATCAGACACTAAGATCGTGCAGAGTATACATTTCGTCTCCTAGGCAAGCAGCACCAGCTCTTTTTCAAATAAAGCTGATGATTCAACTGCAGGCAACCCTATTACGACGAAGCCGGAATCCTGGCGACTTTACCATCCCGCATCCTCGTCACCGCCATGCGTTATTTGTGTGAATACTACTGCAGCTCGATGTATTGTTTTCGTCACAACGTATGGTCCAAATAAATATTGACAGAAAAGATCTCATTTCTTGTTAAAATCAATGCATCTTTGTGATTTTGGCAAAATTCAAAACTTTCAAGCTTTTCAAAGTTTTCCGAAAATTGAAATTCAGCAAAATGCATTGCTAGTGTTCAAAATTTTGCACTTATTTCAAAATCAAACTTTTCATTTAGACTGTTCAAAGGTGGTTTCCAGTAAATTTAAATAATATGCTCTGGCATCTTTTGACAAAAAGCGTAATGCCGTTTCAAGATAATTTTGCAAAAGACTTACAATGTACGCATTAAGCTGATTCTCTCCAGTGTTGTCGACAAGACAACTCTGCGAAACCCATCGCACCGCAAGTAGATGAGGTGCGTGTGCTGTGAGTGCGGAGCACCTGTCTTGCATCGACCACTTCCACGTTTTCTGCAACGACTAGCAAAAGGTAAGCATTGCAAGCGATATAGTTTGTGTTGCATAGCATATTTGAATGTTGCTGTGATTTTTTGATAGAGATTTATTGTTTCAAATGACTCAGCTACTACGCCGATACAATGCAAAAAACATCATGCAAGAAAGTAACCAATTGTTAGTGGAAAATACTTTCAACGAAAACACAATGACAATTGCGTAAATGATGTTTTTCCGCAAAGATTGTGTGTCGGAAGTACTTACGCTTGTTAGTTGGAAAGGTCAGTAACACACTTTTCTGTCAAAAACAACGTGCTGTAACACCTTGTTTCTAATTGTTTATGTTCGATAGTTGGCCGTTTGCTAGATGGACCTTATACGAAATTTTGGAAATTTTTGTGTATTTTTCGTGTTTTTTCCACGCGTACCCCGAGCGTTTTGAGGTGTTGTGCAGTTTTTTTTAAATAATATCATTTTTCGACATTCAACAAGTTATTGTCATTTTTCAATTTCTTAGCCCCGCACCCTGAGATGTTATCTTCCCAGTTGGGTGGCCTGACGTTGCAGCTTGCTGCAGTGAAGTAATGAAATGTCATTTGAACCTATACCGCAGCTGTCTGTATGTGCCTTCCTGCGGATCCTCTTGTTTCGCGACGCTCGTTTGCAATTTAATATGAACATACTTCCAGACAACGATATGATCACAAAATATATATCCAAATCTTAGGAATTTTTCGATCACTTGGCTTGTGAAAAACATTGCGGGGATATTTTCTGTTTACTCGAATTGTCAAGTTAAAACGCAAACGCACCAGCAAGAAAGGCTGGCAATGAAATTGAAAAATGACTTCAAATCCAAGACGCGTACACGTTGCATAAGCCTTTGCGTAAAACGTTTGTACGACACCGAGATTTGGTTTCTGTTTTTTTGCAACGGCATCAAGACGATTTGCTGAGTCTAATCAGTATAAAAAATTCGTATTATTGTCTAGAAGCAAGAATTGTCACCGTGTTTTGGTAAAAACCAATAAAAATTTATTTGAAAGAAAAAGGCATACATCATCTTTCCACGATTTGTTTCCACGAATGAGATATTAGTTGCAGCAACTTCGAACTGAAATCAATAAAAGGTGTTTTGCCACGATAATAAAACTTCACGTTGAGGTTTGGAAAATAGAACTATTGTTGAGGTTTGGAAATAGAATTAACCTTGAGCTTATCTTGCATATGCGTCAGCGAGTGCTTGAACTAAACCAACCTATATTCAAGTTAACGCCGTATACGTGTTGGAATACGCAACCACCAATGACTGCAACAGGACGGAAAAACCATATGTTTCCTCTATATGTGTTGCTAAATTGACACGAAAATTGTCTACTTTTGTGGAGTTTTTATTTGATTTTAATTCGTCGCGTTCTGCAGTGTTTATTTGGTAAAAGATGTTTGTACGCACAAAGGAAAAATCGAATTATGAGCAGACTGAAATGCTCTGCATAAACCTTTACACCGCATAGTAGTTGGATCGCGTACGTCACATGATTGATTTTGAAAATTGTTGAACATGTATACCGAAACGCTGTGAGGTGCAAGAATGCAAGTAGGAATGCAATATCTGAACGTAATAATCGAGCATTTCCCGTAAGCACACACGCACCATAAAGAAATATTCGCGCAGAAAATAAGTGTCGGGCGTTTGCTCAAAGTTGCAGATTCGCAGCAATGCCACTGGGGCAATCAATCTAGATATTGTCATTGCAAATAATCCATCATGCTGGAATAAAAAAACAAACAGGGTAGTGCTCGCTCGAAGCGCAAAGGGCAAGAGCCTACGTAATTTGTGGTGAGACTGAACTCAAAGCAACTTGGGCGCTCCAACGAGCATAGAAGGCAAACAGGTTTTAACGTAATTTGCATCAGACTGATTGGAAAACACGCGAATAAATAAAATCCCGTTTAGCTCTCACGAGAAACAAACAAGATAGTGTTTAAAAGTTTATCACCTAAAGTTTAAACTGTAATCATAACGTCATAAAACCCTTTTCGCGTTCCCGCCGTAAAGAAAAAAGGGAAGACGTAAGAGCGCGCCGGTGCGCTGACAACTGTGAGGCGGGATCTTGTTGTTAACAACATAAATTTGCTGAAGCGAGTCGCGGGAGCAATTACCAGAAAGACATAAAAGCTTAAAGAAGTTGTGAAACGCTCAGACGGGATTATATTCCATATGAGGCATTCTATTAGAGACTCCATGAGAGTGATTCTATTCGGGTCTATTCAACACTTGCGCTAAAGCTGAAAAACAAATCTTTGGTTGTTTGCAAAATCTTTTAAAAAGTTTCGTGCTTCTAGTTGAGTTCAAGCCAAAGGTCTAACCCCTCTGTAAGTTTTTCCCCAGTAAGGAACCTAACCAAACTTTTGAATTAAATTAGCGGGAAACACACTATTGAAACATCACGATTGTGTTTGATTGTGATTGTGTATATATTCTCAATTGTGTACTTGTAATTGGGTGTTGTTGTTCAAGTAGTGTCATCACAATTTGTACATTAAATCGTGTTTTTTTGGGGGAGTTGTTCAACCAAAAGCGTTGATTTTCCAGGTTTCGCATTTGGTGTTGTGTTTATTTTAAAGAAAGCGCATAATATCATTGCAATGAGAGGCAAAATATTTCAAAAAGGAAAGTTGGTGAAAATTAAATTTCTTGAAGGTGGTATTTCAGGCTTCGTCTGATCCTGACAGTTAAACGTATGAACGTAGAAGAGGTAAAACGAGTAGGACCCAATGGCACGCACGATTCAGATTGGGGCAATTCGGCTTACAAGTATCTTGACAGACATGCTGACAACAAGATAAAGCAAGGAGTGTTATAATTTTTGTGGTTGTTCACTTTCAGGTGAAGCGAATGGCTATACGTCTGGGAATATTTAAACCAAACTCGGACTCGTACTTATTAAGAAGTGTTTACATATAGAGACGTGTCAGAGTCAGACCAATGGGCTGAAGGTTTAAACGACCTTTCAGACCTTGATCAGAGTTTACAAAACAGCCTCAGGTTTTCCTCAATGCGTTCATCACCTTTGAGTGCAAAACCTCCAAAAACTTTTCAGGTTGATGTTGTGTTTGTTTTGGGAGGTTTTTTGACATATTGTGACGTCACCAAATATTTTCATTTATTTATTGTTTAATGAATTATTACTATCTGTAGCAACCACCCCTTAAGCACAAACGTTAGTGGTCTTTAACTTTAACAAACGTTGCTGCAAAACTTTGTAACAGTGCCTGAATAGAATGTCCTCTGGTATAACACAAAAAAAACTGCTTCAGAAGAACTTAAAAAACTCCATTACATTCATGCAATATCACTAAATTGCCAAAATAAAATTAACTCCTATTTATTCAGCTCTCAATTACTGTAAATTTTTCCACACTTAGCCTTTTTCTAACTTCAAAAATTGCAAGCGCTTACACATTGCTATTTGTTCGTGTCGCATATCATTTTTTGATTTTTTGAAAAACGTAGAAGCTTTTGAAAATTTTATCAAATGATAATCTCCACGCTTAAACTTTTGGTATTACGCACCAATGAGTGTAATTCGCTATGCTTGTTGCTGCAAGTTGATATTAAAGAGGTCATGCTGAAAGTACTGTCAACATACATGCGATGTTGAAAGTCCTTATACAGTATTTTAATGCCTCAGTGTTTCAACTTGCTGCGTGAAACAGTTCTTTTATCTACATTAGGAAACAATTTTTGAATGCTTGGATTAACTTTCACTTGTTCGGCGTCATAGCGAAAGATATTGTATGTTACAATGTAAGTGCTTTTTCAAGGTCAGACGACAGAAAGTCAAAAAAGCATTTGCTGCCCGGAAAGATATGTTTGTGTTTTGTAGAGATAACATACATAGGAACAAAAAATATTACTGAAAAAATGAAGCAATTTCAAAGGCTTTGAAGCAGAACGAAGCGTGTTTTTGACAAAAATCTGTATGAAACAACATGAGCTACGAAACATCATGAGTCGCAAAAAGAACAACAAAAATCTGCATGCTTGTGTGACTTTGACAAGCAACTATCCACAGACGTTGGCGTGTGTGACCTTGAAGTTTGAGATAAAACTCCGTTATGAAAAAGTTTTGAAACAAATATAGACTTCGTTGGCGAACAAAAGTTTCTGTTACAAAATTATCTGAAATGAAATAATAGTAGATAGATCCTGAAGAATTTTGTTGAATCTGGCTGTAAAACGTGAAGCACTTTATAAAATCAAGGGCTTCCACTGACGCAACCCTGTCGTGGAGACAGCCAGAATCTCAAAAGTCGAATGGAATTTTGTCAGAAAAAATCGAAATATTTCTGTCACACATTGCTAATATTAGTGAATCTTTTGAAGTTTCATCAGCTTTTGGAGTTTCTGTGAAGTGACAAGAAAATTAAAGTCTTTGATGATGTTGGTGTTTTCCAATCTCAATATTTTTAACTTAGCACAACAAGGGACGTAACGAAATTTATGACAGCGCAAAAATTCAAAGATCCATAAAGCGTTAAAAGCCAAGCCATTACTTCTTCGCTAATGCAAACAGTAACATTTCCAGAATCAACTTGCTTTTGAAAAGGGAGCACTTGGAAGGTCTCCGTTGCTGCAGCTGCTTTGTTGAACAAACAACAAGCGATGGGAACAGTGTGGGTGAAACCTGAGCTTATGCATGAAGAACGATTTGCCAACAATTTCCTGTCGAAAGACACGTGCCATGACATCAACAGAATTGAAGGAAACGCGATAAACATTGTTGATTATTTGCTGTCTGAACATCGAGCGTAATGGCAACCATCATTGCGGCTGATTCACTGCATTTGGTTTGCTGAGACGTTTCTGCGCAAGAAAACTGGAGAACCAAAATCAAATGTTCCGAGCACTATGACTGTTATTGTTGCTGATTATGCTTCTATGGTCAAAATACACCAGAAGTATTATGACAACATCAGCTGCCACTTCAGAAACATTTTCATTCATTTTACCAGGCAATTGTGTGACTTCGTTCAAGCTGTGGAAGTTTGTATAACATCTATATGTTTTCAGCTGGCTAGAAAAGCTGCAGCGTGTTTTTATTTCCCAAAGCAGGCACTGCGAGAATGTGGAGAATATCTCTGAAATTATGTGCAAAATATCATCGCAAACTTGTTTTCGAAAACATTCCTGACATTCAAGGTGGTTTCCTAAGATATAGAAATATAGCCTCATTGTCAGCTGAAGGTATTTTTTTCGTCAACGTAAATCTTCAGCATGCGTCACATGTTACTTCTGCACATGAAAAATCTTTCTGGAAAAATAGCGAAGCTTTGGTCTTTTGCACGCAATAGCTGAAAGAAACTATAATCTATCTGAAGGAAACCACAACTTCCAATTTCTTGTGTAATGACAATTGAAACAGGGGTTGGCTGACCACAAAGACAAACATTCACGAAAGACCTGTTGCGATTTCTTGAATACCTTTTTTCTGCACTGGTTTACGAAACCTATTGTTCTTGTGATCGATTCATATAGTGTCTTATTAGATCCGACGATTGTTGTTTAAAACTTGTTTGATGTTAAATCCACCTGGAAAGTCTCTATTTAGGCAAGGTATTGTTCACTTTCATTTGAGATCATGCTTGCATGATCTATTGCTATGCACTGAAGATGATAACAGTTGTTATCGAAACGTTTGCAAGATGTCAGTTGTATCGTTTGCTTTGGCCGTAGTATTTATTATAAGGCTA
>JGI24021J15306_10009171_pt1 | contig 12231 bp, 8 predicted proteins | sample Ectturendosymbi1_FD_15306 | JGI IMG/M metagenome (IMG submission 15306)
AAATCTCTGTTTCAACAAAAGTTTCAAAAGAAATTGTACCATTTCAACAGGAATTCCCAATTTAGGAGTGTGATGTAAAAAATGATCCAGTTGGACATCCGGAGTCGGGCAAAAAATCCGACGCCGACTCCCAGTGTTGTTAGGAATCTGACTCCACCCAAATACCTCCGGCTCCGACCCCACAACCCTGGTGCTGATAGCGCTTGCTTCACTTTGCTCTTTGATGAAAGAAACGGGTACTGGTTGTGGCATCGATACATCATGGTGCAATAAAGCTAAATAAGACTGCGGCCTGTTGGACAAAATGCAGGGAACAAATGATGTTTGCTGGTGTCTTGCTACGATGTCAACGACAGCATGCCTTGGAACTTATTGTATTTGCCACAAGTCAGAAAAATAAAAGTAACAACTTCTTAACCGCACAGCCGGGGTAGTAATTTTGCAAAAAGTTACCAGATTTCCACTCTCGTCTTGTTTGTTTTTTTATCACGCCTCGATATAGTAGATATTTGTCATGTCCGGATCAGTGTGAACTTAACCAACCTTCCAAATTCTGTGTGTAGTGGATCTTGAAGAAAAAGTGCCAGCACAAACGACACCTTGCTCCCATTTCAAAGAAACGCCGATAATACAAACTTTGATTGCTTGACCCCCTTCTACTTGCATGTACTGCAGGGTCTCAAACTCAAATTGCTCCGTGCGCCAAATGAGGACTTATAAAGTAACCCGAGGGCCGCATGGTGACGCTGACGCAACAATGGTGGTAACTGAACTTTACTAGAAACAGCTTTTACATCTTATTTCCTGCGAAAGGTGTGGTGAGTTACAGACAAACCATCTTTAGCCTTCTCTGCGTTCGTTTGAAAGGAACTTGTTCACTCGCTGGCCGAGCACTTTTCAACACTGGTGAATAAACTAAATAACTTAAATGGCAATTATTTAAAAATTCCGAAAAAGCATCTGGGCCGCACAAAACGCCCTCGGGCCGCGTGTTTGAGACCCTTGGCATAGAGCGAGGTGTGTGTTACACTATGACTGAAACCTGATACAGCAGTTTTACCTTATTCTTCGTTGGCGCTTTAAATCGTCACTTGGTAATTCATTTTCGCTGGTAGACAATCCACTGCTGTCTTCGTCAATGAAGCTTTGATAGAAGTTTGCGTTTTCCGTCGGCCCCTTTGCATTGTCAGGGATCTCAGTCACTGCGCTATTTATCGCGTCCGCTGCAGTTGAAATGTTTGGTGCTTGGTTTTCGTTTCTTTCTGTGAGTTCCGATGCTTGTTCATTTGCTTTGGTCAGAGAGTCTGTAATGGCTGCACTGTGGCTGACGTCATCACTCTGTATTGCCATGTCAACTTTTGCACTTTTTTTTACTTCGGTAAGATACACAGAAGGGCTGTCCTTTTTTTCTTTTGCCTTCTTGAAACTGTCACGTGATGGAGAAGGTGTCGACTTTCGCGAAGGTAGTGGCGATCCGATTGGCGAGCAGACAACAACAGGAAGCTGGGCCTGTGCGGGCCGCTTTTGAATCTGAGACGACAAAGTTAGGTTTTTAACAACTTTTTCTTAGAAACTTTGTAAACTTTTACAGATTTCGCCTTTTGCAAAACAACTCCCTGCTATTTGTACGAACGTATGTTTCAAGATGGGTCAACGTACCTTTTACAGTGTTTTCCTGTATTTCTGTTTAATCGTCTTCTGGAGCGTTGGGTGTAGTTTGTGGCTGGCCCCGCACAGCTAAGAATGGTAACTGGAAACCAGATCTATCATTCTCTTTCCTAACTAATCCTTTTAGGTATCTTTTCCCTAAAACAGTCGTGCCAGCACCCCAAAATTGGACCGCCTGTTATTATCTTTGCGCGTTGGCAAAGGATGTTTACTTATTTATAAACAATATTGATACCAGCAATGTAGTAGCTTGTGTATGCTAAATTTCAACTTAATGCTAAGACTAAAACAGCGATTCACATATTCGTGCAATCATTCGCGTAACGCGATTGACTCTTCAGCATACAGTCACTTCTTCCAGAGCTTATGGCGTGGCTGAGCTTGCATTAAACGTCAATGTGCTCAGCAATTCGGTGGTAGTGGCAGATACCTGCGCTGTTGTAAGGTGGACCCTAAAAACTTCAGCATTATGTGCTAGTTCCATTCTGTGAAGATTCGCTCAGGATGATTTCTGTAAAATGCGAATAGGAAGAGAGAAAAATTCTTCTCTGCCTAAAGTTGCTGACTCGCAGCAACATGCCGCAAGATAAGAGCTACCTGACCAGTTGCTGACAGTTTTTAAAATCACTGATAGTAATATGTCTTTAGCGATCAGAAATTCATGATTAAGCAATGATTGCACCGTGACAAATTACAAACTAAAGCATTCTAGTTGGGTAAATGGACCATGCCATAATGTAGTCTCTATTTGGGTTGAATATCAAAAACATTCATGAAATTAAAAATTAGTAAATAAAACCTTTTACGTCAAGCACGAAGGGCAAGAGTATCAATGTGTACAATAATGCAACAACTTTGTTGTTTGTCATCAAACTTATCCCATTTTATTGCTCTGGAGTAGAAAAGTTGGCAAATGTCGTTTTATCTTTTTAGAAGATTTAGGCCGTGAAGAAAATATAAACATGGCTAACTTGCTATGAATGAATTTTTGAATGGAATATCAGAATTGACCGTGGACAAACAATCTTCTCAACTCATATTTATTGTCCAATGGCAAATGCAATTCAACCTCAACCAATATGTCAGCTTAGTTTTCGTAAGCAGTACACAATTGTAAAGAAATTCTTGTCTCGTGCACCTGGGATTAGCTGTGCCGTCCATTGTTTGTTCGTCACTAAGGCACTGATATTCCATAGGTTTATGCGAAGAACGTCCGAAGATCATTTAGCAGCCAAAGCTTTATATCTATTTGTTTCTGCAAACGTGGCTTGTACCATAACAATTTAAAGCCAGCGTAATAGCAATAGTTATGCATCAACCTTTAGAGCAGTTTTGCTTTGAACATTTGTGGGTTACGGACCCCAGTACACCCTAATAAAGGATACGAAACCCTCAAGAATAAACGTTGCAATAAATATATGAAATTAGGTCTTAATCACCGTAGTAGTAGTCAATATGTCTCCAAAGCCTATTAACCCTTTTGAAAAATCAGATCAAAGCCTATTAACTCTTTAAATCACATTAATGACCCCAGCTTCACAGACCCCAGGTTAATACCCTTGGTTTAGAGTACCACCTGTAATATTTCCGGTAATGAAATCCTGTGCTGTTACTTTTACTGATTTTGCCCTTCCCATTTTTTGGTAATTCATCCTGACTTATCTGCTGGTTCTGTCTTGCTGTACCAAATAGTAGTACCTCACATAAATCCTGGAGCATCCTATATTTGCATGCAGCTTTGCTTTCCCACTGGAACGAGCTACAGTATGTAACTGAGTCTGGTTTTTTCAACTTTCTGCGTGTTTACTGTCAACAATGCACTATTGTTATTTCACAAGAGCCATACTGCGGAACCTGTCAACTGGCCTTAACTTGGCAGAACTTTGTTATTATAACATACGAGATTGTAGCTTGTAGGCAACTAGATGTTGAACGCCCTGTGAAAGCCCTAGATGTTGAACGCCCTGTGTTTCCAGTGTGTGTTTGCTGCACGTATTCACTCAAAATTTCTGGCAAAACAACTTTATTATTAAGCTTAAGGCATTGTTTCTAAACGCACACCCAACGGTACCAGTTGCTGTTTCAGGTCTTTCCCAAAACTCGCGAGGTGATTTTTATATTAGCTGAGCTACGTGGTACACAGCTTCCCGGCGAAATTCTTGAAACTCTCTTTGTTACTTCTGCTTTGCCGCCTAAAAACCTTAGTTACGCTGCTATGCCAACCTTTCACGGTGTTTGTTTTTTGTGTGTGGTTGTTTGCGTAGTTATTGTAATCTGTTCTGTCAACAGTGGCGCACTGCGCGCGAAGCCATACGCACAGGTATTGGCGCCACAAGCACTTGCGCGATGCCCGCTGAGTTCTCTGCAGTATCACATTAAATACATGGTGTTTCCCATTCCCTCACGATGCCACTCATATATTGATCGGCGATGAGTTTCCATCGCCTTGTACTAAAGGGATCTTTATTAATATACATCAGAGAATCTCACTGCAAATTAAAAAGATAGAATTTGAATATAAATAAGAATCGGCAGCTGTGAAATTCGTAAAACCTGGGGATGTCGACCCACTTTTCCCAATAAATAGGATCCAGCTACGTTGGTTCGGACACGCGACCAAAATGCCCAGGAAAAATTCGGGAGGCAAGTCCTGCTGGCTACACCCACGAGAAAGCGGCCCAGAAGTCGTCCAAGGACCAGGTGGCGTGACTACATCCCCGACCTTGCTTGGTCTTGTCTTGGTGTGGAGCCAGCAGAACTATCTGAGATTGCTGTTGACCGTGAGGTATTTTGTATCTACGTAGGGCTGCTGCCCCTGCAACCCTCTGAAGAGGGAAAGTGGATGTGAAAATGAGTGGATTGAAACAACGTTACGATTTAGAACGTAAAGTGAGTTTGCAATGAAGTGACATAATGTAGCGCAGAGTTCAGTAACTGAAATTAGTGGAACTTTGTGTGTAATTTGGCTTACTGGGGTCAGACAGGTCAGACAGAAAGTACATTTGTGTGATTGACAATTTGCTGCTGCCCTGACCGCCCTGCAGTGTATCCCACAATTTTCATCCTACCCAAGTACGTTTCTGCAGTCAGTTTAGTCCTTTGAACATTTCCTCACGAATTTACTGGTCCTCAGCCACCAGTCTTCTCATCCCTCACACAATCCTATGTTTGGTGGAAGGGTGCTTTGCGAGCAGTGGTAGATGTCTGCTGTGGGCAGCGAATGGCAAGTTGTGACAAACGGAGCTCCGGAGGACGGTTTTTGTTTTCTCAGGTCTCACCGTGTTGTAAATTATCTGGAAACATTTCAAACTGAAGTACGTCATAAAGCGTTTGCGGAAGTTATCTCGCAAGTTCGTATTACGCTACTGTCGTTCCGCTTCGATGATATTAACAGGAGTCCATACTTTCGGCGGCCGATGCCTTGTTGTTGAATATTGACTTGTGAGGACAAACCCTCTGCCATGTCTCTTTTTTCCATTCAATGCTTCCTGCGAATGTGATACAAAAATTATCAGAAGAGATAAGTCAGTTCCGCTACGCTTATGTAGAAAAGGGATTGCAATCGGTTTCCTGGTTCGAAAAAGCCAAAAATTGTGAGTCTATTTTTCATTGCACAAATATGCTTCAAATATTATTGGTTTACCGTACTAAGAGTAATATCGATGCGAGTGTAGAGACAGACTAAGCTTGTAGTTCGCTAATCGGCCCACACATTCAGCACAACCCCGTTTATTGAGTGAGATTTCTATTCATCACTCTAATCACATGTCTTTCGTTCATCTTAAAGACAAAACACCTTCCTCTGCGTAATGACCATGCTAAGGTCCTCTTTCTGCGATAAGTGCAAAGTGTTTAGTGGCGAAATGCTTTCTTTGAAGTTCTTCTAAAATCTATTTTTGTAGGGGAGCGATTCAGGTTCATAATTAAAAAGAAGCACAATTCGTTTTTTGTAGCACATTATTTGGCTGATTCTGAGCTCGATCTGGATTGCGCATTTTCCAGGTGGTGGTTGAGTTACCTCACCCCAGGAATGGTGGGGGTTGAGTAGCCCTCCCCAGGAGGGGTGGGGTTGAGTTGCCCTCCCCAGGAATGGTGGAAGTTGAGTTGCCCTCCCCAGGAATGGTGGGGGTTGAGTTGCCCTCCCCAGGAATGGTGGGGGTTGAGTTGCCCTTCCCAGGAGCGGACTCACAGCGAGTCTTTGACTGGCCGTTGTGTCAATCTCCCAACCTCCCAATTAAACGACTGACGCCGCACTTCCACTGTTTGTAGTTGTTAAAGTCTGGCTGGCTTGTGTTCTTTCCAAGATACATGCGCTTTCTCGAGTTTTTATGTGTAGCCTAGGCTCCAATTTGTTGAGGTTACCACCGCTTAAATTCTAAGTTCAGCTTAATAGATGTATTATACTTATGTATGTATGTATATAACTACCAGTATCACGTGAAGTATGCCAAACCTCTTTTCAATTTTTTTCTTACTGTGAAGAATTTTTACACCATGGGTCCAGCCAGCTGTGCAATGCACACAGTACAAAACATTAATATTCATTTCTGGAAACAAGTTGCTTACACGGTACGAATATGCTCCAACCGACTCACACGTGGCAAAAATCTCTGAAGAAACTGTGCAGCACCTGTTAAATAACAAGTTTATCCGCAAAATGGCTTATTTTTAACTTATTTGGCTCGACTGCTTCACCAGGTTTTAAAAGATCCCGGAAAAGCATTTTTCTTACAGGATCTCCGATTCTGCGCCTAAATAAATTTGTGAAGAACCGGTGATGGGTTTCTGGTCATGAAAATTCACTTTCTGATAGTAAACTGAAAGTGCTAAAACAAAATTTAATATGAAAGCGTTTTTAGTTGATTTGGCAGTAGCGCCTCAACTATAGCGCCAGCTGTTGAAGTGTCTCGAATTAAATTAGACTGCTCTTTTTTCTTTTTTAACTGCCATGCTTTCATGACAAATGGAGGAACCTAAATTAATATATGAAAAATAGTTGATATTGAAAAAATCACCTAAACTCACTTCTAGACTCGCAGCAGTGTTGTTTGTGACGTATGAAGCGAGTTTCTCCCCTTGTCCAATGTCTTTTCCACTCGGTATCTCCATTTATCCGTTCAAAAGTTTATGTAGTCTTGGAACTGCGCGATAGCACTTTGCATTTGTTATGATACTTTTTCAAGAGCTATGCACTGCTGCTATGAGAATATATGAATTTGCAGAATACAATGCAAAAATTAAAAATAAACACTGTCACTGCAGTGCTTCTTTAAGTATTATCTGGTGGTCTTTTTGATGTCCTCGTTTACAATGTATAGAATAAAAACAAATGCGTACAAACAAATGCTAACTATGGAATGGTACTACTGCATTTCACAAAAGTTCTGCAAATGAACTGTATCAACAATACAAGATTCCATAAGCACTTGATCCTGGGGTAGTATTCGTGCTCAGAACTACATCGATTGATTACTTCGAAACTGCTTTGACTCGTTTTCTTCTTGACAGAACTAAATGAGATTTTCATCTGTTCAAAATTACTGGACGCAGTGCGGATTCCTCCTTCACACCGTAATATTATGATCACAGTTTTATTAACACCACTAAACAATTCGTAAAATTAACTTTTCTGAAAACCTCATCACAATTAATGTTGTCTTGACCAGAAATTGTTGCGACCGATCTGCACCTTGCTTTTTATAGCCTTCTGATTGCAATCACTGTTTATTTAAACATTCAAATTTACATTTTCTCCCTAAACACTCAATCCAAGTTAAGTTAGTTGGCTCAGTAGAACCCGTGCTCAGAACACTTCCTAAACCGGCGCTGTAGATGCTGACTTAACGTTTGCTCCGTTTTAGTCGATTCGCCACCTTGTGCTTTCATGACCTCATGCTGTTTGTTTGCTGCTTCTTCCAGACAAACCCTCGGTAGCCACAAGTGCCTTTGTAAGCTTCATCTGGCTTTATATATTCGTCCAATAATGTTCAGCCACCGATGCTAAATGTCTGAAAAGGTCGTAATTTGTTGAGGCGCGTATCAGCCTACTTGTATGTGTGATCGAGTTACGGCTTGTCTGTTCACAGGCTTGTGTCAAAAGATGTGCATTGTTTTCAAAAAGCGGCTATGGCGTCCGGCTTGACTTATGTCTGCTGGACATTGTTTTTGTTTGCTTTGGAAGGAATTCTGATTAATCCTTTTTCGTTGTTGCGACCAATGCGATCATCAGCCCAGGACAATACGCTACAGCGTCTGCTGCAGCACCGCGTGGATGCTATGCCAGTTATTGTCTGTCGTCACAACGCATGTTTACATTTTTGCTGATATCGTCAGCAGTGATCAACTGCGTGCAAAATAATGGTTGCCTGCTTGGTAGTGTATGGTGGCCCGTTAGCGTCATGTAAAACTTTTTCTATATTGAGAAACATCACTGCAAAAACTTTGGTTTAGACATAAAAACAACAAAAAAATTTAAAACATGTGCTTTTTCACGAAGAAACTCTTATTTGAAAACAATCCGAATAAAAAGTTCATTAAAACTGCAAAAAAATATTTTTGTAAAAAATGTCAAGAAATAACTTTATGACGAATTAGTGTTTTCGTTATTGAGCCTAACTTCGCCAACAAACTGTTTTACACCGAATTTTACAAGTGAAGTCCCTAAAAGTTATTTTTAGGTAGTTAAGTTTCTTGCTTTTTTGTGTAAGGAGTAGATCTGACGCAAAAGGTATGAAGATTATGCTGGTTAAAAGCACCATACTGCTCTGCGTCCTGGCGTAGGGGTGGGTCACCTTGTGAAACAGGCAGTAGACAGCGCCATGTTTGTGAAGATGTTCAGCAGCGCATTCCACTGAACGCAGTTCATACTCGTGGTGGCTTTGATCATCCTTTCAACTTAGTGTTCTTGTTTCCAATATATTTCTGTGCAAATTGTGAGATAATTAGAGCACAAATCTTTCAGTTTTGGAACGTCAAAGTTGTGGGGACTTTAACGCTTCTTAAGGTCTTTTTCGCCATAAACATTTTCAAAATATCTAACATCTGTGTAAAATGTCCGCTGAAAATATTGCCTCGTGCTCTAGCTATTCAATTCATATTTTGTGCAAAGAAATTTTATGTTTTGGACGAACTGGAATGAACGTGCTCCGGCTGTTATGAGGGCTACGACTGATGGTGAGAACGTCCGCGCGGTCATTTCCACCAAAGTAAAAACGCCCAACGCACTCGCCATCGATTTAGTTGCCCGACGGTTGTACTGGGCCGATGCCACTTTGGACAAAGTGGAGAGGTGCGACTTTGATGGGAGAAACCGGCAGGTACCTGTTTTTTATGATGCTTGTAATGTATATTTGCTGTATTACGTCCGTCATAAATTTTACTGCTCAAATTAAACAAAGGTCGGATTGCTTCGGAATCGTTTACACAACAGTGGGTGTTTCTTTTGCCTCAAATTGACGGCATTACCGTTTCTTGGGTAACTTAACTTTTTTCTTTTCCCAAATTTGTTCTAAGCTGATGAGAGTCAATTATTTCCTGAAGAGGGAGGTCAGCACCCACTCTAAATAAGTTCACCTGCACGACATGGTCGCCTCACCCACTTTCGAATCCTTGTCCAGTGAATAGATTCGAGCTCCACTTTGGTGCTGTTTTCATCGCCAGCAGATCAGGCTCTGCATTGTTTTGCTTTAAGCTTCACGTTGCTTCCCGATAAATCACGTGACTTCCTCTTAACTTCGAAAAGTTACAAACGCAGATGGACTGGGGTCACATAGGCAGGTAGGGTGGAAGTCAGATACAACTTTAATGTGACCCTCCTGTATAGACGCATGGCCAAAAGCAATGTTGCAATATGGTATCAGCTCGCAACAGCCATATACTGTTGTTGAATCAACTTGCTCCCGAAATGTTGCCAATGTCAGCGGAAAGCAAAAAAACGTGAGCTATTACGCTGTTTTTAGCCAAACCGCTCTATTTAATTCCATTCATTTCGTTTTGGCCTGTTCTCAACAATTCCCAAACAAAAGTTACTGTGTCTTGCGCACAATCGTAACTTAGACCCTGAATCCTGGTGAATGCAGAAAACGGATCCTTAATTTCCACCAAAATATCCAGGTCATTGTGACGGAAGGTCTGGTCCATGTTTTTTCTCTCACCCTGCTCGGAAGGCATCTTTACTGGAGCGACTGGCAGCGCAAGCAGATACTTCGCGTTGATAAGTGGATTGGAGGAGAGGTCGAGGTCGTACGAAACCTGACCCACCTTAACCTTGGTGTTTTGGCCTTTTACAACGATTCGTGTAAGTATGTTAGCGAACGTCGTGCATGTGATCCATTCGAAGTCATTCCTGAAGAAAGTTTATGTTCAGGTCGTGCTAATCCGTGCCGTGACGTAGAATGTGACTACGTCTGCGAGGCCTTCAACAATGGAGAAGCTGCCTGCAAGTGCCCCGATGGTTCTTCATATTGCAACGGTCATTACATTTGATGTCTATTCAATAGTTTTGTTATTCTACACACTAAGTCTTGCAGTCAAGAAACCTTCAGCAAAAACAGGATCTCTGTTAGCTCACAATGGAAAATTAATTTCACTCAAACGAACATCATCAGTTGCTGATGTAGTGAAATCATTAAATCTTCGAGGAAATGGTTAAACGTGGCAAACTTCTAGAAACAAGTAGACCACCAACGGCCAACTGCGCAAAAGCCACGAGACCACGCTCCACAGCCTGCTGCTGGAACAAAGCGCAGGGACAACATTAACATAATCGACGGTCGGTCCCTCCAACAATTACATTGATTAGAGAGCGCTGAAGCAAGAACATAAGCGAGAGATCACGCATCAAGAACAACGGTTTGTNGCAAACACAACTACTTAGTANTTGGCAAAATACAAAAAATCATCTTTCGTACGTTAATTTCAGCGCTAATATTATGAAAACATTTATGTTCACACTCGTCGAGAGTTGTAGCTATGGGTTGCACCACAAACGTAGCCAGGATTTTTTTAAGATTTGACTTTGAACTATTTAATCTGAATAAGGAGATAGTGATAAAGCGAGGTTTTAGTGTATTTTGGTGGTGCTTGTGCAGTGGGGTTCTATTGCATTTTTAGAGACAATTGGGAAAAATTTGAGAGACCGTTTCAGTCCTTGTTGTCATGCTGTAGTTATGTGACGTCACACCCGTCTGCGCTACGGTCCAGCAATAACAAACGTGTGGTACGTCATTGGTCAGTGAGAAATATAATTACTTATGCAGTGTATGTACTTCGCAACTCGTCACTACCTCGATCGTTTGTCTGAACGATGCTTGTTGTACGATGAGATTTTAAATGATTGTTGTTGTTCATCTGTCGAGGAATTGTTGCTCAACTTGTGGCGCACTCGCCACCAGAGGTCATGGGCGTCCGCAGAAGGGGCAGAACGGATATTCCTCCCTGGAAATTGGTCTAAGAACCAAAAATATGTAGAAAACCTAAAACCAGCAGTTTAAATTCCGATGAATTAATTGAATTCTTCCAATAACAGCTTATTTGCCGATATGACACTCACACTGCACAAGAGCCAGATTCACTATTCTGGTGTCATGTAGTGATGAGCTTGCAGTTACTTATGTCTGCTTATTTGCCTGCAGAGGCAGGTTGCGAAACGTGCGAGCAGATTGTTCTACTGTTGATCTTTATTGCGTAACAATAACATAGCAATAAATCTTGAAAGGTTCACTTCAAGTTACGGTTGGCTTGTTCACACCTTATAAGACCACGTGACTTGTTGGAAAACGTTTTAATCGTTAAGGATTAGTTTTGCCATTGGTCTAGGAGCAGGCTAATTTTTGGGGGTGCGAAGGATATTTTGCCCGAATTTCCCCAAACTTGCACGAAAAAGTTTTGTACAGTCAACTTTCCTCCTAACATTGTCTGTAGCAGTTGGTTACTCCTCATATCAATTCACAAACTCTACATTCTAATCTATAATATGAAGACTTCCTTTATGGAGAAAAAAAGTCAAAGTCAGACTTTTTCATTCTTCTATTCAGTCAGACTCATTGATCACTTCATAGGAAACAAAGGTATCGACGCTTATGTGCTCAAATTTTCAGGGATTTTGCCCAAATTTTCGACAAATCAAAACTTTTCGGGGTGCGCTTGACCCCCTTCACCCCCAGCTCCTACACAACTGAGTTCTGGTTTCTCAGTGAGTTTCCAGACGCTGACAGATCTTGTTTCGAAGTGACGCTGACAAATCTTGTTTCGAAGTGACGCTGACAAATCTTGTTAGGTAAAACAAAGTCACAATTTGTGGTTTCGTTAAAGACCACGGCAATGCTTCTTTGATAAGAACTGCCCTGCTTTGAAAATCTGCAGATAGCCTATTGTGTAAATTATATCGCAATATACCTGGGTAATGGCTATTGCTGCCAAAGAAGCACATTTCTGTGACTCTTGTCGTCAAATAGGAATTTTCTTTAGTGTAGAAAGGGTAAAGCGTTTTGTGAACGTCCATTTGCATTGCATCGTTAGCAACCTGAAAAGGATGAGCAAAATTTCGACGTTGCCCCCCTCCTG
>JGI24021J15306_10009172_pt1 | contig 12230 bp, 9 predicted proteins | sample Ectturendosymbi1_FD_15306 | JGI IMG/M metagenome (IMG submission 15306)
GGCCTCCTCTGCGGCCTGTGAGTGTGGCGCAGAAGAACAAACCGTCGACCATGTCGTCCTCCAATGTCCAATCCATCGACCTCCCCATGGACTGCACGGCTTGACGGTTCTGGGCGATGAGACAACCGAATGGCTGCTCAACACCTTCCCCGAACTCTAGTGCGGCCAAGCAGTGGATAAAAGAAGAACTCGCTCATAAGAAGATGAATTGTTTGCTAGGATTTGTGAAACAGTTTGAACCATGGATTTGTTGTGTTTTCCATTGCAACCACAAACTGCACAGTGCTTGCAATTACCTAGGACTTGACAAATCTTTGGTTTTGTTTTGTCTTATTTATAGCAATGTACTTGTAGTTAGTAAGATTTTGTCCAACTGTGGTGGGTTCTTTGCAGGTAAATATTGCCTTCATGTTGAAGGGTTTGAACAGTCCTCTGGCTCAATCTGCTGCCAAATTATGTCTGGACAAAATTTACCCTGAGGAGGCAAATCATATCATTTGTGTAACTTTTTCATTTTTGTCAAAAATTAGGTTTTTGAGTCATGGTTTGGCTCCAGATGTGCTAGAAAGCCAATTAGGATCTATAGACGCGTATTTCGGCACAGTTTCCAAAAAAATATGAGCCAAGGTAAACTCGGCCAAAAATACGAAAACACCCCCACTTGTGGCGTCACCTCAAACGTGAAATTCGGCTTGAAAAAGAACAAAGTACAAGCAAAGCCACGGACAAAGTATAATGATGATTTATTGCAGACACATGAAGACATCCTTTTTCGTCGTTTTAGCTAGTTGTTACTATCCACTGCTTGGCCGCACAGTTGTTACTATCCACTGCTTGGCCGCACAGATCTCGGGGCATGTGTTGAGCAGCCATTCAATTGTCTCATCGTCCAAATCCGTCAGGTCATGCAGTCCATAGGGATGTCGATGGCTTAGACATTGGAGGACAACACGGTCGATAGTTTGGTCTTCTGCACCACACCCACAGGCCGCAGAAGCACCCATACCCCATTTGTGCAAGGAGCAGAAACGTCCGACACCGGTGCGGAGGCGGTTAAGCCGAACCCACGTTGTTTTTGGCTGGACCATTGGGCCATTTCGGAAGGTGGTTGCCGACGTCGGGGATAAAAGTACCTAGTCTCGTAGTGTTGTCCAACCACTCCGCATTCCACCGGCGATCCGCCCAGAGTGCCGCACTTCTGTTGTTGTTGTCAGGTGAACTGATGAGCTGTTGTGCGGGGAACACAAACTGGCGTCTCGATTTGAGATCCATTCGCTAGACAGGTGAACGCTGAGTTGAGCAGATATCCAGGCTCCGTGGCACGGCGTGCTAGAAACAGTGTGGTTCCTTTGCGACGAATTCAGCAGGTTGGATGCCTGCGAGGATAAGAAGGTTCTTCGTTGGTGTCGGACGCAGGCATCCAGTCACAGTTCGCAAGGCGTCGTTGATGGAAGGATCAATGACGCGGGTGTGAGCACTGCGACACCAGACAGGAGCGCAGTACTCTGCTGTTGAATGGACCTGGGCTAAGTAAGGTGGCGGTTCGCAACGTTGTTGCTCCAGCACCCCAAGCCAACAAGCCGCCTCAAGAGTGCGATGCGTGACATTCAGATATAAGATGAATTTGAACCGAAGTATTCTCGAATGTTTAGTGTCCAATCGGCAAAATTATTTCCCGGACGCGGTCAGCATTGACCAGGCCCGTAGCATGGGGCGAGCATTCGGTGGCAATCTCACTAAAAGTTTTTTTGTTCCTTCACATTTTGTTGTGTCCAGAAAAAATTGTATCAAGCATATAATAAAACCAAAAATCCTGCTCCCTTAAAAATGTATCTTGCCCCCAAAAACCTTAAAACCTGGCTACCGCCCTGCCACCAACGTTCCATTTCTTCGATTAGCAGCGTATGACAGAAAGCAGTTACCTGAAAAAGAATATTTTTAATTTGTCCAAGTGTGTTGCAATGGAAATCTTCGAAGTATCTAATCATAAAACAATATATAAGTACGGCAGACTGACTGTTAAAACAATGATATTACTCCATACCACCACTTGTAGATGTTATAAACAACAAAAATTAATGAATGTCGTTTAGATAGAGTAATAAAGCATAAAAGTGATATTAGTATTCTTTATAACTGTTTATGAAAACAAACTTCAAACTTGGACGCCAGTGCTTTTAAATTAATCGTGCATCTGACTATGACTTCATAATGATGTTATACATTTGTCGAGGCTCTCCGAAATCCTCTCAACTACGCCATTATAAGTTTGTCAATTGCTGATCTTGGCTGTGGTGGAATCGGAGGCTTTNTAAGTGTCTTGGCGAATGGTGCCGGCTACTTTTACATGGGAAAAGTAATGTGCCAAGCTGAAGGTTACATTTTGTCGTTCATAGGTAAGCTGCTGTTTTTTTACATTCGCTTTTATGAGATGAACGGTTGTTGAAATCGAACAAGTTGCCAACGAAATTTTGTGTAAGCTTGCCTAGATTTTGAGTTAAAAAACATTTTGTACCTGTGCGTTAGGAAATGGAAAATGCTGCCTGCTAACAAAATTGAAAACATACAAAAAACATCTATTTGACTTACATGCAATTTATTTTGTATAAAAAGTTTTCTTCCACAAAATTTCCCATAACCCAGTTCTTTATACAAAGTTCCCAGAATTGTTCTCATTGCATAGGTGGAGGAGTAGGCAAATTTTGGGGGTGCGAAGGATTTTTGCCCAAATTTCCCCAAACTTGCCCGAAAAAACTCCAAAGAAAACGACCCCAAAAGGAAATAAAATGACTGCATTTCTTTTCATGTTGGGCGCGTTTTTAAATCAAAGCACACTTTCAAGCACCACTTTTGTATTTAACAACATTTTTCAAAGTTATAGAAATTTAATCCACTTGATGTTTGTTATGAAACCGATTTGCCGCATACAATTGTTGCTTTCAATTAACTGAAAATAGGTAAACGTAACCGTCCACAAGCATAATATACATGTAATGCACACATCAATTGAGCACATGCAGAACGCCAAATAGCCGCAAAGCTGCACCACGACCAGCATTTGAATTAGCGAGGAACAATCACACGGCATTGTACTGCAATGAACCACAGCACATATTGCCCTCTGCCACATTAATCGTATGTAACTCTAAGCCACAAAATAAATCCAAATTACCTCATTCTTACCTCTTACAAAAAAATAAACACATTGCAAATGAAAAAGTCACTCATCCACGCCATATCTGAAGGTAGGCATGTCCCAAGGTTTTCAAGTTGACCTTCTGGGCACAGGGTCAGCTTCCTGCGCTTCGCCAACGTTCCACTGCGTATCGTTCAACCCACTGTTGCTGATCTGAGGATCAGTTGTCTAAGGATCATTCACTTGTGAACCGCAATTTCCTGAGCTGTTTCTGCTGGTGCGTCACCTGAAGAATTTCTCACAGGGCATGGTGCCAGATCACGCACTGAAAGATTTGACCCCCTGCCATCCGGAAAGCGAACCCGCGCATACAGCAGATTCGCATCGGTGAGCTCGACTTCCTTCACCAGAGCATCGTTCCTGTTCGACCTCACGAACTTTAGCAGAAACACAGGTCCATGAAGTGACAGTCAAGCAGGCAACGACTTCCCGTTCGGCAAACGTCACATGAATGCGAAAAAGCGTTCGTAAGGAGTTGAGTTAGTTGCTGTCCAAAGAAATAACCGAATGGAATAAAGAGCATCCGGCAGCATATTCTCCCACGAGGACACCTGAAAATTACGGGATTTTAACCCAAGACGGATCGCCTTCCATATTGCACCATTGTGCCGCTCAACTTGAGAATTCCCCAGGGAATGATACGGTGATGACAGTTGCGTGCAGAAGGGGCGGCGAACGGGACGCCGGCCCCGGCATCCAAAGCAGGGGGGCATCCAAGGAGTCAAATTACAAACATTTAAGTGCTGTAACTAGATGATATTTCTATTGTAAGTCTACTGATACGTGCTGCATGGATTTAATTTTTCGAAACTTGTTTTGTTGTCAACACTAATTTTTACGTATTCAAATGCCAGTAATTTTCAGCTTCTTCATTACCAGGGGTCTATACTCTGAGTATGCGGCTCACACCCAATCAAACTGATACTGACGTCACTTGTTCCAGATCGTGCGATGAAGGGAAAATCACAAAAAGGATTGAAAGACAATCAGGGTTGAGAAAAACCCGTTTTTTAAAAAAAAACAACCCGCCTGTTTTTTTATCCGATTTTTTTTGCTATTTTTGAAAAAAAACACAAAAACCCCATTCTGAATTGTTTTTATTGCATCATGCAATATCACCATTTTCAGAATTACACAATAATAACTTGTTATACCTATTGTGGCATTCAAATCTGAGGGTAAAGAAATGTATTCCATCTTTGTTTTCGCAAAGTGTTGCAGGTCAAATCACTCCAAAGTGGCACAGCTTGGCAAGAATGCGCAGAGCAAACAGAGAAAACCACTCCCACACAATCTCTGCAGTTTCATGTTAAGTTTATGTACATGCCCTGCTAGTTCAACATCTATATAGTGCATTTTTTCAACATATGGTTTGGTATGGTCCAACACCGGAAACAGCTTTAATGCACAGAAGGCAGAAAATTTGATTAAAATATACCGATTTTACAGAACTAAATAAGATGACCAGTAGAATTTACTCAAACTGTTCGAATTATTCTTATCTCTTTTTCAAGTCCTTCAAATTTCGTTGCTGCTCGTTTTTCTTTATTAAAAATATCTACAATTAACTGTACAAGTTTGCTGCTAATTTTATTTTTTACTTCATAGTACATTCTTCAACGGAAAAGTGAAGAGTGGGATTTTTGGTGGGTTTTGTTGTTTTTTTAAGTGAGTTTTTCAAAAAAATTGGTGTTTTTGTGGTTGGGTCCAATTACATCAACACTGATGATAATTATGGATGTTTACTTGAATTTCTGAGCCAAACTTCAAAACTGTCCTATTTGATTTTATGATGTATCACTAGTTTCCCGTTTCGTTTTTTGTGTTTTTGGTGTAACCCCCCAAAAAAACGTCTTCATGTGTTTTTATGCAAACCTTTGGCGCCATTTTTTGAAGTCAAACAACGTTGGGCGCTATTTTCACCCGGATTTTCAGGGTTTTTGCCCAGATCTTCAGCAAATTAAACTTTTGGGGGTGCGCTTGCAATCTCTACACCCCCATTTCAAACACCACTGCTTTTCATAACAGTATCATAGGTAATTTCATGGTTTATCAAAATCGACTTGAAACAAATTTATTGCAGCTATTCCGGCACTCAGAAAATTCAGCATGATTTTCCATCATTTCTGTTAGTATTTTTGAGGTCAACATTGTTGATGAACAGAAACAACCATAATTGGTAACGATTTTGTTATAAGTTTCCATTGCCCTCAACTGTCTTATTGCTCCCCCTTCCCTACAGAACCGTCGCCAGAAAGTTTTCTCCGGCGTCCCTAAATATGCACCTTGTGTCAACAAACTTCGCCAAAACATTGGTTTGCAAACGTGAACATGACGTCGTATTGTGACGTCACAAACAGCGTATATCCAGTAACAATGACCACCATACGCCACTGATCAAAACTAGAATTTGGTCGGGGGGCATCCAATCAAGTAGTCGCCCCGGGCATCACCAGACCTCTGCACGCCACTGGGTGATGGTTTGCTAGTTGCAACGCCCCGCTTTGTGAGATATTCCTTGAATCACTGGATGAGAATGATGTTCGATTGTCTGAGTGTATATAACCTGGCATTACGCGCAGGGAAAACAGTTGATCAAGACATCTGATCACAACTGTTGAATTCATGTCAGGAGAGGCAAAGGCAAACGGAAATCTGGAAAATTCGTCGATCACAGTAAAAAAGTATTTATTTCGGAACGATGTTGTGAGCAGACCTTTGAAATCGACACTTCATTTTTCAAAGGGTTGCATCGCCTTTATAAGCTTTGTCTCCTGGCAGCATAGAACCGAGGTTTCAACTCAGCACATGTACGGCAGGTAGTGCAAACGTTCTTGACGTCCTTTGAGTAGGTCAAGTTCTTTGCTCGAATCAAGTGAAGCATTCGAGTAACGCCAGGATGACACAACTCATCGTGTATTTCCACAAGGTTTGAGTCAGACACATTTCCACAAAATGTCAGGGCGTCAGGCCCGACATCGTCTTTTCCAGGGCGGTACTGGATGGAGTAGCTGTACGAAGCTAGTTCAAGCCGCCAACACTGAATTTAGTTGTTCTTAATTTTTGTGCGTTTACGATTATCAAGCACAAACGCCACCGAGCGCTGATCCGTAACCAAGGTGAAGTGCTGCCGAGCAAGAAAGTGGCTCCATCTTCGAACTGCTCCGATTGCAGCAGTCGCTTCTTTTTCTATTGCAGGGTATTGGAGTTCACTGCCATGAAATAAACGCGACATGAAGGCCATATGGGGCGTCAAGATTTATTCAACGTCGCCGATATCGCTACATCAGATGCGTCACATTCGATAACAAAAGGGACCAGGGACCGAGTTTAAGGGGGATGCGGGAGATACATGTCCTCCCAATTTTTGAATAATTGAGACACAATAACTTTTTTCCACCCAACATTTTGTGATAAAAAAATCTAGTTGTACATATTACTACCATGACTCAAGTATACCTAAACCATGGCCAAATGTAAGTACTATCCCGATATACATGACAAACAACAGTATGGTTTAAGCGTACGTTTGAGCCATTGTAGGGCGCAGCCATGCAAGTTATAATGGAATCTCAGAGATACATGTTCATAATTCTACCTTTGATGTATTCGTTTTTTTAAGTGTTGTGTTTGTTTTATCTACTTTGAAAAAGAATTCTTCAAGTGTTAATACAAAAGTTTTGTATACTTAGTAAAGAAGCAAATATCTATTAATTATTGTCAAGTGCTAACACAGTACTATGCAACAACTGCCGTAACACCATGGGTGTAACCAGGTGGGCACTTGGGCCATGGTCCACAAAATATATCATTTCAATAATTTGCCTCCCATTTTGCCAATTATACAATAAGGTCGCACTACGGTTGAATAAACATGGTGACGTCATCGAAACGCACACGAAGTTTGTCCAACTCAAACTATTTCCCCATAACCCATTCAAGCTGGCTTGTCTAGCGGAAATGAGATAGTGCGTTTCGAATGTTGAATTTTGTAGGAAAGCCCGTGCACCCACTTGGCATAGAAAGCGAACAGCCCAAGAACCCTTTTGAGCGCTCTCATATTTCCAGGACGAGGGAGCTCTTGCAGTCGTTTTTTTGTTTCTGGTTCGTGTGTGTTTGGCATTCCTTGTTACATGTGTGCCTGAAACATATTTCATTTTTTATGGTTAGCGAGTTACTGATTGTTGTATTGATCGGTTAGATTCGGGAATGTTGGAAAACTGCTCATTGTCTGTTTATCTGAATTGGTATAACTTTCCTCAGTTTAAGTCAAATGTGTCATGAAATAGGCACATTTTCTCAATGTCTCAATGTACGCATATCACTGAGCACAGATGATAAGCAAGGTCGTTGCTTCAGTGTTCACAACTATATTTAATAGCATCATGAAATGTACTGCAGTACCTCAAACAAGCCAAGTATAATTGACGTTTGTGCTTCTACTTAATTTTCAGAAAAAAACATAAATAAATCAGTAGGTATACTTTTCATCTCAAGAATGTAAAAGACCTCTAGAATTAAACGTGAGCTTTGCTATCCATTTTGGTAAACAAGATATGTAGCGCCACTAGCTCAAGAAAGAGTAATTTTTTTCAGAAGAATGAACACAGAGCAAAATAGTTTTAGTCTTATTAACTTTTCTGCAAACGCCTTTCTTGGCAGGAGACTGTTTTTATGAGTAATAAACTTGCACAATTTTGTTTAAACATTTATGTATATATTTTTTCTAGCAAGGCTTTGCACGATTTTTTTAGTATGTTTCAAATAAAACTTGAACTTACAAAACAGTAGGTTCAGGGATTTACTAAAACGAGGAAATTGCTCTTATTCATACAAAAAAATTTTAGGTGGCAAAACTTCTGTGCAAATGTAGGACCAATCTCAAATATTTGCACAAGTGTTTCCAATATTTGGATCAAATTTTTGTTTGGATGTAACGATTCGACCGTAAAAAAGGTTATCAGACTACATGGCAATGTATTTCCTTTTGGTTTCATAAAGTATCAAGGACAAAATGTGATTTTATAAACATGTGCTTAACTATCCATCGAAAAGAATACTTTTACAGGTAAGAATCAGACGCTATCAATACAAAGGTCTTACAGAGCATATGTTTCGCCTATGCTCTGTATGCATCATCAGCTCTTATTCAAAAGAATCAAAAGTTTAGCTACATGCAAAAATGAATCTTGTTCAAATGAGTCAATAAAAAATTTAATTGTTTTTCAATTCTGGACGATTTTAGGAATGAGAATATTTCAATATGTTCTTAAAAGTACATATAGTATTATTACCGATAAAAAATTATTATATAGGTTGTGCTGGTCTCAACTCTGTGGCAGTGATGGCGGTTGAACGATACATTGTGGTCTGCAAGCCCTGGAAGCAGTTTACTTTTGGGAAAAAAGAAGCAGTGATTGGTGAGTAGTTTGTCTTGGATGATGTCGACAGTATCTTTCGCTGATAGAAACCAGAGTAGCAAAGCCCACGATCTTCAAGTGCCCTTTGCCCATCAGCCTAGTTCACAAAACGTCATAGCACAGCATGTTGCAACAAATACTCTGAAAATGGAAAACCACCAACAGACAACTGCCGACCGGACAATTGCCAAACGGCCATTTGCCAACCGGGCAGCTACTAACCAGACCGCTGCCAACCGGACAAATGCCAATAGAATAACTGCCAACTGACATGATTGTCAATTAGCACAACTGGCCACTGCAACAACTAACAACCGCACATGTGTTCTTGCCGTGCAAAAGATTGCCATACAGCTTGGTTTCACTGAACAAGTTGGATAGATTAAACAAAACAAAACGAACATAAAAAATCTGGACCCGAAAAAAATAAGAAAACGTATGAGTCTTTCAAAAACCGATATAGCCTACCGTTTCAATAGTTGTCTGTCATTGTTAGCTCTGACTACTACGCCTTGTTTATTTAGGCACTGCCGCGGTAACATTCAGAAACCAGGGTCACGAACTTGGGAAGGCATAAAATAGAACAGTCGTGCAGCTTTGATTTTGGCATACACGTTAAAAGGATGGGTTCACTGAATAGAGAAAACCATTTGCAATTACGCTGCATAGAAGCTTCTCTTCTGTTGGTAGTTGCCCAAGTTGTTATTGTATTATAACAGGTAGTTGGCCGTTGTCCTGCGGGCAGTTGTCCTAGTTGGAAATTATCCGGTTGGCAGTTGATGGTAGGGAGCTGTGTTGTTAAAAGTTGTGTGCTTAGCAGCGGTCCTAGTTGGCATTTGTCCAAATTGGCAGTTGTCCGGTTAGCAGTTGTCCGTTGGTGGTTTTCCGGTTGGTGGTTTTCCAGTTGGCGACTGTCACGATACCCTGAAAAATCTTACCATTTCTTGTAAGATTTCGAAAACGTAAGCGCGCATGAAACGTTCAAATTTGTCAAAAGAAGCACTTGCATTAAAAAATGAATGTTTGTCTTTTCAAAACATCAATTTCAAAAGCTCCTAAACCGTGAAAGTCACTATAATTTCTCATCAAATTCACATTAATCAAGTAAAAGAGCATTGTAATTAATTATGCAAAGGATTATGACCACGAAAACACGTCGGAGAGGTGAAATATTGTATGAGGTAACCAAGTAGAGATTATTAGAAAAAAGTTTATTTACGTTTCCAATTTTTCCGAAGCGCTTAATTTTCTTTATCCTCTAAGCTAGTAATTAAAAGCATAAATTAAAAAAATGTAATCAGCAAGATTTATTTGAAAATGTGGAAAGCAAAATGGACTTTTAGGTGAACGAGATGTGTGCTTTCCGAAAAATTTGATAATATATATTGCGAAATTGTTATTATGTAGTAAGCACGTAAAGCAAGAAAGCTCAAATGCGTATCATTATCATCTTAGTCGATTTGTTTAGTCTACTTTTGTTTCACAGGGATTGCAATTGCTTGGATTCATTCATTTTTACTAAACACCCCACCTCTTATACTTTGGGACGGTTATGACGCAGAAGGAGTAGGAACAAGCTGTAGTCCTAATTATTATCTTAAAGGACAGAGGTAAGCTTGACTCGTCCGCCATACTAAATGTATTGATCAAATTCTTTTGACCTGAGCAGTGTGTCCTTTGTTCAAAGTCTGAGTTACAGTATATTTTAAACTGAAATCCAAATACTTTCAAATCAACGGCGATTTCTGTCAAGCGGCCATCGTATATGCTGTAAAAGGCATAACACTGCAAGTGCAAAACACAACAACACCAGGACTACTCCTTTCTTAACAAAGATGAAGACAAACTTGGCAAGTAATGCAACTCGGTGATAAAACTTCATTAATGTGACCGAAGCCACCCTAGCGCCCAAAGCACAGAAGACTGTGCATGCTGTATATTGTGGTTAATTCCTACTTCAAATGCTTAAAACCTAGAAAGAACAATTTCTTTGGATAATTTGCATGATGCAAGTGGCCCAGCGATTGGTATTCCCATAATGGTATTCTATTCCCACAAACCATCTAATCGCTCTCAACAAACTTTCAAGAAGTGGTTTAAGTTTACAATATTACCACCGTGTTGGTGGCCACATAACTATTGACCATCAAATCTGTGTTATAGTATTCAAAGCTTTCTGTCGAGACAACAGTCGAAATTTTTGCCCTGGGTATTTTCTCCAACAAGAGTGTACATCAGTGTTTTTCAACCGCGGTTCCGCGGAACCTTGGGATTCTGCAAGTGGCTGCCAGGGGTGCCGCAGAAACAGACCGAAATTGCCTGGAACGAAATTCGCAACCGCAGCTCTACGCGGTCGTAGCAATATGGACACATGGATCATTGCCCAGGGTTCCATGAGCAACGCAAACATTTGCAAAAGAATCCGCTGTAGCAAAAAGGTTGAAAAACACTGGTGTACATTGTCCTCAACAGCTTCATTGTCTTTATAAATTGAGCCGACAGACTGTCGCATTGACGAATGCATCACCGTTTAAGGATTAGGGACCAACCACTTGCTCTTGGCTGAGCTGTTTTACGCTGCTTGCTTCTGATCAAGAACTCCAATATACATTTTACATATTGCAGCCAGGGTTGCGGAGTCGGAGTCGTAAGGATTCGGAGTTTTTTGGGTGGAGTTGGAGTCGGATTCCTAACAACACTGGGAGTCGGAGTCGGATTTTTTTGTCCGACTCCGACTCCGGATGTCCAATTGGATTATTTTTCAAATCACCCTCTTAAATTGGGAATTTATGTTGAAATGGTACAGTTTCTTTTGAAACTTTTGTTGAAACAGAGATTTCTTACTGTGCACCACGATTTCCATTGATTTTAACAGTCAAATTTCATTCCCTTTATGTTAAGGAGTCGGGGTCGGGAGTCGGAAAGTTTGCAAGGGCCGGAGTCGGAAGTCGGAAATTTTGGAAAGGTCGGAGTTGGAGTCGAAGTCGGAGATTTTACCTCCGACTCCGCAACCCTGTTTGCAGCTGTGCGTAATCATGTTGGAAGGAAAATTAGCATACAAAAACAAAAATGCTTTATCTCTCCAGGAAAACATTCAGTTGGCTCTACACATAGAAGTAGAAACACTGCAACAAGTGAACTTCAAGCAACTTAGAATAACTGTCACGAGTGATGTGTAGCGGCCGTAAGATAACGCGTGTGCAAAGTTGGCTACCGGTAACCAAGAGTAAAAATGATTGTGATAGTCGCTACAAGCAAAAAGTAGAAATCCACTAAAAATAATGCAACCTAGTTCCAGTAGCCAATATTCAGTACGGCATATTTTCTCTAATGCTACTGATTGCTTCACCCCATTAATTTAGTGCCCAACTTGCGCTTCTTTTTTGTACTTTAACCCCAGTATATTGGAATGACACAGGCAACTGTAACAAACGGTGCTCCTTACGGGATATGTGTAGCAAGGTATTTTTTATGCCCAATATAGTTTCTGGTTGAAGACTGAGGATTTCAGACAAATATACAGGGTGTTTCACAATTGTTGAAACAAAGCGATTGGGCACAAATCCAGGATTTTAAATGATACCACAATGATGATTACATTTATTGAAAGGTGA
>JGI24021J15306_10009173_pt1 | contig 12229 bp, 10 predicted proteins | sample Ectturendosymbi1_FD_15306 | JGI IMG/M metagenome (IMG submission 15306)
ACCGCTTCCAGTTTCCGCTTCCATATCCCTGATCATAATCATCTCTTATTTTTTTAAAACCAAACCATCTTATTTACAATACATTTGCTGACCAGTAAATCAGTATCGATTGCTATGAATACCAGAAAGAGCTTCCAAAATAAGTGTTTTAACTAACGCCGCATATACGGATCCAAGCTTTGTTGTTTCTTTCCAAATCACTTCTGAGCAGAACCGTCGCCAGAAAGTTTTCAATAGGGGGGTTTGTTTTCGTTTGGGCAGGGGGGCTTGACATTATAAAATTAACCAAAACCCCATTTATTTATAGTATTTCACGTTTCAATTTGGGGGGGCTTGGAGCTTTGTTTGGGGGGTCTAAGCCCCCCCGTGGCGACGGGACTGCTTCTGAGACTTCGCAGAGTTTTTCTACCACAACTTCCCATTTCAAACAAACACCTCAAAAAACGCGTCCGTCCAGTACTACCTCTCATCCGGCATTTAAAGCAGCAACAGAACAGCGAACATTATTCAAAGAGAATCGTATTTCTCTCTCAAGACATTTATTAAGCGTTAGTTTAATGGACATCATGATATAAAAACAACTATTTTCTGACAGCAACAACAGCGCGAACCGTGCACGTGGTGGCTTGAACTAAACGTTTGTTTGCAGTTTATATTTTAGAGGTTTTCAATGTAAACTTCAGAAAAGCAATCTGTTTTTTTTTTATTTTAAATGGAAAATGATTGTGTTTTAGGAAGCTATATTTACAGCACTAAAATATCATAAACTTGTTTGGTATCACTGGTTAGTTTGATTTTGGAACTTATCAGTAGAGCATACCACGAAACTGCAGATTCGCAGCAATGTCATTGGACGTGACGTGCACAACGTGATCATGGTCCTTTCTTGTTAATTGCTCATACGTCACTTCACTTATTTGGCTTCCGCCGGCGCATGTGAGTTGGACTTTCCCTGAATTATCGTTTCTGTGTTTGATGATGATTTAACTACCTGTTTTTTTCGCTTTTATCCGTTGAGGTTTAAAAAAAAAAAGCGGTCAGTTTGTCTCTCGTACGAGGAGCTTGCAAGGTATCAATGGTGGAAAACAACAAATCGTTTCAAGTTCATTGCGTTGCTGGAAAGTCAAACACAGTGCGGCAGACAATCGTGTTATTTGTTCTTGAACCAGTTTGAGCCAAAGGTGCAAAAACTTATTCTTCGCATTGCAAGATTTAGTTGAATAAATTAAATGCACTGGTACTTGTTTGAGGAGCACAATTTTCTTGAAAATCAGCTGGGGACGATTTTTCTTGCTCGTTTATTGTTTGTGTCACTTTTTTCAGTTTATCTCCTTCAAACAGGATCAGAAAGAGAAAAATTGTTATTTTGATTGCGGTTCAGACTAAATAAATTTATGTCTGGTTGGTTAAAACGTTTGCGTGGAAGTTCAAGACTTAAAAGCTGCATGCCCACAGCGAAAGAAGTAAGTATTAAAATCGAAACCTTATCAATGTTTCTTATTGGCTGTACTCAGCTGCAAGCATAACAATGTCTATTGTAAAGGTAGTTTACCATCTGCGATTGCGTTGATTTGAGGCAGTGTGGTTTCACATTGGTCGTAGGCAACTTTATAATCATGGTTAGTAAGACTGCAGGTAAAAACATGATAGGCGAAGTCCTTCACGTGTGGTAGACGTTTCATGGTTTGCGGCTGACATACCTATGTAGGAAATTCCTTTTTAATATGAAGTTTATAGTTCGTGTGTCGGTGTTTTGCTTTCAGAGTGTCACGATTGTACTTTATTCGCGTCGACAAAATCACACGTTTTGTTGTATTCGCGTCAACGGAATCATTCGTTTTTTACGTAGAAGTCTAATGATTTCCGTTGTCCTGCTACACACAAGCAACAACTTGAATTTTTTTTGTATCTGCCTGTTTCAACACAAGTCACAATCTTACCAGTGGTATGGCTGTTCAAATGAAACACCTACATATCCTTTTTCCTAATCACTAACTTTACAAAAAAAAACGAAAACTCTCTGTTTTTTCAAACCGTTGTTAAATTTTTAGAACAAACCAAAAGCTTGACTGAATATCATTTTGCAAAATTTTTAAACCTCAGGCCATACCGCGTACCACTATAATCAGATTTCATAAATTTAGGTATCGTTATTGACTGCTGCACAATGTTCAACAAAAAAGACACTCCAAAGTTTGACCTTGATTGCGACAGTTTTCAATTTCAATTTGCATTTCGTGTCAAGTTTTTGGTAGTTATTCAATCAACTGACCTAACTTGGGGAAAGGTTTAAGTTTCTAAAAAAAATCTCGCAGTCAACTTTGATCATGCTTCAAACGTGGCAACGTCCAACAGAACTCACACTTTGCTACCAATTGATAACTGGAAGGACCACGACCGTATTTGTGATGATTTATTACCACGTGGACGGGTATGTAAAGGCTCCTGGCTGAGAAGTCAGGACGAGGATGAATGCGTGTTGAAATCAAGCAGAACAAGTTTGGCGGTGGCATAGAAGTATCCATTTAGAACAATATTTGACCCTCATTGAAAAGGTGATGAAAAGGCTAAAAATTTATTTTTACCGGTTTAAAAAATCTTGCTCTATCTCAGTTTGCAGTCGGAAGCTACTTTAGTTTAAAACAGTACTGCTTAAGTATTGGTATTTTCATCATTCGCCAAAAATGAGAGAAACTATGTGGGCCGGCGCTACAAACGCAAATCGAGTCCAGTGTTCGAATCTTCTGGGCTGTTGCTCTGTCAAGTCAAAATACATTTACGCTGTCTTGATCAGCAACTGTCGTTTGAAAGAAATAAGATACTTTTGTTTGAAATTGCACTTGAGGTTTGAGGCTATGCCTTCAATGAACATTTTCCTTAATATTCTTGCTTGTTTGTTTGACATAACTCGCGTTACTTTACCATTTATCCCCGAGTGTTGGTTTGTCTCTAGTAATTTGTGAAGTGTTACCAAGAAGTAGAAATTCACACAAAAAGATCTTTTTTATGTAGTTTTATCCAAAATAAGAAACAGCTTGCAAAGCTTGGCACTTTTGCATTACATTTGCAGAGTAAATGCGTGAACTCCTGGTTTCTTTTAACAGACAACGGTTGTAAATAGGAGTTTGATTTGGAAGTGGTTGTTTGCCTCAATGGACAAAGTCTCCAATGAGCTGGCAACAGGGATAGATCAAAAAAAATTGACAAGCATGGCGCATAGAAATTTTATTAGAATAATATTCTCCAACGAATACCATTCTGCTGACTGTTGTAAACTGCAAACTTTCAGACTTTTATTACGGTTGGTTTCACTGTATATAAGTTTCGGAACCGTTTGTCGGAAGCCACTAAAAGCAGTGGTGCTTTTTTTCATAACATTTTTTTGTAATTGAACTCTTTCAACATACAAGACACAAAACTAAGGTTCGTTCAGTCTCGGAAAAAAAACTTGTGCCTTTAAAAACATTGCAATAATTTCGAGCTTGACAGAAACTACATATATTTTCAGCGACTGACATTTTTCATCAGAATACAAGTTCTTTGTTTATCGCAAGGTGGTTTCGGCGGAATTTTACGCTTTACTTGCTATTTTTGCAGGAAGAACGTTGTAGAATAGAAAAAATGACGCGTTTGCGTTCAATTTATGCTTTGTCACTTCTGTGCCTTGCTTCAAACTTTCAACTGGATCATGCCCAAGCGTTACTGGTAGAACAAGGTAATGCAAACATTTATTTTAAGTCCCTTTGGTTGCAACAAATGTTTTGGTTTTCATCATCTTTTTATTGTGAGCGGTCGTAACGGTAAAGCATGAATTTTCAGATAGTGTAGTCTGTAGAGTGCTTGCTGTGAAACCTTTTCATTTGAAACACTCGCAAGCGCTTTGAAAAACATGTCCAGTTTGAAACCGTATGTTTTCTCCTGCCATAACACTTATAAGGCAGGAGAAAAGCTAAGTGCTTGGACTATTTTCTGATACGATTAAATGGCTTACCTGCCATAACGATTTGTGTTCTTTTCCTTTAAACCGTTGCAAAAAAAATTTAAAGGGGCTGCGATGGTTTTTAGTTATTGCTTAAGAATGTAAAAACGTAATTTCCACCAGGATGTTGTCTTTTTATGCGCTATAGCAGTAGTCAACTTGAGTGGAAGCATCTTCTTTGCAGTACAGTAATACAGTATGTTACATCGATTAATGGTGCGTGGTTGGTTTGGGCTGTTTGACTGTTTTCTTTTTTTTATAAAGAAAAAGACGAAGAACTAAAGTGTTATACAGCTAGTTGTTTAAGCTAAAGACATTTTAATGATCTCATGTCGGAACAAAACTTTGCTGGTTTTGCGAAATGTTTAAGACAAAAGGCCGTCACATGACGCTAAAATGGTTCACGAACGTACTTTCCAGTGCACATAGCACAGCGCACTTCCTACTGATTCAATCTATGGCTTAATCCTTAATGACTGAGTGGCCTCGGGAGACCCTTAGAACGACTTGCACGTAGTTGCTCAGTTGTTGAATGAGGTGATTCAAGAGAACTGTGCTGGCTTGCAAACGGTCACATTCAATCTCTAACAGTACTTTACAACTGCGTTTTTTATCACCAAAAACCAAAGAAAAATGTGAGGCACTCGATATTAAATTTACGTTCTCTCAATATATGATTCTAAAGAGCATCTCCCGCAACTTGTTCTTGAGCCCAGGCAACTACAGTGTGTTCTTGAGCCCAGCCTAACTTTCTCGGTATAGATTTTTTGCATTCAAAAGTCCGTTGCGGACATTTGCACTCAGTCAGACGTTACGTCTATTCCTATTATGTTAAATTTATCCACAAACCTGCTCAAGGCGACAAGTTTCAAAGAGCCTACGTACCATAGCAGTTATCTGGAGACCCAAAGCGTAGTCACCGGCATGTTTTTTCGCGGCCTAGTAACTGGGAAACCCGAAGCCTGGTTACCGGTATGTCTTTTTCGCGGCATCAGCGCATTCATTGCGTTTCATTTACGCTCAGCTGTCTTGATGCCATTGTTTACCTCCAGTTTGCTTGTGAGCAAGGCCAGTGAATGGGTCTCAAAAAGTCCTTTATCTTTGGACGTGGTGCGACATCTACCGGTGCGTCATCATGAGTTATGTCAGCACTTGGTTTGTCATATCCACTAATAATGAAGTGACCATACCATTATCCACTTTAAGTTTTTGGTTCTCGATAAATCTTTCGTTATGTTTGTAATTAAAAACCGTTACGTTTATTGCAGTCTGCCATTAACCATTGACCAAACTCGATTAAAGTGTAAGGGATCGAATTTGGGATCAGAAGTTTTTAAACAAAATTTGCTGACCTTTGATTTTTCACGTCGAAAGTTTTATTTTCACTATTGCAATGTGCAAATCGATCCAAGCACACTCTTACACGTTTCAATAGAACCTTTTGTTCCGGCGACATCTTGGTGAACCACCACATTGAAGTTTTACTATGATGATGTTGACAGATAAAAGCTGTTCCCAAAGTAGAGATAAAGAAAAAATGTTTTATCCAATATATTGCAAGGCGCCAATCTCTTTGCTACGAAAACGTTGCACAAGCATTATTACTTCTGTCTTCTTAATTACAGTAAAAAAGGTTCAAATGGTTTTTATTTATTGTTTGATCCAGGGATGCTGATGCGCAACTGCACTCATGTAACTAGTGACGTTCGAACAGACGTCACTGCCTACGTCGACTGGGAATTCACATTGAATTGCACCGACTTGGCGTCTTTGTGGACCAAGTACTTCAAAAACAAAGTCATCGTAGAAAATTCACAGGTACATGACTGGATCATATATTTCATAACCAAATGCGTTGTAGTTGAGAAAATACAAAGCAGTAAACTAAAAGCATCTAACTCTTTGCTAATAACAGTGACTGTAACTTACATGCAAGTAGCTGTCCAACTGCGAGGCTCTGGGTTGTTTTGATATGCTTGTGCGTACGGGCACAAAAATGGACACGTGTGAGCCCTGCACTGTGTTAGAGAGAACCCTGCGCTGTTCTACTGTAGGAATGTTACACCAACGTCAACAAAATCGCTGTCGTTCTCGGACAAACCACATTTGCACCGTTACACAGTTGCAATCAGCCACAATCTGAGGCGCTTCCCGATACCTTGGATTTTGTTTTTGTTGTTCTCTGGCTTAGTTTGGTAATTCAGCCTCAAGATAAATCCCTATACCAGCCATACGCTCCGCTGTAGGTAATGGCTTCCGCTTGCCTTATCGGCTGGCAATTTCCTCTGGCCCTTTTGCTTACAATAAATCTTTTAAGATGCCTCCCATGTTGTTTACTTTGAGCTGGTTGTATGAATGATAAGATGTGGTCTGGTGACCTTGATCAGCCTTGCATTGAATAAGTTGAAAGGGTTGATTGTCGTGTGAGGTGCTGGGCTTAGGTTATTGGCGCAAGCAGTAAATATTTCAACTCAAAATATATTCCAAACGAAAAGCGATGAAAGCAATTACCCAGAATGTCCAGTGGCAAAAATTCTCGGCAATATGGCAAGAACGTTTCTGAGTTTTCTTTTCCTTATGCGCATTGCTGTATCACTGCAGTGGATTGCTCCATCGGATTAGATGGGACGTAGTTGTTTTCAGTTAAATAAAAACTCTACGTGCTATGACAAGACTGACGTTCGCTTGTGTGGATGACGATTAGTCGTGATGTAAATTGGATTTAATGCGCGTGACATGACCTAAGGCTGCGAGGGAAACCGCGTGAGCCGCTAATACATCTACTAAATTCAAACATTTTGAATAGAAGCGTTTTGTTCGAACAAATAATCAGTTCAAAAGGTAAAACTTTGTGCGAGCTTAATGTAATCCTTAGTTGATGAAGTTGCACAGGACGTTTAACAGCCTGCAACCAGCTCAACCGCTGTTTGATCAAGGTTCTGTATTACGAAATTGGAGCAATTACGTATTCAGTCAAACAGATTAAATGAAGGTCGGTATAGGCGTTAATTTAATAGTGATGTTTGCATACGCTACTCTCAAAAAACGAGACGTATTGGATATTTGTTTTGCTAAAAATGTAATGTTTAATACTACAACCGCCTCTCACCTTGTTTTTTTTAAAGAATACTTTTTCGTATAAAAGGAATTACATGCTGCTTTTTTCTCTTTCATCTCCATTGTCGACGTCTGAAGCGAAAATTGAAAAGAGCAGTCAAAACACATGTCAAACTCGCCTTGAGTAACATACCTGTTTTACAAAGATATACTTTGGTCAGCATGTCACTAATGCGGCCTTTATCTTGCTTTGCCACGCAAACTTCGACTTGTACAGTTAGTTGAATATCATCACGATGCAGCAAAAAACGTAAATGTAGTAATAGTGTTTCAATGAGTGCTTATCATCATCATGCCGTTCTGTACAAAGGATACTTACAGGAAAGGATCGACTTTAGAAGTTCTTTCCCCTCAGATTTCAAACTCCTACGTCCATTTTTGCGAAGTGACCAATTAGCCGGCGTACATCAACACAAAGCTTTTCCACAGCAGGCCGCCATCGAAATTTTTGCTTGTGGGATGAATCAGAGTGAAACGCGGGCCAATCCCGTCAGTGCACTGCTTCGTGCTGCTGCAAATGCCCTCGGTTACTCAGATCACCACTCGACCTTTTCCTAGTTGCAAAAAGATGACTTGTGCGTTGTGCCGCGTTTAGTCAAAATGTTTCAGAGACTTCAAAACAAAGATTCCCCAGTTCATCGAAATTAACGAACTGTGAGTCGCGAACTCTCGCTTTCGAATGATCTGTAGGTTATTGAAGCTGTTGCGCATTGGTCACGCGCTTTTTCTGTGGTAGTTATGCGCACCTGCAACATCTTCTCCAAATGCAGGGCTCCTACGCAGCCTGGAAAAGTCTGGAAAAAATTGTTGATCTGTCAGTAGTGATAAAGAAAATAATTTTTCAGACTTGATTTTTTGACAGGAATTCTGACAAATATTAGCTTCCGATACTTTTGATAAGATTGATGATTGACTGTTTCAGTGCCTGTGTTCGACGTTAGTATCCCATTGGGAAAAGTAAAGTCTGGAAAAAAGTCTGCAAATATTTCTATTCAGAAATGCGTAGGAACCCTGCAAATATGTTGGTGGCGAATACGTGGAAATTTAAGCCCGGATCACGATGGCGGTGACTTCTAACGCCCTTACGCAAAGGATTTGAAAATTCTGGCAAAATGTGTTTGATCGTTGGCGCTGGTATCGAGGTGCGCCGGATGAAAGTCTCAGATCCTTGCACCGTGCCGGTTAACAACCTCGCAAACGATGTGTTCCAATGGCAGCATGCAATTCAGTGATCTTGCCGAACGACAAATCGGTCTGCCAGGGCAAAATTATTAATTGTTCCTAAAACCGCGTCTGAATTGGAAGTGTTCGCTGTAACGAAGCTAATCCGCGCGACCGGATTTCTGCGGTTGGGACACCCTGCAAGCGGCGCGACTAGCAACGTCCTGCAAGCACTGCGATCGCTTCAGCTCGTGTTATTCTATTGCTCGTTATGAACGGTAACACACCAGGCAAACCGCGTTCGGCTTGTATTCGTTTTTCACTGTGTCTTTGCAAGTCAGTCGCAGGTAGAGAGGTGAATGCTCACATCCAGGATCACAGGTCGGAACGATGGCTAAACACTTTTGTTTTGCAGTTTGTGCGCGGGTTAATGGATCCTTTTTGTGCTAACCTGTTTTGCTTCGATCAACAATACTTCCTCTAGTTGAAAAATGTAAACGTGTCTCGACTGCCGCATTCCAAACGCCGTTGAAACCGCCATTTCGTACCCTGTCCCGGCACCCGGGAAAGCGGGCGTACAACCAGCCAATGCTATTGCGACATCATAACTTCCTTTGCTTTGAAGGATAGGTTCAATTCGTGGAATTGCCCCGAAAAAGTAATCAATCCCTCTGTTGGCTTGAAACATCAATGATTAAACGTGGTCGAGAAAAAATGCAACTATTCCGTGCCGGTCGCGCTGCCGCCTGAACCCTCGTTTCCAGTTCACCAGTTTGAGTGCCCTTCAAACCACTGTCCTTCTTTCCTGCAATATATAACCAAATAAAAAGAAATACACAAACCTTTGTACTTGAAGAGATTAGCAGCGTTTTATGCCCTGAACATACCTTGCTATTTTTTTCCGTTTGAAACACAGTTTTCAACGGATTTGTTTTGGGCGTGCGTGTTGAATGGTTTGCGCATCGACTAAGTTTTGATGAATGTCTTGGCCAACATAAACTAACAGATATTTACAGACATGAATTGACACATTACAAAAAGAAATAAAAAAACATAAAAGGTGCTAATAATAACTTATTGGTTTTGATCAAAATGGAGTGGATTTTAGTGAGTTTTACTTCCAATGAGGCTTGAACTCATACTCACTACAATCTTCATATAAATTTTGCGTCTCGCAACGTTATGGAAATATGCATTTAAAAATAAATCTTACCGTGAAACATAACGTTTTCAACAAAAATTTTAAAATGAAATTTGGCAACAAATTCCAAAATCACGTGATTAAGTTCTGCATCTCCTTCTTGTTTGGGTCCCTAGCAATAAACGTTGACCTGCAAGCAAAGCACTAGCACAACCCAGACGATTCGTGTAAATTTTGGCTTGTGGATTTTCTTTTGTATTCTCTCATGACGGTTTTCAAAGGTACACGCTGCAGCAGTGATGTTGCTTGGAAAAAAACGGTTTTGATGCCTTTACTGTACTTTCCGCCAACGCTTTAGTTTCTCTTTGAGACGGATTGTCTTGGACCTATTGCATATTTTTCAATGCATACAGATTTAACACTTTCTTTATTAATGCATGGTATATTTACGTTAAGTAATGAAGGTGCTTGTCGCTTCTGGTTGTGTGTTGTTTTACTGTTTTTTTTGCTTGCGTGTTCATGTTTGTTTGTTTGTATTACAATGATGCTCCTGTGATGTTGCTTTTAAAACAGTTAGTTTTGATCTTGATGTTGGCGTAAAACGCCCTGAGTAACAAACCTGTTGAAATGAAACCGTAATCAACAATTGATTTGAATCAAACTGCGTGACTGGCCATAATCTGGTTGTCTTCGATAAAGATTTGACAGATTTTCTGCATTTGTGCTAAAATCTCTCAAATTCAGTACGTCCGACTTGTGAAGAAAGTTAGCGCTTGCAGTTAAACAAGCGTGAAGAAAGTTAGCGCTTGAAATTTAACAAGATGGCAATAATTTTCGTGGGTGGTGCTATAGAAAGTTTCTCATTATGTGGTGCATTGGGAATACAGTTACAGGTGAATATTAAGGACAGCAATAGTGCAGGTGATGCGAGCATCACTTTGTTTGGGTGCCAGTCATTTTTTTTCAGCGAAATATCTTTCTGCAAATTTGCTGCAGTTGATTTAAAAAGCGGAATTAAATTTTTANGGCTTTGATAATTCTACACTATCTCTTTCAATTTGTCATATATCCACAGTGTTACATAAAGCCAACCAACGGACACTTTCAGGCGGATTCAGTTGCAATTCGTCTATCAGCCAATGCGCCTGTTCGATCAACATACGCTGTGCTGCTGGTGAGAGGTGTTGATTGTTACTGTTAGATGCTTACACCCTCTTGGTTTATTTCACGGAAATGATGATACGCATATCTTTGGTGTTGATGCAGTTGTAACTTTCTGTTGCGTAACCTTCTTAGTGATAATAAAAAATGCACAACCACCCGCTTTCCGCTATTTGNACTCGTTTGATTGATCACATTGATCAAAAACCAACAGAGACGCAAATATCATTTTTTGCGAAGCAGTTGTGATTTGTCTAAAATCAGAACACCAGTGACCTTTTATCATACGATCAGGTTTTGTGCCTTTACACAGTAAATCGGCCTTGTACCTTTTTCCCAAAGTCCTGAACTAATTTGAATCATCAAGTCGCAAGGCAGGCTTGATTACGCAAATCGATGACAAGCCTAGAGCAATACCAAAAAACTGTCTAGGTGAGCGTAACGGTGGTGAGTACTGCTGTTAGATGCTTACGCCGTCCTGGTTAATTTCACAGTCAAGAATGATATACTTCTTTTTGTTGTTGATGCAGCTGTTGTGCTCCGATGCAGCCTGCCGGCATTTTAGTAAACTTTGAAATACCGGCTTCCGTGTAAAGCATGCGCTCTGTGCACGTGTCAGTAGAATATGTGTGTGTTCAAGTGTGTCATTGAGTCGGTAACGTTAAATATGTAGATACACGTGTAAATTAGAGTGTTTTTGCCTTTCTAAATGTTTGTGGAATATGCGTTGAGTGTTGATAAATAGTGTGTGGTTTTCACGCAAACAATCGTGCAAAACTTGCAGTGAAGATGAGAAGTTAACTTTGCGAGTTGCCATTAATTTGATGTCGTATTTCGAAAAACTTGCAATTGCATATTTGCATTTTAAATTGTTTATCAGGTACAGAGCTATTTTTAGTCGTCAGCATACAACTCTCACTGGCCTATACCATGTACAGCTGCACCATTCCATTTTTTGTAAGTTTTCTATGCATTACAAGAAAAAATAAAAAGATTATCTTGGATAGGCTACAGGTCCCTTTGAGCACCACAGGCAATTTCTGGTGCTTTTCCAGTTTTCCCTATTTTGGCCTATTTGTCAGGATGACATGGACGTACATATTACTCATGCTATACTCGAATGTGGGCATTGTTTGAAATGCATTTTTGTTGTTTGCAGGCCTACGACTCATTGTGTCTGACCAAAAATGTCACCGTTCACTTAAAAAAACTTCCTGTTGAGTCATGCCGGGACGACGTTATCAGCCATATCACGCAGGACGTCAACGTTCATCACTTGCAAGTTTATATGCATTCGATTCTGCATCTGAAATGTGTGCCAGGTAAGGGGTGCTGATACCCTCTGCACGTCTACNGCATTGCGTCACCTGCTTCACACAGAGAAGTCGCTCGTATTNACAGAAAGCAGTTGACCATTCTTTTCAAGGTTAAGGTTTCTTTGCGACATCGTTGATGCCATTTTTCATTTCTGGCGTAGAAGCAAGATTTGCTAATTTCAGCTGCCCAATAAGAAACCTCGCTCAAATGCTCTTGTGTTGTTGTGGAACTTGCAATCGCCTTTTTCCAAATTTTATGTTGGTCAGTTGTGTACAACTGCAGTCGTAGGTATTTTGTTGCCACCATCAGGCCTGCAACCAGAGGGGGGGCAATCGGGCAATTGCCCCCCCCCC
>JGI24021J15306_10009176_pt1 | contig 12228 bp, 5 predicted proteins | sample Ectturendosymbi1_FD_15306 | JGI IMG/M metagenome (IMG submission 15306)
AGATAGTGTAGCCAGGTTCAGCCTTTTTCCTGACTCAGTCATTGTGCTTTTTCTTGGATTGTGGTGTCTTTCAGTACAAGTGCAGAATTGCCAAACAAACAAAAACTTTCAAACTTTCAATAACAGAACTATTTTCAAATCAAGAAACACTTTTCCTAGCCTACCACCTTTGGTGAACTTATTCAAATAGAATGTACTTCTAAGTTATTAGACTTAGTAGATGTACGTTGACATTTGTTTTGGTGCAAGTGAAAGTACATCAAAGTCAAACTGTGGGACTAGAAAAAACTATCAAATGCAAAACTCTTCTATCAAATGCAAAACTCTCTTTTTAGGTCTGAAAGATATGGTGTGTTTAGCAACAGTTGATTTTGTTGCTGAAGATTTGCGACCTTTGAAACTGAAATCTGTTGTTTGGAGGACTGATTGAGGAAAAGGAAAACATCTTAATAAGGTTGCAAGCACGTGCATCAAAATAATAAGAGCTAGGTCATGGAAATGCATCGGAGTTGAAAGCATACTGCCCTCAAGAAATACACTGCCAAGAGAAAGTTGGATGTAAAGATGTTAAATTGTAAAAGCAACTTCAACGGAGGAACTGAAAAGTGCTGGCCTTTGTTTTACATGGTCTGGCCTAATTGGATTGACTACAGATGTGGTCTGATGCAAAAAACAGGCAATAGGTCAGTTTGACTGTTCATTTCATTAATCAGTCACAACTTTATTCACACATTCCAACAGTTAACCAATTCATACCAATACAACATCAGGGAATGCATAATAAATTAATTGAATGTAGTGAGCTTAAAATTTCACTTGAAGATCTATTGAAAAATTGTTATTTTGTCACTGTTCAGGCTCAGGATAGTAATATATAAATTGCTCTGACAAATTTTCAATAATGTCCTTTCCTTGTACTTGCTACATACTTGGTGCTATTTTGAAACATATTATTTGTAGATCTTTGATGCAGCAATGGGCTCCCAAATACCACCTGTAATTGTGGACATGGTTATGGAAGACATAGAAGCTTAGGCGCTAATTACTTTTATATCTGCTACTAAGCTGTGGAAATGATGTGTGGATGACACCTTTGTAATTGTTCTTTAAGATAAATATACATACCAACTTCTTCAAATATATTAATACAGTGGAGAACTCATGGAAAAAGAAAATAATGAGTTAATTGTATCAACTTGATAACGTAGCTGGAGCATGGCCAGCTTAGTACTAAGGTATATTAAAAGCAACACACACTGGTGAATATCTGCATTTTGCTCAGAGAACCCACTTACATATAATTGTGCAGTACTGAACACTACTGCAACATGCTGACAAACTCTGTGTCCAGGAAAGTGAAAGACAGAAGAGACTGACTTTGTAGATCAACTCTTAGATACAATGGATACCCAAACAGACTGCTCTAATGAAAGAAACTTTTGAACAAAACAAAGAATGAAGAACATAAAAGAAGAGGATTCACCGTATTATCTTCTGGGACTTTCTGATAAAATTAAACAATACTTGATAATCCACAAAATAAAAAATGCAGGTGGTAACAAAACCAGTGAGAAACCTGGGCAATCTTCTCACTTTTATCAACGAACTTATGAATATAAAATATTTGCAAGCTGTTTTTTATTCCATGCCATGGCTGCACAAAACAACACATATAAGAAAAACTAAAAGAAGCCTAGAAACCTGCTAAAAAGTGCATGAAACATACATAATAAACAAAGATTGTGACAAGATTCCCTTAACCCAACACATTTGATTTAGATAATAGAATAGACTGGGAAAATGCAAAAGTTTTGAACTTTGAAGTAAACTATCACACATACCGGTTTGTTGAATCTTTCTATATAAACAGCGATGAAAACACAGTGAATGAAAAAAGATCTGATTGTTTCCCTAACATTTACCATATCATCCTATAATAGTGCACAGATAACACTATTCCCTCATGCTATCTACTGCTCTATTGTTTTTGATGTCTTATTCTGAGTTTTTATCAGCATGTTGCCACCTGAAGCAGTCACATTTTATGACATTTGTGCTTGAATCTCAACATTTCATGTTTGCCCTGACAAAGATAGTTGTACGTTGTACTAACTATTAAACTTGGCCAGTTTTTTAACTTGTTTTTATGTTTTACTGCCAGTACAGCCTAATACATTATGGCTTAGAGTCGGGTTGCCATACATCCAGAATTTTCTGGACATGTCTTGAATTTCAGTACTAAAATTTGTGTCTAGAAATAATTTTAATAAATTCTCTAATGTCCAGAATTTTGACAGTTTCAGAGGATCCAATCATTAGATTGTCTCAAAATATGACTAATTGGGAGAGAAAAATATACCTTTCTTTCTACTAGTTTATCGCTTGTAACCTATGTAAGAATTTTGTGATATTTTCTTCTGTGATAGAGATGTCATTTTGCAGTTGAGCGGTAGTTGTAAGAACATACTGAATAATGCACTATAGCGCAATCGTTGGTTGTCGCGAAAAGTAGCCATTGAAGCTGTCAAGAATTTTGCCTCTTCAGATATGATAACCCTAGCTTAGAGTAATTGAAAAAAGAAGATACAATGCCTTTGCAGAGTTTTACTTCCATGTTCAATACTTAGAAGATGTTACATGTGGACTTTTTTTAGTTTTTCAACTTTTTTGAAAAAAGTAATGTCTAAAAATGTCTTAAGCTGTGAAAATGTTTGCTTGCGTTCAACCTCATTTGTGCCACCAACCAATGAAGCATCTAGCACTTTGGGTCAACACAGCATAAAATTCAACAAGTATTCTGCTGTATCTGAGCCGTTGCTATTTCCATTTACTGAATGCAACCTGCCATGGCTCCCTGTTTCAAAAGGGAGTATTAAAAAAACAGCGCAGACTCGATTTGTCAACTCATCCCCACAAAGCTACAAACTCATGCCTGCATCAGCTGAGTCATCAGAGAGTGATCGAACAAGTTTTGTAGAAAAATCATCACATAAATTTGTGCTACCAGTTAGTTACTTTCTAGAAATTGCTAAGCTTTGGGCAATTTCAAATCGAAGTGAGCTTGAATGCCAGTTTACCATTGCTAAAACAGATCAAAGTCCAGAACCAATTGCATCAGCACAAGCTCAAGCTCTGTATAAAGATAGTCAAAGACCAATATGTCATGAAAAAGCTATTGCACCTGATTCAGCAAAATGTCCTTGGTCTAATAATGAAAATCCTTCCTCACCTGTAACCCCATCAGCAGAGCAAGACCTTCTTAGAAGTATCAATCGGTTTCTTGAGAGTTGTAGGAAAAAGGATAAACTTCTTACTGGAACAGAAGGTATGATATGTTCTTAGTTTTTTATTATTGAAACTTCGTTTGAGTAATGTTCTTTTCTGTGGGAAAGCTTCTGTTTTCTTATTTCAAAGCAGCCATTGTGCATGTGCTGTTTGAATATAAGCTGTGTATATTAAATGATAATATTTAGACAAAAAAGCACTTATGACATCACTCACAAAAAAACGGCACACCCAAGCAAAAATTTTTTTCGAGTGCAAACTACAAGACTTGCCGCGTCTTTTGACGCTTCGACCAGGTCCGTAACCCGTACACGAGCAGAGATATTCCAGCGCAAAGCCACATGCGAATCAGCTGTTTTTTGCGAACCATTTAAATTAACCCGGACGTTTAAGTGTTAACAGAGTGAAGGATCACTCAGATTTTTCCTATGTGACACAAAAACATGTCATGAAAAGTGTCATAACAGACAGTTTACATTATTATTATGAATAATATAGTCATAAATATTGGACATTTTATTCCACGATTCAGCTTAGTAGTTGTGAAATCTGGTTGGTGTTTCTGTATTAAAAGATAGCTCGAGTAGAAGTGTCTTTTGATGGGTTTGGCCAACAAATGTTTTTGCGCACTTTGCAGTGTTCATCAAATTTATGGTCATTGATTCAGGCTATTAAATTTCAGTGAGTCTGTCCAATATACTTTGACCTACAGGTGCATGTTAGTTTCTAAACTACATTTGAAGAGCAAAGATAATTCTGTTTATCTTTATATAAAGAATTTTTTTCAAGTTTTTTTTATCTATGAAATTTAACTAAAAGGGAATAATGACATAGCTGTGCATACATCTCTTTGCATTTCTCAATGAACCTCCTAGAAAATCTCTCCATAAGTAACCCAACTAGTGATAAGGTTGCACACTAGCAGTTCCTCATGGCCGGCTGTAGGTAAAATCTTGCTGATACATCCCATGTATCTGTTTTTGTATTGTGATTTGGATATTAGTGCATTAATTATTGGTATACAATGTTTCAATGGCTGTATTTTGTCACTGCCCACTTTTTGTAAAATACAAAGTTTGTTACACTGCTTTTTCTTAAAAATTATAGCAACACTTTGTGCAAATAGTAGAAACACACAGGATATTTATGTCACAGCAAGCTGTGTTCAGCATGCCAAAAGTCTTCAGCATATAAATAAGTGTATCCATTAAAAAATCATAGTGGGAAAAAGTTCTTGTAGTGCAACACTTATCTTAGCAATTATTATGCATATTAACACTTTGGCGTCCAGCTGCTTTCGGGGATTTTCAGAAAAAAAACGCCTAAACGCACGTGGATTTGCGCGGGAATTTCTCTGGTCTGGTATGCTGTACAGACCCGGTAAAAGTCTCAAAAGACGCGGCAAGTCTTCTAGACTGCACTCAAAAAAAATTTTTTTGCTTGGGGGTGCGGGTTTTTTGTGAGTGATGTCATAAGTGGAGGGCTTTTAGGCCCACTTTGCCTGGCCCTGGGCGCCAACTGTTAGGTGGTAGTATTTCACTGATGTTTTTACTGGAAACTAGACTACAATCCGAGTCTTTTGATACTTGGATTACCTGCTGGGGTTTCAGGTTCAAAAGTTATGATGTAAGTTAGTAAAAATATTTGACTAATTAGATAATTAATTAATTTGTTTATTTAAGATCATAACTTTTCAACCAGAAATGCTAGAAAGTCAATCAAAGGCTCAAAAGACTCGGACTCAAGCCTAGTTTCCAATGAAAACTTCAGCGAAACACTTTGGCCTAGAGGTTGGGCCTTAGGCCAGGCAACATGAGCCAAAATGACTCCAAAACTACCTCACTTATGATGTCATTCACAAAAAATCTGCAACCCCCAACCAAAAAAATTTTTTCGAATGCAGTCTAGTAGACTGGCCGATCCGTTTAAGCCCTTGAACAGCTCTCTAGGAGCTAGGGCGTTGGTAAGGCAACCGAAAACTGCTGTTTTTTAGGCTGAAATCGAAGTACGAACATATCGTACCCCGGCTCTCAAAGTGTCAAGGTAATTATGTTGCAGCTGCTTGGTTGACACCCCATCACATGCATGATGCACTAAGAATAGCACATATGTATATGGCACAAACAAGCAGCAATAGAGTGACCACTGACCATGGTGTGTGATCTCTGTTGTTGCTTGTAACTTCTAAGTCAGCTATGTCCAACCCACGGCCTGAGGGCCACATGTGGCCCACGGCCCTAGTCAAAGGTTTTGTACGGCCCAGTTTAGGTTTTGCTGTAGTAAAAGTATAGCCTACATACTGACAACCTGTCCTTATTTTGATAATCTTGAATTTGACATTTTTGATGCAGGTGGTCCAATCACGCCTGTTGTCACTGCAATTAGGATTTGAACATAGAGTATATTAGCTTGAACTAAATTTAGTTTGCTAAGACCAAAGTAAGCCATCGAATGTGCCGCCCTCATTAATATGTCATTTGGTTTGCAGCCCTGGTTAAGATAGTGATATACTTTTTGGCTCAGTAAGCCATTTGGTTGGACCTGGCTGTTCTAAGTAAATTGGAAACTCAACTTCATGTGGATGTTAACTTTTCTTAAATGGAAAATTGTTTAAATACAAGCATAGAACCTTCATGTTTCAGCGTATGTTGTGTTATAGGTGTTATGGACTTATCCAATAATGTCGGAAGTGAAACAAGGCGTTATCTTTCTCAAATCATTTCTTTGATGAGCAAGACATTTGCCTGTAAACTGGTAAAGCAACAAAATGGATTAAATATATCACCAGAAGAAACAATGAAGCAAGATATGTGTGATGACTTACAAAATTGCAAAGTTGCTAAAGAAGAGGAATTGCAAGACCCACATGAAGTTAATGTATTTACAATGTCATCTGTGGCACAGATTGGTGATAAAAATGAACAACTGGTAATTATACACATTCCAACATGCCAGAAGAAAAAAGAAGTCATGCAAAAAGCTGGTATGATTTGCTTTGATGTGTCGCTCAATGTTGTATATTTTATCAGTGTGCTATGTTTATTTTAGTTTGCCATTGAAGGCAGGCTGAGATTGAAACTATCATTGATTTACAATTGTATGATATGATTGTGTTTGAAGGCATCCAAAAATATAGCATTTAATGTTATTTTTGGTTTTACACTCACCTCAAAGTTTAAACCAACTTTTCTCTACATTTGTATGCAAAGAAGTACCAATCTCATGCTAGTTTATGCTTGCCAAGTAACAAAATGTAAAATCAATCCTTTTGAGTGTTTTTTTTAATCAAAACCTCTAATCAAACAATTTCACATTTTTATGTCAATAAAAATAAGTTATTCTGATTATTAACCACTACCATATCCACAAATAAATATGAACTATTCGATTCTAGCTTTAAGTTAATTATAATTTAAAGTATTACCACTAATAGTTGTCATGTTGGCAATGCATGAGTGAACTTGCCTACACATTTTTGTATGCCACATGTTGTGTCTGGTATCTCATGTGAAGATATATTATGTTAAATTTGGTTCTACCTGTGTTAAATTAAACAACTTTTTGAAAATGCTTTTGAGTGTCTTTCATTACTTGAAGTATATTGTAAAACTTGTTCATAATTACTGGGAATTTCTTCAAAAACCATTAATTGGTGAAAAGGGCTGTTGTGTGATTAGATCATGCCAACTCTGTGAAAAGTGGTACCAGATTGTATACATGCATACTGCAAATAGAAGCTGGATTGTTTAGGAAAAAAAGGAATTTTCAAAATCAATACCAACAGTAGTCACAATAACAAATTAAGTTTTAAAAAAATGAAAAAACCACTTGTTTTCACTGCAATAAATATTATGGTTTGCCATGAATTTGTTTGTCATACATTCACCGTTATATCAAGCATGCTTACATTTACCACTAGATATTGAAGTATGTGGTTTCGGATATATATTTCTGCAAATGTTAAGCATGGTTTAGGTCAGTGGTTCCCAAGTGGAGGTCTGTGGATGCCCAGGAGTCCACAAAAAGATTTTCTGGGAGTCGTCCATGACCTTTGTATATATATATGAAAGCACCCAATAGTACAAAAAGCCAAAAAATATAGTGGAAATTGACCACAAAACAAAAAACACCAAAAAATGAGAAGTAAATGTTTCCACAAAAAGTTGCATATGGTCAAATGAAAAGAAGTAGTGAGTTGTGGAAACAGTCAGCTGGATTCTAGCTAGAATTGGAACTGTTGATTCAGCAATCAACAGCAATGAGACTAATTAAAAAACTTACTGGGTTGATCAGCTTCTATTTTTGCCCATAGAAAAACCAAATTTCAAATCTAACCCTTACTTCAAACGTTATTGCTATCGTTTATCACTCACTCAACCTGTCAACCCAAACTCTCACAAGAGAAGAGACTACAGAATTACGTAGAACAACAGAGACATAAAAACAAACAGACAAAGAAAAATGAAGTAATCATTTACATAACACAGATGATGTTGAGCAAGCAAGGCATGTTGAGTTGAAGTACACAGATGAACATGTGAGTCATACACATCGGTGAGAGAAGTGAGTGACAATGAAGGTGTGAACCAGAAAGCCATACAGCAACCTTACAGGACAAAGGCATGTAGTAAAGGCAAAGAGCAATTTTTATCAACACAGACCATGAAGAAGCAACACAGTTACCCCTGGACAGTAACAGAGTAACACAGTGGCATATGTCTCACAGGGCACATATCATTCCCTGCTCAGGGGGTAAAGAGACAAGGGAAGAGATCATAACAGTCAATCAGAGATGTCAGATATAGCAACAGATTACAGAAGGTTTAACAATAAAAACCCAAACTTTCTCACTGACTAAATCAAAGCTCAAACTTTCACACTGCCAGAAAACTTTGTGAGGTGATTATACAGTGCAGGCTGGCTGGACCAACCATCCTGTGATGATGCCTGCAAGAAGGTGAGCTATATGGACAGTGTCTCCAGGTTCAGTGTTAAAAAAAAGAAAAGTTAGCTGGATTATTTCACCTGGATAAAAAAAACGTTTTTAATGCATTGGAAAATACTATAAAATTTCACCAGATGTTCGTCTGATTCCAAGGTTGTTTTTTTGTCACCATGTCATATCAAATTTTACCAGATTTTCAAAACTGGTGGCACATTTTACCATCTGGCAACACTATTGCTGAATAATTCAACAATTGGTGAACAAAATTTTCACATTTTCTTGCCTAATGCCAAATGTCCCACCATTATCAGCACTTGTTACACAATTGCATTCGTTAGACAGTTTGATTGTTATGCCATGTCAATATTTCATGTGATAAGTTCCATGAAAGATTTATGATTTTTGGTGCACAAAGTGGATGACAGTCTTTTCTAGTAGAGACCAGTTGTATGTAACAGTATTAGCTGGTTTCAGTAAGTGGGTCCACAGCTTTTATCCAAATTGCCAAAAGGGCCCATGACACTGAAAAGTTGGGAACCACTGGTTTAGGTGTTATCAGTAGCTTCAATCTAATGCATCAAAACTGTCATAGAAAATCACCACCACCATTTAGACCAGGGGTGACGAACCTATTTGCTGTCGCGGGCCACTTTGTCAGTTACCGCTGAGTAAGCGGGCTGCACCACTTTTTAATCATACTATGAAACCTGTTAAAAACCAAAAAAATTGTTCATCAACAGAAACAAACAACAAACGAGATTAGAAGCGAGTCAAAGAAAGTTCAAGACTGCTGGTCTCATCTGAATGCTTCGCGGGCCGCACGAAATTGTTTTGCAGGTGGCATGCGGCCCTGTTCGTCACCTCTGATTTAGACGAATCTGAAGTGGGGCAACCACTTGTTGCACTCCACAGTTCAATTAATAGGATGATCTTACTTTGCTAGGGTTAAACAGCAGTTTTGCCCTTGAACTACTAGTGCTGCAATGTTGGGTACAAAAGTGGTTGGTTAGGATTGTAAGATCAGACATGGTGTCCTACTGCTAATTTCCTGGTTACAGTAATTGATTCCATGTTGTTTTTGCCTGCTTTCTCTATGCATGGACACTAACTGTATGCTTTGTTGTATAAGGTCTTGCACTACATTCAGCAGCTTTTTTGCTGTTAATGAAAACATCTGTTTGTTAACATATCCAATGCCATTTCATTTAAACCATTGTTTTTACCTTGTTTCTAATCAAGTAATATCATATGAAATTTCACCCTGGCCAATGTATATAACACTCACCTGCAGAAATCATGTCTGCTAAGGTTGTGTTTTTTTTTGGAAATCCTGCATTAACAAGAACAACACCGGTGTTCCTTTATATGCATTTCAAGGTTGATGGCTTTTGCAACCTGTTCACAAGCAACTGTTTTTGTTGTTACTTCATAATTGATAAATTGCTATTATTTGAAATTCCTAGATTCTGATGAGCCTAGAGTGAAGCGAACAAGAAAGGTTGTCAGTTCAGGTGTGCATGAGAAACAATATTCATTGAGGAGTACAAAGAGCTGCAGGTAATGCTGTTATTTTTCATGACACAGAGTCTTTTATGCAATTTAATATAACCTGGCAGTTGTTTCTTGTCTGTATATTGAGAGCTAAAATGTTTCATGTACAATTTCAGCTATTCAAATAAAATGTGTTTCCAAAAAACTTGAGTAAATATTTCATAGTAAAAATAGGCAGTTAACATGTTGAGAGCTGTTGTATGACACACTTGTACTTTGAAATCACACCTGAGCCACTATTTTCACGTCACTTTTCAGCTCCAAATAACTTGCCAGGTGATTGAGCTAAAGCTGTTCAAACCCTCAAAAGATGCGACAAATCTTCTAGTTTGGATTTTTTTTAATTGGAAAGTTTTGGATTTTGTTTTTTTTGTGTGTGACATCATAATAGGGGTAGGTTACCAGGCCCTGGGAACTAATGTCAAGAGCCAATTTTTGACTCCAGTTTTGTAGTGAAAACTAAGCTAAAATACAAGTCTTTAGTCTGAGCCTTTTTGATTAGCCATCTAGCATTTGTGGTTTGAAAGGTATGTCTAAAAAATCAATAATTAATTAATTAGGGGATTAATCAATTAATTTGTTGTTTTTAGGCCATAACTTTTGAACCTGTAACGCTGAAAAGGGCTCTAAAGACTCAGGTTATAGCCTAGTTTCCAATAAAAACTTGAGTCAAAAAATTGGCTCCTGCAGTTGGGGTCCAGGGCCTGATGACCTCAGCTAAAAATGCTTAAACCTACCGCCTTATAATGTAACCGACGGCCACAAAAAAACTGAAATCCAAAAAGTTTAAGTCCAGGTTTCTAAATTAAACTACATCAGCAATGATGCATTTATGAACGAAAGTATGCTGGAAAAACAATGTGTTAATTAGCAAGTACCACGTCTTCATTGTTTGAGCCAGTTGTTGAAATCCACTGCTTGGCCACACTAAATCTCGGGGCAAGTGTTATGCAGCCATTTGATAGTCTCGTCATCCAGAACCGTCATGCGTTCCATAGGGAGGTCATTGGACATTTAACACCTTGGAGTCCACACTGTATCATGGGTTTTCACCCAATCAGCACTGTCTTTAATTGTCATTGTCACATTGCTAGGCCTACACATTGTCAAGTTGTCAATGCAGACGCGTTTAACTCTAATTTTCAGGTAAGATGCCAAGGTACAGGAAGAACATTTGTGTAAAATTTGATTCCAAATGACCATGCACTAGAAAAGTTACTGCATCTCATGCAACAACTTACTGAAATGAACTTGTTTGCGATAGCATGTTGCTAGCGACACGCAGCAAAAGACGCGTGCTGAGCTGTGACCAGCAGTCTGGATGCTCGATTCATAAATTAATAACTTAAAAAGTTCTTGCTGGAATGAGTTCAAATTTTCAGGAAAGAGGCATAACAACAAGAAGGACATTCTTCTAAATTTTGGTGGCAAAACAACTAGTTTAAAAAAAGTTATGATTAACTATGCATCAACTTCCTGGATCCAGTTAGGCACAGTTAGCCGCATGTAGCAAATGTTAATCCAAAGTGCTGTGAACAGAATTCGGTTGCTCGATTCATAAATGAATGACTCGCAAAGTTTTTGATGGATTGAACTCAAAATTTCAGGAAATATACATACACACCAGAAGAACATTCATGTAAAATTAGTTGCAAAAACACTAGTTTTAAAAAAGTTATGGTGTTTCATAAAACAAATTCTAAACCTTGCTGAATAGGATAAACTTTTGTAGACTACGTGGTACCATAGCAACAACCCGAATGCACGTAACTCCAAAGGTTTTTGTTAGATTTACTTCAAATTTTAAGGGATGATGTGCACAGGTATGAAGAAAATTTGTGGAAATTTTCATTGTAAAAGTACGAAAGAAGTTATGAGAGTTTGAATGCAGGCATGAATATTCTCGTGTGGTGGTGCCAAATGTGTTAAGGACAACATGGTCAACGGTTGTTCCTCTGCGCCACACAAGCCACAGAAGGTATCGTACCCCATTTGAGTAAACAGGAGCGGAAACGTCTGACACTGGTGTGGAGGCAGTTAAGCCAGATCCACATTGTTCTTGACAGGACCGTTCCAGGTGGGTGGGTGCCAATGTTGGGTATGAAAGTACAGAGTCTTGTAGTGTTCTCCAACCACTCCGCGTTCCATCGTTGATATCCGCCCAGAGTGCTGCACTTCTGTTGTTGTCATCAGATGAACTGATGAGTTGTTGTGTGGTGGGTACAAATGGATGTCTCGACTTGAGATGCTGTGGATTCCCACCTGGTGGACATGTGAGTGCAGAGTGGAGCAGATGTCCTCATTCCATAACACAGCGTTCTAGAGACAGTGTGACTCCATTGCAACAAAGCTGAGCAGGTTGGATGCCCACAAGGATAGAAAATTGTCTGTTGGTGTAGGACACAGGCTTCCAGTCACAGTTCNNAAGGCGTCTATGACAGGAAGCC
>JGI24021J15306_10009179_pt1 | contig 12227 bp, 5 predicted proteins | sample Ectturendosymbi1_FD_15306 | JGI IMG/M metagenome (IMG submission 15306)
CCAGCCACTCATTACGTCAGCCTGCAGAAGCTTACCGGACAGCAGAGGCCAGAGCAGCGATTCTTCCGGATGAGTAAGAAACTTCGGTGGATCGGAATACTGTTTGTTGCCACTCGCGTCACTTCCCGCTGCGATCAGCTGAATGTGGTGCCAGTAGACCCAGTAGGCTCGATTTAAACGATGCCAAAAAACCTAAAAATCAGTCGGAATTAAGTCAGTAAGTATAACAGCGTGGTGGCGGTAGCTCTACTTGAAAGGTTTAAGCAACAGATCGACACCAAACAACGGTACGTGCCGTCAACCGCTTTGAAAAAAGCACTGAAGATTGTCCAGTTGTCAAGGAAATTTAAACTTTTCTTAAGCCGTATTTGTCGCAATTCTTCATAAGGTTTAATCGCAAACGCCTTTAATTAATCTGCACCGAAAGACAACGACTGGTTTGATTCGTAGACATGGCTCACAATAAAACAAGTGCGGGCGGATTTCGTTTTTCATCCACCGAAGACAAGTAAATGCAACTGAAATTTCTCACCTGCACAGGAGGTGTAGACTCATTATGCTGCCGGTACACCCCTTCGTCCCCCTCGTACACATCCTGGTATGTCTGACAGGCCCGGACTCTAAATCCTGGCTTGATCTTGGATCTCACGTACATGGCGTACTGACGACGCGATGGAAACGAGCTCGGATGTCTGGATGTAGATGGTTGCACAAATGAGAAGGGAAGCAAGAGGCATTTCAGAATTCGCGCATTTATTCCAGTGGTGGGATTCAAATATTTTAAGAACAGGTTTTCTCGCTCTATGTGTCTCACTAACAACAGGTTCTCTCATTATCACAGAGAGGTTTGTCAAAATAAGTTTTAAGTGAAAGGATTCATGGGGGTAAATTGAGAGCCCCTGACTTAAGCCAACAACCGGTTCTGGGGATTAAAGAAATTCCAAGAACAGGTTCTTGCGAACCGGCCGAATCCCACCACTGATTTATTCGCTTTTTATAGCAAAATGCCATCGCTTCTTTTGTTTCATCGCACCTCAAAAAATACGAAGAAAATCAATCAAATGCTATTTTACTATGACCACAACGCAGCTACAAACGTAGAACTTTTATTGCATACCTTTCGCAAGGTTTCGCGAGTTCGAGGCCTCGTGATTTGCTGTAGACATATACCTAAATCTCGGCGACAGCCCATTTTACCGATAGTTGAGTGACTAGGGTTCGGTTCAAGCGTGATTAACAACACCCCGTAGCGCTGGTTTTCCCCGGTGATGATTCTGAAGAGCTAATGCCTGTTGATTTTTGCTGCCAGGTGCTTGGGCAGGCATTAAAATAAGCAGTGTTGACTTGAGTCTATCAGGGCAAATGTACATAAATGGAAAAGTTACCTTCGGTGAACTAAGATATTTTATCTTATCTAAACCTATTTTCTGTAAAATACTGTGATGAACAGTGGTGAACTTGAAAAAATTCTATTTCGTTATGGTTGCGAGTCGTAATTACGACGTTCCACCCGAATATATTTTTAACTGATTTGAAACACACAGCACGACTTGCGAAAATGCAATTCACGATAAACAAATCCATAAATCTACCAAGACTATATCGCGAAAATATGAAGGACATAAGACGTAACCAAAGCATCAAAACTGCTGTTTAAACCACGCTAACAGTGTTCAATTTTGACTCCAAAAACGGCAACATCTAAGCCAGTCGTCGGTAAACACCGGTCCGTGGTCCGGTGCCGGTCCGTGAAGAAATTGTTACCGGTCCGTGCGGAACCAAGGCCAAATTGGTCCAAAAATGACTAGAACGACTGACATAAGGAACACGCTGCGGATGCCACTGACTTGGAGAAAAAGACATAATCCCTACAGGTCGGAGAACATTATTGCAGCAAAGCAAGCCCATATCTCTCACTGCATCAGTGTCATGATGAGTTACGAGTTGTAATAAATTTGCATGTGCCAAACATTCATTATTTTGTTGAGGGCCGCTCCGCAGTGCGAAAAAGGTTGCCGACCCCTGATCTAAGCTACCCTTGACTAAACGAAACCCTGTTTCCTGTATACACAAAATAATAAGCCTAGTTTTCCAGCAGCTACTACCATGCGAAACGACGACGTTGAGGAAAAATCCTGTCCTCATTCATGAATACAACAAACCTGGGCGNTGCGTCAATTTTCACCTTTTCATAAATAAATGCNCCCCGCAGTGTTTCAGCGATTATTTTACCATTATATCATTGCGTTGTTGCGTTGCTTAACCAAACAAGCAGCAGTCAAACCACAGATCAATGTGGAGGATGGAACATGCCGTGACTGCCAGCAAAAATTGCCCACGGAAAGCAAGCCGGCGGTTGAGCAGAGACTAAGGAAACAAGTACACGAGCAATACCACATTGGTATCGCGTTAGTCCATGCCGGACTTACTCGCTTAGACGCGTGAATACGCCTACTTGCCACCACAGGGCATTCAAAATGAGTTTTATCGCGGACGTTCGCACGTGAAAAATCTTGTCAAAGAACAAACGCAATAGTTAAATCAAATGCTTATGTGAATCTTCCGTTTCAGTCTGAGAAAGGACGGACCTCCCACGGTATTTGAGTACAATCGAAAATGACGCAGTAAATCGGGTGTGCGCATCAAGAGGACAATTGCCGGATTACTCAGCGCCGCACAAGTCGTGACAATACAAGCCTGGATATAAGTGTACAGATCCAGTTGCTTGCAAGTAGCTTGCACGTGCATAACCACATAACTACGGCGCACCTGTAGGCTGACGACGGTTGGTCGGACTTGATCAAATTTGCCAAAAGACCGCTATCAACAGTCGAGTCTTGACTTTGACTGGAAAACAGTGGCTTGCCGGAAAGCACATCTGCTTGACGCGTCTGTCAGCCGAAAAATTATAGATCTTAGATTGGTCTTATCCAAACAAGCACAGCATTGTACGTGTAACTGTGGCGTCATTTAAAACAGGCGGCACACTAAGATAACGAGTCTGCGCTGTTTTCTAACGCTAGCGTAATAAGCATATGTAGGTTATTATATGTACGTGCAATGGAGCGCAAGCGCGAAAAACAGTATTTACGCGATCAATTGAGCTTCCCTTGGCTTGCCTGCGGTTTTTAAATAGTAGTTCATAGTAGTTCTGAATTCAGTTCAACTAACTGTTTGGTCTCAGTTGCGGATGATGGTGGCTTAGATGCAAAAAGTTTTTAGTGTCATTGTCGCATCGTTTTGTCGCAGTCACTCCAAGTTTTCATTTAATGTTTGCGTCAGCTGTAGAACGACAGAATCATCTGGTTTCCTACAAAGAAACGCTAAGACATTCCAATTGTGCAAACTCCATATATCGCAATTACTGATGCATGAAACCGTGCGCATTCATGTGCAGGGCGTGGGCTGTTTCCACACTTACGTGGGTACAGCAGACTGATTTCCCTAAAGCGTAGGCACACTACAATCTCACATAAACAAACGATTTGTGATGATCTGAAAAAAGCACCGTCTGAATCTCAAAAACCAGAGCTCGCGCACGAAACGTCTACGTTCGGAATTCGTTTGTTCTAATAAAAATATGGCCATCGCGTCTAATAATTTTCCAAATGACGTCTAAAATGTCAAACCCACTGGCGAACACGCCAGTTTAACCTACTGCTTCTCCACCTTCACAGCCCTTCGACGCTGTATCCACGCAATCGACAGCTTGTGGCACTTTTGTCATGTGAAGTGTTGGCTGGACAAGTCCTCATACACAAGGTTTTTGAGTGTTTATTTTGTTTGCCTTGCTAGGATCTTGCAGCACACGCCACAGTCTGTGGCACCTCGTTTGGGAACAACTGAGTTAACCGCAAGAGCTATGCAAAAAAATCCTGCTGACTGCAAATACTTGGTCCATAACATCACAAACCTGCTCCAAGCAATATGCAAGGAGCAACAAATAAAGTGAACAGCAAATCTACAATCTGCCCTGTTCCAGATATATACCTCTGCAGATTTTCGTGGTTGCTCACGCGAACTTTCAGATAGTTGACCTTTGGCACGCTTTTGATGCAATAACGGAAGAACATTTTCGAGTGGCTGCTTGCCTGCAACCTTGGACGCTGCCGGAAAGAGCGGCACACTGTTAACTTGCTGGAATGATAAACAAAGCGCGATTTTCAACGGCTTTAAATTTCGCGCGAATTCTGAAAATTTGAAGTAATTCTGAACGAGACGAACGTAATCAAACCAATTTGAAAAAAAACAGCAACTATTCGCTAAAACCAATGTCAAAATGACGCCATATTATGAGCAAAACATCCAATACTTTAGCTGCCCATGGAATACAGACTGAATAATCTTACCAGTTTTGATATTTTTGGCTTCGTTGTTCCAGTCCATGATTCTGTTCAGCTCAGAAATAAGATCAGAAATTGCCATAGCAACTTCGAATTGCTGGGTAAAGGAATCTGAGCCCCTCTCACCTGAGATTTGCACAGAAAAAAATAGCAGTTGTCTTCATGTAGTCAAAACACCTCACTTAAACAATTCACTGTTGCCAATATTGAAATGAAACAAACCGCTTTGCACATGTACACATGCCGAGTGCCTAGTTTAGAATTTTTTCAGTCGTGAGGAAATCCGCGACGTTGCCAATAAATGGAATCACAAATCACTTTGAAGTGGAAATAATACCAAAATAAGGTGATGCTATTTTCTTCGCAATCTTTTCGTTCCTTCGCAATTAAAAACGGGAATCGTTTCGCTATAATAAAGCTGCAGGGAACTTGCATCAAGAAGCGAAAAATCGTGGTGTTGGCAGAAGGCATCCGTATACAGAAACATTTTTTGACTTTTTTCTTTCGGCATAACTGCTATTTTTTTTGCAATAATATATATGAGACTTTTTAGTGGTCAGTTAGCTGCAGTGTGCCAGTAGCTGCATAGACTGGGTGTGTTGAGTTGTACGAAAAGTTACAAAGAACTAGTTTGGCTTGCCTGGGTAAAACTGGTCTGTGCTCCCGCATCATAAGTTGTTCGTATCCGTTCCCGTATGAAGTTTTTTGAGAGGTATTTCGATAATTCACCATAAAATGTTTATATTTTCGACAACGATTCAATCTCCGAAATTATATCAACGCTCGTAACTCGGATGGTTCAACATATCCAGCTAAATCAGGGGTTCTCAAACCTGGGGTCGTAAGAGCTTCCGCATGGGTCGCCAAGAATGTTTGGAGTCGGCACCGTTTTTTGGGCACCAAGGTTCCATCTACTGTAAAAAAGATCTGCGCCCCTAAGAAGATGCCAGGGTCCATCTGCTTTGCATCGCAAACAATCAGCAAACACCAAACGTTCCCTGGTTCCGAGTTAAAAACGGGAAATTATCCTCCCAAGCAACACGTATGAGAGCGAGCCTTACACATCACAAAGCCAACTTGAAGAGCACTGCGAGTTCCCACTGTGACGTAATAAGGGAAGTTCTTAGAAATATACGTGCTTCGATCAGCGAATGCAATCTTCCACGGTAAGTTGGTTAATTGTGAATATTACGTGTTGCTGAAAGAGTGATTTGATGCCATGACTACCTATTGAAGTGCTACTTACTTCCCCTGGTTAAACAGTGGAAGCTTAACACTGATACTTAGTTTCTGCAGGGGTCTGAGATTACCGATTACAACCGTAGAGGAGTGTGAGCTGGATGTTTCAAGCAAGTCGACAGTTCAGCCTTGTCATGCATCTGTGTGTGTGGGAGGGGCGGGGGAGGGGGGAGCGGACAACACGCCAAGATAAAAATGAGGTCGGCAAAAATTTTATTTAAGAACACGCAAGTTGGACAAAAACACAGCGAAACAAACGCCCAATGCAGCCATTCGTCAGCATACACCGCCTGGCTGAAGAACAAAATTCTATTACGTTTGTACGCAACTCTGTGAAGAATGACTGGTAAACATAACTTCCAAATATGGATTTATCTATTCCGCGCAGCGCTGCTTTGTCACTACCGTGGCTACTGGATTCTGAGATGCGACAGTGAAGCCGAGTTTTCATTCATTTCTAACTGCGCCATTTAACAATGAATAACGCTCGACTTGAGTTCGAAACGCGATTAACTTGATGCATTGTGATGAGATCTGACATTGGTTTGAATGACGACACCTTTCCGCTGAAACAGAACAAATGACACTTTTTCATGAAAATTTTGTATGGTGCATTTGATCACATGATGAGATAAACCTGACAGGTGTTCAGGCAAGGAATAAACTATTCACACGCGCGTTCTCCGTTGAAGCACACAACTTTTGGTCATGTGTTCCAAGGAGTTGCGCATAAGCCACGAAATCACTGGCTTGAACCACTGTTTTAGGGTGTAATTTGCACAGTACGGTTTGTCAAAACTGAGACACTTCAAGGTCTGATGCAAAACGACAATTGCTTTTGCTAACATCGCGCCACAAGTTGGACCGAACCTAACTATTTGTGGTGATTTGATGACAGCAGAGTTAAGTCTCATGATCGTTAAAAGTTATTTTGAAATGTTTTGTAGTTACGAATGGATGAAGTTGCACCCAAAAACGCAAAGCATATTTTCTTACAGGTGAATGGTTTGCAATCAAAAATACAACGGTTCTAACATACAGTTTTCTGCCAACCTTACTTATGAAACACATGGCAGTAACCAATGTAGAAAAAAAGTTTTAACCTAATGGGAAGTTTTCCTATCAAGAAATATACGCTTGAGCACGAAGATAAACCAAGAGTTGAGTCTTTAAATTTTTCAACATGTGCGCCTAGGCTCTCACCATTGGACATCCATGAGCATCGCTTGTTTTGACAAGCCTGCAGCTGATTATTTGTGTCCATCAGAGACATCACTCGCAAGTAGCATTTCATCAATGTGAACAGCGCCTTGCCAGGCACCTAAAAGCAAATGTAAATTTCAAATCTATACCTCAAAGGTTGTCGTCGCATACAGATGTCATAGATCTCACACCACAAGTAAAATTCAAGTATGGTCCAAATCATTATCAAATACCTTGCTCAAAGATGCACAAATTTCACGACATGAAATTAACTCCACTGACACAACACACAAGTTCACTGCATGCGACAAAACAAGGGGTTGGAATTTTAAGTGGTAGCATGAACAATATCGACAAAAAGGCACCAATTGAAAAGGCCGTTTCTACCGAAAGTAAGAAGTACACATGCGCAGAATAGCAGTAAGAAATAGGATATCAACAAGACTGCTTTTACAGTGGAAACACTTTTGTCACTGGAAAGGAGCGGCGTGCGGGAAGACGTTTCTCACGACATGCTACATCAACGCCTGCCGGAAAAAGGCAAAGATGGTTGATGATAAATTCAACAATACAAATTTTTAAGAGACGATTCAAAACTCAACCGTAGTTTGAAACTCAGCACATAAGACGAGACCGCTAGATAATAAGTACTGCAAGCTGCCGGGTTTTTTTCGGTCATAGACCGAAACGTTTTCAAAAATGACGGAAACATGTTTGAAAATATAGGCTAAAAAACACTGTTATGGCGAGTTTTACTATAACTGTGAGACAAACGCCCGATATGTTCCAGTGACCAAAATGCAAAATGTCTCAGCAAAAAATGACCGAAATGTTTCAGCGAAAAAAAGCAGTCAGGCTGACAGCACTCGCATTAAATTCAACTAAAGATCATCTGCTGGTTCACGTGGTTGAACTGTATAAAAGCAGTTGCCACACAAATGCACACCAACATTTTTGCACTCGACTGTGCTTTGACCCTGTCAGCCGTTTAACTGCCGAAGTTACCGACGAATTAACCAAATGAACGAAGTAACCCGACTATTATTATCAGCGGAAAACTCTAGATACCGCATTCTGTCCTGCCTAAAAACTTAGAAACTAAACATGAGCACGCGCGCCTGTGGAAGCTGAACGGAATCCAACGCAACAGCGTGCGCTTCCTCCCCGGACGCGGTTTCTGCAAACATCTCCATCACCATGACGCGATTTTCGAAATCGGCGTAATGTTTGCTGTGGCTTTCGTTTGTACCATCGGACTCATCTTGCGTGAGCGACAGAAGAACATAGGCTCTGCTGCCTGCGACAAGAAAAATCCGTTCTTTTACAGACAGCTCGATACGACGGATAAATTTAGTTGATTCAGGCTAGGAGATTGATCGCTTCAGATTCAACTCATGGATAAAAAGCTGAAAAAATGTTCTCTGGCCCGCCAATCCCAACACATCAGTTTCAATATCGTCGCGCTACTTCGTGCACAGATTTTTTTACATTTCGGCACTGGTTCTCGAAGTTTAACCTTGAAGAACAGTCGCCAACAAAAACAAGAAAAATCTTCAAGCACATACGTAGTTTAGGAATCATATCGCAACGGTTAAAAATGAAAACAAAACCATGGTTTTCATCGTCATACCTTGTTCAGCAAGACAAGCGTATTTAGTCAATTGCGTCGTGTTCAATCTCAACAAAACTTCAGTAGCCATCAGTACAAAATAGCTTAAAACTGCGATGCCACTCGGTTAACTTCTAGCTGTAACTAATTCGTAACGCTAGCTTCGGTAAATACNAATTAATACACCGGGGGTACAATCCTTAAAGTAAGGAAACTANGAACTTATCGAGTTCCGCGGCATAAAGGCTGATTAAGCGACAATTACACTTTACCTGCATCGTGTAGAGCGAGAGCTCGAAGCATTTTACCCGCCGAACGTCTTGTGTCCACATCGTTTGTCCAAAGCAACTCCAAAATAAGGTCAAGGGCACCAGTTTCTCTAAAGATACCAGCCAAGGACCCGAGGCTAGCGTAAGTACTTAGCACCTGCACAAAGCAAAAGACGTACCGGGTGGGACAAGGATTTTTAATATCTATAGTAGCCACATGCCCCGCGTGAAGAAAATTATCCGACTTCTCTCAAGCCATTAAAAGATGTTGTTCCATTGCAGCGATAAGTTTGCTGTTACCTACAATATGTTTGGTCTTGCAGTACGTGGATCGCAGTAATGTAACATGTAGCTTCCCTGCGGTTCGATATTTTTTGAGCAGGAGCGCAAAAAGTTGGACAGAAATCTTATCTCTGCGCAGTGCACGCCATGGATCAGGAAAAGAAACTGCACAATTTACAAGCTTTGGTTTACGGCGGAAGCACTTTAAGATTGTTGGGCGCATGTTACAGGTCAGAGAGATTGAAAGAAAAGTACATTAGAGTACGTAACTCCTCAGATGCCTTTATTCTCCCATCGCGTAAACATCCCGGCCACCACCTGGTCCTTGGCACTACAGTCGGAGCTGGCGTACACCTGAAGACCCAACACGAATCTACACTCACACAATCCCAAGCCGTAAATAGCTTTAGACAACTAAATTGCAGCATATGGCAGCAAGCAAGCATGTTAACAACACGCACCAACCGCAATGCCCTGCAGAAAAGCCCTGTCAAGCAGTTGGCCTATAAAAAAATAAAATTCAAATTCAATGACACCGATTTTTAGCAGGTGTTTTGCCATGGTCGATCGTTCATCAACAATGTCATATTGGTCTTGGCATATCTCAGGGGTGATCCCCAACTGCGTCCCTTTATGGGATTATGTTTGCTGCAAGTTAGAAAAAAAATTGATGATTTGTTTTTATTACCCATGTTGTCTGTATGTAGTTTTATCTTTGAGCGCACTGCCCGATTTTCAAAGATGCATAGCTCCCTCTGAAGTTTCCCACCTCTGGCATAGCTCCTGTTTTTTTTCGGCCATTGACTGACTTTTTTAAATGACCGAAAAAACTTCCACTTCGGTCACAATGCATTTTCCAGCCATGAAAAAATATCCGAAACCGAGAAAATGACAGATTTTTTGAGCTATTTCGGACACATGACCGAAATGTCTCAGCGAAAAGAAAAAACAAGGTTCCTACTGATCTGTTACAAAAAATGATTTGCATGTGGTTAATTCCTACATTTCGCAACCCATTTCGGCTTGATGCTGTGTATATATTTACTTACGGGGTTGAATTTTTTGCACAGTGTAAGCTGCGTTACAGTTAACGATTGCACGGAGACAACAAATGTAAGTAGAACGGGAGCGCAGTCGGGTCACACAAGCCCTTCATCTAACCAAAGTCTTGAATAGACATAGCCCAGACTGGCTTTGCTGTAACAACCCCAAAGATCGTTAAATATGTAAAGAAACAGTTTCACGTGGACGTAAAAATTTTTATTACATTGCACTGTGCGTAGACAACCAAATAGTACGAATCTATTAAAGGGACTTCACAGTCTTTTTGGGCACAGCTAGCGAACTGCATTTAACTCACGGAGAATCCTTCACAAGTTCCTGATGGAAAACACACGTGGACATCAGACTACAGCACAACAACAACAGAATGCTTGAAAATAAAAAATACATGCATAGAATTTGGCTTTGAATTTACGTTACTTCTTAGTTCCTGTGGAGATTGGTTTGGTTCTACAAGAAGGTATTGGCTCGAGTCAAGGCTCTGGCTGATCGCTGCACACATTTTCCTAATTTTCGCCTTCGTTTTCAATGTTAATGTGCGCCATAAAAGTGAATACGTTACGCCCTCCACTGAACCTGAGAGGTAAATAATTTATAAATGTAACATCTCAATGTCCGTGTTTCCTCTGGTACTTTCATTTGCAGAGCCGCGTGAAAGGTTGTTGCCCCCCCCAAAAAAAAATCCAGATGGGGCCCTTTAATATCATCTTTAATATCACGTTTACTATCATCTTTAATATCACTACAACTTTACAAAATACTGCTATAGTGTTCGAACGTCTGCAATTCTATTTCGGAATTAACGAATCATGATATTACACGCGGCTCTCCATTGAGTGCAAAAACCAGAAGAGTAAAAGTCAAGGGTATAGAGACGGCTCTATTTTACTAATACAATATACATTGTGGGGCCCCTACGAATGGTCGCCCCCCCTGACCGCGGGGTACGGGGCTGCCTTGCCACGGCACTGTTCATTGGCGATACTTGTGATCCATTTCAAGTATTCAGCAGGTTAGTTAGCAATCTGGTAAGTAGTTTACGGTGCAAATACAAACGAAACTTTGCGGTAGCTCTCATCAGAATATAAGATTTTCTAATGATTAAACTGGAAAAGCAAATTCGATCATCAAACTCCAAAAAGCAAATTCAGGTGCTCCTCAACGATGTTTCTTAAACCTTCAAGATTACTCGGCTGCACGCCGAACAGGTTCCGAAGCGAACAACAACTGGGTGGAGAGATCATAGACGCAGCGATGGAAAAATTGAGAAAAATGAAAGAGCGAAAACTGAAGGTTTTAAAAATGCCATGGTTTTATCCTGAGCAAGTTTGTTATCTGTGAAATACTTTCCCTCACATTGAAATAGTTTAATGGTTTCTAGTGCCCTAACAAACTCTTTTTATGAAGTGTTCTACATCTGCATACATAAAAACGAACTTGGTAAACGATCAAGAAATTCCACAACTCTACTCTCTGGCCTACGGCGGACACGGTAACATTTTAAATCACAGCGCGTTTAATGCACTGTTTACCTTGATTGTGTGGGATAAACTTGGCAATGGTTTCGACAAGTTCCTTAGTCGGTGCATTTGTTTGCGAGCACGGTTCACGAGCTTCTTCACATCTGAAATGAAATCAAGCCTAACTACGTGGTAGAGATAATTGTTTTACGAGCTCACAAATCAAACGTAAATTTACATTTAGGTTGCACCTTCAGAGGCAAACGACTACACTACATCTTATGATTAGGGCAATCAATTTTTTTATCTAAAAACTTAAAATTTTGACTTTATAATTTATAAATTTTGACTTTATTTTGACCTGTCAATTTTCTGCGTTTACAGTTAAAATGAGGAATGCAAAGCATATTCATATACAGTATTAGAAAACAAACCAACAAGTTTGTTCTGTTGACATGAAACAAAAAGTAGTTTATCTGCAAAATCTAGTATAGCATGTTTTAAAAATGTCTGGCTACTTTCCATTTTATGAAACGAACCTCGTTGATGCTTTGCACTGCAGCGATGTGCTTCCACCATTAACCTTTTATCACTTTTCACTAAGCAGTCACAGTATTTGCAAACTAATTCACCCTTAGGTGTAGAGGTAAACTCAGAAACCTATTCATGTGGTATACTTTGAACTTTTAAAGAATTTGGTTGTTTAACCTTAGGCATGATATGTTGATAAGTACATTAATAACTACAGTAGAGTCAAATC
>JGI24021J15306_10009180_pt1 | contig 12226 bp, 4 predicted proteins | sample Ectturendosymbi1_FD_15306 | JGI IMG/M metagenome (IMG submission 15306)
AACAGGGCTGTGTCCTAGCACCTGTTATTTTCAACCTCTTCCTTGTGGCAGTGACTCTCGTCTTTCGTCACAACATCTCTGCTGCAGATGGCATTCGCATTAAGTACAGGCTCGATGGCAGCTTGTTTAATATATGCCGTTTGCCAGCAGTGACGACAGTTACAAATGACACCATCTTTGATCTACAATACGCAGACGACGCTGTGCTGCCCAGCCACACACAAGGATCAATTTGGCCTCATTGAACAGTTCACGTACCTGGTAAGTATCATTACCTCCACATATGATCTCACTGTGGTGATTCAACGTCATGTTAACCTAGCGTCCGCTTCCTTCGGGAGGCTGTCCAAGCGAGTTTTTACAAACTATGACCTTTCCACATGCACCAAGATGGCCGTTTACAATGCTATCTACGTCTCGACACTGCTCTATGCATGTGAGGGATGGACACCGTACCATCATCACATCAGAACCCTTGAGGCCTTTAAAATTCGGTGTCTTCAAACTATCCTGCACGTGCACTGGTGGGACAAAATACCTCATGTTGAGATTCACCGCAGAGCAAGCACAACATCCCTCGAGACGATACTACTCAGAAGACAACTGAGGTGGCTTGGCCATGTGATAAGGATGCCTGGAAACAGACTTCCCGACGCCTACTTTATAGTGAACTCTCCTGCGCCCAACGTTCGGTGGGGGGTCAAAAGAAGAGTTTTAAGGATCACATTAAGTCATCCTTAATTAAATGTGGGATCCCTTTCGACAGCTTGAGGAATTGGGCAGGGATCGAGAAGAATGGCGTGCAGTTTGCAACAACAGGCTGGCAACGTTCGAACAGCAACATATTGATGTGGCAGTAGCAAAGTGTGTGCGCAGACACCAACAGTGCAACCAACCACCTTCAACGACAACGCGGCAGGGATCTGTCTGTACAGTATGTGGCCATGTTTGCACCTCAGCCTTTGGACTAATGAGCCACATGCACCAACACAAGAAAACGTGTTGAGCAGCGTCACTGTCGAACTGACGGGCAACTAAGAGAGAGAGAGAGAGCGAGTGAGTCCATTGTGTGATATATTCATATCCTGTAAAAGACTCCATGAGTGCGGTCACTGATTGCACAAACGGCCTTCACGATCCAAGGTGAGATCTCATTTTTCACATTACTAAGCTCTTGATGTGTTCTGTCAGAGCACACCTCAAGGTGAGTTGGAGAGTATCGGCATTGTGTCAGACAGATACTGGTGCAACACATGCCAGGACTGGCAAGTATTGCTTCGGCATTGGTTGTAAGCATCCAGTGATAGTTTGTAAGACAAAATTTAGAGCCACATCGACCTGTTTCATATGCTTGATTTTCGACCAATCTTGGGAGCAGCAGTCAGATGTGGGCTGCTTGTCCTGAACGTGCTCACGGAGCTCTGTACTGCTGCTGTCCACAGATTCATCACATTGAATGTTATTCCAACTGCACTTTGCCAGATTCCAATGCAGCTGATCAGCTATGTTCCCAGACGCAGCCAACACTCTTCTTACTGTTGTAGTTGCCCCCAGTTAAACATTAACGAAAATGGTAATTACGTCCATATTTTGAAATTAGTAGTATTAATTCTTTTATGAATAACCCTTCTGAAAATGCTTTCTTTTTCGTAATGAGGAAACACGTAGGTCCAAATGAAGCTTCAGTTGCTTTTTTGGAGCAATGTACCTACATGCATAGTAAGACTGCCAGTGAGTTGGTATAGGAATCAGACAATGCAAGTGATTTACATCACTTCCCTTTCAGAACCCTTCATTATGCAGGGTAAGATGAAGGACGGTCTTGAGCCCATAATTATTTGCTCTTTACCTTGATGAAGTTTCGGTCCAGCTGGGTGCGGCAGGCAAAATGCTTGTGAATCACCGACTGTTGTTTGTTGATATATGCTTGGTCCCAGTATCACTGGTCTTCAATGTCTTCTGAATACGTGTTGTGACCAGGACTGTGGAGCTGGATCCCAAGCAAGTTTGCAATGCCAGAATCGAAAACTTTTAGTTGGTGGAGCCGGAGCCTGAAATTTGGGTTCCGGTTCCACAGAGATAGTTTGTGGAGCAAGCCAGTTATAGAAAAAATACAATGTTTTTTTTCTGATTTTTGGACCAAATTGTTCTGGAGTCGGAGCCAAGAGTTTCTAGATGTTGGAACCGGAACTGAGGCCAAAAATTTAGATGCCTGGAGCCGGTGCCTGAAATTTGAGTAACAGCTCCACAGGCCTGGTTGTGACTATGCTTTTGAACATGAACTTTTTTTTAACACCAGTTGTTTCCTGAATGGCAAAAGTGTGACGATCGCTGGCCAAGTCCAGCATCTTTGTGTTTTGCTTCATGCTTCACTAAACCACCTAAAGGGTGGTAATGACACTCAGAACCAAGTGAGATCACTTCGGTGTGCATGAAAAAGCTCAGAGGCTTCTTTTCACGGTGCTCCACTGCAGTTTAAAAACACTCTGATTGGTGCCTATTGCATGTCAATGTGTGCCTGTCAATTATGGTGCAAGTATACACAGTCTAGTATCAAACAATTCTACGTTACCTGCAATGATGCCTGTCGCATTTTGCATTACATCCCCAGTAATGTAAGTGTTTGCTCACATCAAGTCACCCATTTCGTCATGGCATACTTCTAGATGCCTTGATAAGAAACAGCCTGTATTCCTTTGTCCAACGATGCATCCAAATGTTATATTAGCTTATTTCATCTGTCTGATGTTTTTGCAAAATGTAAATAATGCTGTTGGTGCCTTGCTTCAGTGTTTGTTGTTCCTCTTCAGTATTCAATGGAGTACCAATCATCACCTTCCCTGTGATGCGTTGTTCCTAAGTATTTTTGTGTCTTTTTGTTTTTTTGACTGCTCTGTGATATGAACCATGTATCTGAACCAACCAAGCACTTAAGTAAAAAACAAGTGCTGTCGTATTCTTAAAAAAATCAAAGCGTTTGTTATTCGAGCTCAAGGGAGCTTTTTTCAGAATTGAAGACGGTAAATAACTGCGTCGAATTTTGTTGTGCCTGCCCCGGCAGAACAAACACCGAAGCTATTGATGCTTAGTTAGTGCTTATAACCTCACAAACAATCTGAGGCTGGTATTGGTTGTAAACAGGTTGTTGTTCTGTTCATTTCTCTGCTTTAGTTGTGGCCCACTGGCAAAAGTTGTATTTTTTCCGAAAGTACAGTTTGTTCTAGGAAGGCTAATCAGGTCGTTTACTGGTGTATTTTTGCATCATATTTCGATCTTTTCATTCTCCAGATCTTTGTTTACGATTACAAGCGCAAAGGCGGTGCAAGAACAGCAAGATCATGTCCAAGGCAGACCAATCCTGTCACTTTGGTGTGCTTCCTTGCGCTCGCCCCGTTCGTTATTCCGCGCACTGTGATCGTAACACCAAAGAAAAAACGGCCCGTCAGGTTGCTGCCGAAGAACATCACGGGTGGTATGTATTAAAATGCTATCTGTGTTGCATTTTTTCTGGTAACGATCTAAGATCGGTGTTTGCTTTTCGTTAAGTTTTGCTCGTGTCCGGTCAAACTGCATAACTGAAAAATTGCTCATATATAGTCATTGATTGCACTGCGTTTACATTGCTGGAATTTACTGATAAAATGATAATGTTGTTAATGCACTTTGGTAGTTTCGGTAAACTACAGCTGACCGCAGAACGTCTGTTTTAGGTAAAAACCCCAAAACGTCGAACAAAGAAGAGTTGCGCACCAAACCTCGCAAGGCATGGGATACTTGCCATCGGTGCAGTATTTGTGCCGGGGCTCATTCGTATGTAGAGGTGCGTAGTGTTTTCACTTTTTTGTGCACTAAGGTGAGTTTGGGTGTTGCTTGCTTGCCTTCTGTAAATCGCGTAATTTTGTCAAAGCCATGTAAGTAGCTTTGAAATCTCATACCGTGTTTGTTGTGGCCAATGTTCCCTCAAAGAAAATTTTACACTGAGCGAAGTTTTGCTTCATTGCGTATGCAATTGGGCAACCATGCAGACACACAACCAGTGAAGCGTTTTAAGCGGTGAAAGGCTATGCGATATGATATCCAATTTGGAATGCGATATGATATCCAATTGGATACGATATCCAATTTGGAATGTTGGAAGTGCGCGAGAATGAGATTTCACTGCGCAATTGCGCATCTCAGAGGGCGCACTGATTGTGGCATACTGTTAAGAGTGCGAAATCTTGTTACGAAAACCTGTTGTCTGAAAACTCTTGTGAAACAGCAAATGTTGAAAACATTGTAATCAAAGCGACGTTTTTAGCCTTTCCGTTGGCAATTTTAAAGCTTTGTGTGATTTCCAGCATGGTTTGACTAGATGGAGTTTTGGTTTCTGATAATCCTTCAGAAAGTTGTGCGACGTGAAAGCACTTTTAACATGTTACCTTCTGGCACTGTAGAGGAATCAGATGACGTGTTTTTGTATGGATGGGTACCTTTGTAATCTTTTTGTGGATTGACAATTTCAAAGCAAAAAATTAAATATGCATGATATTGAGCCCGGGAGTAGCCAGACTGCAACTTTTTGGTTGTCGCAAACCGTCCATGTCACGTCAGCGAATCTTTTCTCGCTCGCAAGCCGCATGAATGTTTTTTTTTCGCTCTCATCGAGCCTGCGAACATACCACGTTGAGTACACCCATCTCGTCTGATCTGGGAAGTTAAAGGAACGCCGGCTCCGGTTAGTACTTGGATGGGTAACCGCCTGGGAATACCGGGTGTTGTTGGCTGTTGCACTTTTCTGCAGGAGTGCGACAGCTATATTTCTACTGCGTAACTCCATTTCAACTAAAAAAAAACAAAACAGATCTAACTTACGTTTCAGCTATTTTTCGCGTATTTGCTTGCTAGCGCATTTGTTACCTCAGAACTGGGTGATGCTCGCCCGAAGTGATTTTGATGTGGGGTTATGTGGTAATAGAGTGTGTCTTTTATAATGGATGTGTTTCTTGCTTGTTTTTCAACAAGCGATTTTGCGAGCGAGATCTTACCTTTCTTGATGGCAAAGTTTCCGAAAGTTTTTCAATTTAGGGCACGTCGCATGTGTGAACTTCATCAGATCACATATCGCCAACATGAAATCTTTGAAAGACCTGCGGCCTGTCGTGCTAACAAAGTGCCACCTCTCTGTTTCAGCCATTATTCACGTTTTTGCGTTGCCAGACCGGCTAAATTCTCCCGAGTGCGTGATTTTTTGTCCTCTTTTTGGGTGACACGTTGATTGTGCAGAAGATTGTACCATGCTTTTATTAACTTCGCTAATTCCAAATGTAAGTGGAGCTCATAGTGACATCAAGAAAAAAGTTTCTAGGAGGCTTCACACCCATCAGCATAGTGCAGAACTTTGCGTGGAATAAAGTATGTGTTTCCAAAATACGAAAGTTTCGCCACTTCTATCATGCAAGCAGCGGGAATTGCCCATTCTCCAAACCAAGGCTGTTCTTCTCTTGGTCACTGATAACTAACCGAGTGACCGGGCAAACATACCATTGCAGTTTCGGGAGACTGCTCCAAACATTGTCTCACAGTCATGATGTGATTTCTGTCCTGACTGATCGTTGCCGGCCCCTGCGACCGTTAGTGTTATCCTGTACACCCCCCGTTTACCTCCTGTCCAGGAGGTGCTTCACTGTGAGTCTGGTTGAAGCGTTTCTGTCTGGAAACTCCGTCCGAAATTTTTATTGAGTTTGGACAACTGATTTCGTTGCGAAATAGGCCTCTACGTTCTTGATCATCTCCTGCACGGAATATCTTGCTGCTCGGTCCATTAAGCCTGAGAAATAAAACTTTTGATCTCTGCGTGTGATTCACATGGAAAACAGAAGACTGGGTTAATTTGGTATGAAATGATAGCCATAATAAAATGGGTACATCATTTTGGACCACCCAGCATAATGACTTTGCAAGTCTAGCCGTGTATTCATGTTATACGTGACAGACTGATTTTGGTACTGTCAACTGTACATCCCCTTAACTCTGCTTAAGGCTAAAAGAAACTGTGACACCGTTGGTAACAAAACCTCAATTAGGCAAATATTGTTCCCACCATTACTGAGGCTTACGGAAACGTTTTACAGCACATGCGTTTTTTTCAACAGCTCAGCATTTAATCTCCAGCTCATCTGATCGACCCGAAAAAACGAGGTTATATTTCGTAAATTTTAATAATTTCTCCCCAAAATGCTGGAGGTGGGCATACTACAGGCACCAAAACGGCAGGAAAAATGCGGGAATTCCGCCAGTAACCATTATTGGCGGTCGGTTGAAGATAATAATGGTGTTCTGCTCGAAGCTTGCGGTGGTACATGCAACAGAATAAATTTTGTTGTGACATGAAGATATGGTATATTCAAATGTATTTTGTATCTCACAGCCACCTTTAACGCTTACAAATGATATAATTATAATGACAAGACCGATCACAAACATGTGAAAGTGTGTGCAATACTGTTCGTATAGGTGCAGATTCTACTTTGAGCACTGTAGCCTTTTTATCAAACTTCCGGAAGATTTGCCCAGATTGTCCTTCTTGCTGCACGTCGGGTATACAAGGCCGGATTGCGCAATCCCCTCTCAAAAATAGAAAATCTATTCAATTTTCGAAAATATTGCTCGACAGAACGCATAAAATATCAGCTACTGGAAACATCAGCCCTAACGTTCGTTCTAAGTATGTTCACAATTTAGTTGAAAAAACGACTTGCCCAAACTGGGGAAGTACACCTGAACAGAGTTTTTGTATGTCATTTGTTGATGGACAAACAGGTGTTGTTTGTTTATCAAAAATGCCCTTTTCATTTTCTATGATGTTACAGATAGGTAGTCAATGAACAATCCAATCTTTTGCGAAAATCGTGCATTTATAAATATCTGTCTTATAGCAGTATATGTTCATGTGCTGTGTGAGTCAACATACTTTAAGCTGTCCATCCTCAATGTTTTTATTTAGATTATCTTTCGTAGTGCTGTGCTTCTTATTGCAATGGCTTGAAAGAATGTTAGCATTCCAGCGAGTAACATCAGAGTTCATTTGAAAATTGGGATATTTATTTCCACGTAATCATTACACGCTGTTTTTTGTATTAAGTTCAGAGAGCTTGTGACATTCCAACACCAAAAAACTTTGTAGACACGAGCACAAAATATTTTGTTCAAAAAAACTTGCTCTCAACATCTTTTGCTTGAGAGTTGAGCACGCTAAAATGTGTAAATTCAAGTATTTTAGTGCATTTGGAATAAAGCCGCAGCTGTAAAACAAAATGCTAGAAATGTTTCTGTTCCTACCGTATTTTTTCCTTGTTTCCAGTTAATTCTGGTCACGGTTAGAAACAAATCTTGAATCTGTCACGTCTTAATGGTGTCTGTCGTATTATTTCATACTTTTTTTCAAAATCTTCCCTTGGTGGAAGTGTTATTGTGAGACATTCAAGGTGTTGCTGGTATTTTATTTTAACTTCGTGTTGTAGTGCAACAAGCAGCTTTTTGTTTCAGGGAAACTGCTGGCTTGTCCCGGCGGCCTCTTCAGCTGACACAACGACTGCGCCTGCTTCACGAACTGAAGAAAGGAATGTCGGAACCGTGTCATATACATCATCTGTAGATTTAATATCAGCGGCTGCCCGTAGCGCCGGGGTGCTTGACGACCCTGTCAGGCCTAGTTATGATACACAGATTGTTGTACTCTCACCGAATAGCTCCTTGGTCACGTCGTCAATGTCTGCAGCTACTGCGGGATCCCAGCCCGGAGGGTCGAACCCAGACAAAGTCGGGAGCAACATTGACTTACTGTCTTCCATGCAGGATAGATCGATCGCTTCACTGTGCGAGGAAGCTGGCCTACATCTTGACCTTACCCAACCTCTCTCACCAGTCCACGGAGAAAGAAGAGATTGTGGAGCTCATACGGCTTGTTGCATGCGACAGCGCCAGAAGCTGCTGCTTTCAAACAGTTTTCCTCGACCACCTGATACACCACTACTACCCCAGGCAGTTGTCAGTGACAATTCTGAGGATTGCGCTGTACTGCATCAAAATGCTTTTTTTGGCGCAACTGCCAGCACATTATCAACAGATTGTTCTGTTCGCCATGTTGCGGGAAGCGATATCACTCCCTTGGAGTTGGTAACTTCCGATGCATCGTGCCTTGCACCGGCAGTTACTATGGACGACGACAACATTTTCGACATTCTTGGCAATCTCCTGTCAACAACAGATGGCGATCAAAAGGACCCTAGTCCAAGGTCACCTGATCAGGCCCTCGAAGTCTTGCTCTCTTCAACTGCAGCTGCAAACACAACTAATAAGGACCGAACTGCAGTGCCTTTTGACTGCGCAACTGCTGAGTTGAATGATTCCAGCGAAACGCCGGATATGGTAGTTGCTTCAGAGGCTGAAGATCGAGAGTTAGCGGCTGTTAGATCGGTCTGTGCAAACCCTGATTCAAATAATGNCCAGGAAACATTTGCAACAGCAAATTTCATGCAATCGGAAGAGCATCAACGACCAGCCAAAGAATCGGATTCGAGCAGCCGGCCTTGTTCTTCTCGCGTTCAAATTCGTGATTGCCTTGCGAATGATTTTGAAATTGCAGAACAGCCGAGCGGGGCAGGAGGCGATGACGTCATGGCAGTTGGCGCCAATTTGATTCCGTCAAACGCTGCGGTATCGAGAGAAGAGCGTGGAGGTGGCTGTGCTATCGATTGTGCGCTGTCTCTGATTGGTCGCCCGCTTCGTGACGCACAGGCTCAGGAAGCGTCACTAGGAATAAACGAAGAGAAGCAAGCTGCTGGTGTCGAAGGAAGTTGTGAAGAGAAGAATGGCGAAAGTCGCCTTATTTGTCCAGTCCATCACCGCTCAGGTGCGACCAATGAAAGCTGGAGTCAGGACGTTCAGACCGGTCTGTCTACTGCGGAAGCAAGCCGTGATCAGGACGCAATGTCTGACTGTCCAGCAACCTGTTATTCTGCACCACCTGGGTGTGTTAACAGACCAAGAACTCCAACCGGTTCCGCCTGTTTGGAACGTGATGAAAGCCCGCGCCGTCAATCACAGACACTTGCGAAGTTGGTTCGGCAGAAAGACTATTCGGTTCAGCGCAAGAACCCAACCCACGCTGCACACTCCTCATCCCCTTCTTGCATCTGTGCCACTGCAGATTCCTCTGCCCATGTTAATCATCATAAGGATACAGGGTTGTCCGAATCGTCTGCGTTCAGCTCTCCACGCCAAGCTTCGTGTTTCGAGCGCTTCTCTTCACCTAAGCCTCACGCAAACGGCGTCAGACGTTCCAGGCGCAACTCAGCCAAATTTAAGTCGCAAAGAAAAAAAGAGCATCGAATCAGGGCCCGAGACACTGTTTTGGTGAGGTTCGACGATTCTCCGCGTGTAATTCGCGGTTCGGAACAAAACCTCGTTGAAGTCAAAGAGTCGCCGCCGAGCAAACGAGTGCTGAGACTGGGAAGGCCGGTGTTGAGGCCAGCGACCGCGGCGGTGGCTTCGACACCTGATACTGTCCGCACTTCACCGTCACGCAGCTCGACTGTCGCTGCTGGTCTCGTTCAACGCGTAAATGGGCCGCGAGCGCTGTTCGCTGCCGAGGCACTTGTTGTTCCTTACGGATCGCAAGCTGCGGAAAGACTAACCTTGTCGGGCAACCGCGGCGAGAGTTCGTCGTCATTACGCGACGATCAGGACTTGACTGGTGAACCTGCTGGTCAAATGGTTGTTGTTATGTCAGAAGTAGCTGCTACAAACCAGGGAAGTGAGGCTGAACTGGTCTCTGCAATTTGTGATGCTGAGAACCAAGGGTTCGTTGTTATGTCAGCTGCTTGCAGTGGTGCGAACGCAGCAGCGCGCGCAACACATGCTGTCGACCAACGCCAAACAGACACTCCAGCTTCAGCAGCAGTGCGACTTGAGGTAACTCCGTTCAGTTTGGCGCAACAGCCCAATGATAGAAACACATCGTTGGCACTGACTGATGCCTGCCTGATCACCCGTCATGCCGTGGCCAGTGAGGTGGCAGTTGCATCTGGCCGTGAATCAACTGCACGTCAAGTTCACTCCAGTTCAGCTACTGTCGTAAGTTCCGGTGAAAATACGAAGTGCGTCAAAAGGCGCAAGTTATTTCACGGCCATCACTTGCTGGTGAAAAAGAAAGATACGCCGCGTGTTATTAAATGGACTCGCGACGCAGACGTCGCGACGACAGACCCGCGAAGGAGGCGTCCGCGACAAACGGAAGCACCCTCGCGACCTCTCGCCAGATGTGCTTGGACAGGTGCGCGTTCGTCAGCTACTCAAGGATGTTTATCAGAATCGAGTGAATGTTGCCGATCATCTGCGCATGCAGTTGCTGCTGCTGCATCGGCGCAGCTTCCTCCTCAGCGTCTGGTTTTGTCGTCGGAGACCAGAGTCGTTGCTTCCAACGTCACGCCGAAATGCGCCGTAGTTCCGATAGTCAAAAACTGCCCCGGAGAAGAATCGAGACAAAAGAAGTCCATTTGCTTGAAAGCAAAAGTGCCTGTTTTGGCTGCGCTTGCGTCTTGTGTCAATGAAATCAATGCTGCTGCCCCCACCACCGCGCTGACCGGAAAGTTACATGGCAATGAAGGAACCAGGAGTCTTTTGCAAAATAATATTCCGACCGCACTTGTCACGCTCACGAGTGGCGTTCGGGAAACAACAGCAGTCGATGTTCTCTCGTCTGTCCCCATCCCATCAACCGACGACGCATACGCGTTCCGCCTGAACCTTTTCCTCAGCAGGGCAGCGTCGCCGGCCTCCACCACGAGGAGACTGGACACTTCCCAGGAGTCAGTCGCAAGCGACGTCGACGACGAAATACCTTTCGGTTCCTCCCCAGTCGATTACTTTCCGTGCTACTTAACCGAAACTGCGAATCCCAGCTTTGAGGTCCCCAAGGACGTTTGCAAAGAGACGTCGCAGCAAGCAGCCGCTGCTGGCGCCGATGCGCTTAGAGATACGGAGAAGATGATGGGCTCGGATTCCCGCCCGATCACCAATTCCGGTGCTGCGGGTGGCAAAGGGCGAAAAACATTTTCCCATGTGCCGTGCGGGCGTTTGCTGCGAAAAAACTCTGGTTCGATCGAAGACAATTCCAGCACGCCGCCTAAATTTCGACGTTCCAACACGAATCGCCAGCCCGAGCATGATCCCGAGAAACAGTCGACAACGTTCGAGCTACAGAGAGAATCCGATCCAGCGAACGTTCACTGCACCGGCACTGCGCAATCGGCAAGCACACGTTCGGCCTCGCAAAATTTCGAGGCAAACCTGCCAAGCACATTTAATCGTTCGGATGAAGCCTTGAGGCTTCCTCCTCGTACTCTACGGCAGCCTAAGCAACTGCAGGCCACAAACATGAGTTGCTTGGCTTCGTGCGCTGGAAACTTACACGAAACGTCCGGAAAGAAGCGCACGATATTCGCAAGCGCTGTCACGAACTTAACTTGCCAAGCATCACGTCCACTGTCCTGTCCTCAGCCATCGGCCGGGGGGGAAATGAGTGGTCCGACTCCAAAGTCGTTGATGCCTGGTAACAGCAGCCGCTCGTCTTTCGCGCCACAGCCGCGCACAAAGGGACTTGCTGGCCTCTGTAATTCTTCCTTGCGTGTACCTCGCTCTGCCCATTGGCCATATTGACGTTGTTTAATTGTTCATGTGTTGTTCATTACGGTTCTGAAATTAGAGCAGCTTCCAGCAACATCGTTTGGAATGCAGAAGTTGTTTTTGTTGCGGCATTGTGCAAAAAATGACATCGTGTGAAAAAAATGGCATTGAGCCGAAGAAACGGTGAACTTGTGATTCGATATGAATTTTCGGCCTGCTCACATGTTGTATGCAAGCACTTAGCCAGAAAAAATGTGGGGCGAGAATTGTCTACCCCCGCAAACGATTGGTTTCACGAGTTCATGACAATTTCTACTCAACGGTTCAATAATTGACGTCCAAAGTTAAAGGGGAGCGGCCGCGCATTTCCCCCGCACTGGTCATGTGTGCTTGAATTTGTTTTGCAGAGCAGTGCGTTCTGGTTGCTGCTATTTTCTGCGTTACATTTTTGTGGTCTTATCAACGTGGTAAGCCTAAAGCCAAGAGCCTGCTGGTATAGCAGTGCTTAGCCTGTTTTTTACGAGCTGCTAGCTTGCTGCTATTCAGTTCGTTTTTTTTT
>JGI24021J15306_10009182_pt1 | contig 12224 bp, 7 predicted proteins | sample Ectturendosymbi1_FD_15306 | JGI IMG/M metagenome (IMG submission 15306)
TTTTTTGTCAGTGTTGACAACCATATTTTCTACAACTCACCCTTCCGCAACTGAGGCATAACTCTGCCAATTGCGCACAGGCGCTAGGAACACAGCACAGACTCCTTTCACCAGCTCAAAGCAGAAAAAATTGGCTGGACTTTTGTGTAATGCAAAACTGTGTCTCTTACACGGTTTTCAGTTGCACGGAACTCTAGCCAAGCACAGACACTGCAGCCTTATACAAAAGAAAGCAACACAGACCAAAAGCTATCCCCAGTTGATCAGCATCCCACTTTTCACCAAGCTGTTAGAGTAACGTTAGTGATTATAGTTTAGACAATAGTTCATTCAAATATGTTGCGAATCAGAAAAGCGCTCCGCACAGCACATAAGGCCAGTTAAACGTTATTTCCGTTTTTGCTTTAAATCGGATCGCGTTACAGAACAGCAGTCTGTTAAGTATGTCACTGCGGTTTGATCAAACAAACAAACCCACGTTTGAGTTTGCACACTACAACCAACAGGTCCTTTTACCAAAAGCCTTCATGCTAATGTTAGATGTAACAGTTTCACATCCTGCTCATATCACAGGATATGAATTCGACTTAGACTTTGTCATTTGTGACAATTTTTTTAAACATAGTTACAACGTCTTTCAACTAAAGCGACCACAAAGACTAACATCCAAATCAAAACCTCTTTCATAACGAGTAGAAAAACAACGAGTCAAACGCTCGAGTCAGATCACAACGAGTCAAATGCTCACGAGTCAGACAACAACGAGTCAAATCCCGACGAGTCAAATTACGCTTACGACAATCACAAGTCAAACTAACACAATCCTAACCACACAAACACCTCGGTGGCTTTATCTTAAACTTACAGACCAACAGGAAATTGCACCAGTCAATGATAAAACTCAAATACAGGGACATTCACAAAAGATTTTAATTTTCAAGTCAAAAACGAGACATATATCAGGAGAAACGACACTAAAACAGATTTTTCCACAACTAGAGTTCTCCTGCCCCCTCTCAAATTAATTTTTGGACAAACTTGTCTCAACAACAAAACCCGAATATGGAAATCCTCTAATTCATGGAAGATAGTTATACAAATTCAAACAATTGAATGCAAACTATCGAATAAGCTTTTGTAAACATGGTGATTGTGTCTCGTAATTTCTATGTCAGAATCATACACAACATTTGTCGAATTTTTTCTTACCTCTCTGCTGAACAAATATTTCATGAGAACACCCCTCTCATTTTACATAAAGCATAAAGTTTTGCTTACGTTTTCAGCATACATGCGTGCGTACATAAAACATGTTTTCTTTTCCAGAAAAACTATNAAATCATATTAAATATAAAAAGCATTGTTTTTTTAAGTTCAAAATGACGAAAACGTCACCTGAAAAACCTCTCATTAAACGACTTTTCGAAAACAAGGACGTCAAAGAACCACCCAAAGCAAATGACATTGAACAAGTAGTGTTACAACAACATAAATCAGCTAGACAAATAAAAAAAAAACTTGTTGACGACACACGACACAACCAACATAAAGCGGTTGTCGGCACTGCTGATTTAGTCTCCCAACTAAAACATCTTAAACACATAGAAAAGAAACGACAAAAATTAGCCAACCAATATATTATGCAACAACGCGATGACCCAAGCCTATCACCTCTAAAAATTGTTCAAACAATCATACCTGACCAAGACACTTTACCCCCTCTACACAGAAACAAATACCACACCTACTGCCCCCCTTTATCCCGAGTTACATCAAATTCAACACATCATGTCACTTCCCGCAAACCTTTTTGATCCTCAAAACATACAAGCCACTTTAAAAGAATGGAACATACCTGATTTTGACTTGAAAGAACCCCTTAAAAGGAACCAAATTGCACTTCAAAACGAATTGGAACAACAAAATCAATTCTTAGCCCAACACCAAAAGCAAGGATCACCCAACTTCCAGAAATTGGAGGAGATTTTACAACAAATTAAAATACTAAAAAATTTAAAAGATCGACTACCATTATTTTACAAAGACAATGACTCATTACATTCACCTTACCGACAAGAACCATCCTCTAAACTGTCATCTACAGCACATTCAAAACAAACCTCAAGGGCAACATCTCCGTCCATCTCTGGACATATTGAATCACTTTCATCTCCAGATAGATCTCCATCCAGAGTACGACAATTACAAACCTCAACTGATGAACAACCTTTTTCACAATACCATCACACACCGTTAAATACGTACCTTATCAGAAAAATTGCAAGAATTACACATAAATACAAAAGAAACACATGATCACTGGGAATTTCAATTAAACAAATTACAAAATGACGCTGCTTATCAATACATACAAACACACACAACTGAAACAGCACGAAAAAAACACATTCTTACACAAGCCATTACAATACATCAATTTACGTACAGGTAACACAGTTTGATGACAAAAAATAACACGTTTCAGTCTATCAGCGACGATCAGCTATCAGCCAAGTCATTTTAGAATAACACACATATTAGCAAGCTATCACGTACCACTATACAATGACCCAAAGCCTTCTCTTTCTCAGATTTATAGACAAGGACTTATAAATCTACTTTTTTTTTTCTCCAGCTTTCCAAGGGGATACAAAAAAGCCTTTTTTATCCATTTGCGGACGGTTCTAAGTTCTTTCACACATAGAATACTATCGAGTTATTACTTTCCCTTTGTCAATGAACGTCACAACACGACATTCAACGCCCTGTACCCTTCAAATACCACTTTTAGAACTAGTCAGTCCATTCCCCAATGATATACTTTCTCATAACCCTATGTAACTGCCTAAGCTTTTTCTGCAAAGTTTTTTTAACACAATTTGGCAATTTATTGACATTTGGTATAGCCATGAAACTCCGAAGTCAACTTTCAGCCCAAAACAGTTTCAGTCCTTTCCTCTTTTCCAAAACTTTCAGTTATCATCATATAAATTACAATAGTCATTTGCAATAAACAACCGGTTCGCTCATACCTCAGACACGACAAACTAAACTTCTTTAATGGATCACAAACCGATAGCGCCAACTAACGCTAAATGTGGCAACGACAGTAACTACTGTTTCTCCCCTACCACGATGGCGGAAGACCATTTAACACTACGCTTTATATTAACGGGTTCGCGTACAAACGCCATTTAGACAACCTGTAACGCAATTTTTACTCTTAAAACAATCGCTTTTGCACGCCTTTCGCGATAATCATAATACATTAACACAGTATTTTTCACTAAATCCAGCATGAAGCACTATGCATTTTTCTCTGTTGACCGGTACCTTACGAACATTTTATCTCTTATAAGGTTATCAGTTCACCCGCATGACATATGAAAAGTTTCACAAAATAAGTGACAACCCGATGTTTTCATATAAAGCTAGGCATACCTATTTACATGCCATTTTCGACATTTCACAACAAAATGAACATTTCCTGACCTTGTTCTAACATTAACTTGACGTGCCAGTCACTTTCTTTTCAACCTACGGATACAAATTAACCTGTAGAATACACTAATTACAATTTGTGACCACTAACCACACAAATGATACACACTTTCCAACAAGTTATAGATAAATAAGATGAAACGTTTAAGATCGAATCTATAGGCTTCCACATCATAGAGGATTTAGTTTTCTTCGCGAATTTGCTCCTCTCCNCGCCNAGGGCTTTGGAAATAATGACACAGCATGAAGACACAACCCCCCAACAGAAGAACCTTTGTAACAAGATTAATAAGTGCCTGCAACAAGAGCTGGACTCATAAAAACAACATCGGCAGGAATTTCCCCAGTCTACGATTGTCACAACGTTTGCTTTTAAATACTTCAACGCCTTTCTTGCAAATTTTTCGCATCGTTGGGCATTGCTTGCATTTTAGTTGTCCACGCAAGTGCAATTCTGTAAATCAATAGCCTTGCCATCTGTCATTAAATAAATTTAGCACGTATCCAGACAGAAAAATATCATCATGAAACACAAGATACTTTTTATACCCTCCTAGGGGGTAATTTCCAATGTTTGCATCCTTTACAACGGAGAGTGACCGTTGGGTGTTGCTCCTTGATTTCAAATGCGCACCACCAACATTTGTAAGTTCGCAAGTCGTCTTCTCCTTAGCGCCACCTTCCGACAACCGTCAAACAAGTGCTGGATCTTGTACAAACGCTTCACATCAAGCTTTTTTCTAACTTAAGAACTTGCATCTCTCCTTATTTCATACTTGGGAAAACTTCAGTACATACTTGATCTCAATTTATCTGTGTCTACGAACTTAAAGGTGTCATCTTTATGACTGCAAAATAAATTGCAGCTATTGTAAAATAAGCTCACTGTCAGAGCAACGGAATTTTAAGGAACTCAGTATTTTTGTTTGCAGAACCTGTCACATGAATATGTTTTCTATCCCATGCACAATTTTTTTTAAATTTATTAATAACTATCCACTTGAGAATATTTTTCAAACACTTCCAGTTATTTTGCATTAAATTAATGAAAACTGGAACATGAGATCTCTTGGTCGCCAGCAAAATTCGCTGTAGTGCTCGGCAGCATCCTTGCCGCAGGCACAACTCCAGCCTATGAACTTTATAATTTTTTCTTTGCAGGTTTGATTAGCGTGAATACTTCACCATTCTATGCACCAGTCTCTCTACGTGCAGTAAAGAATCGCACGCTTTCCTAATTAATATATTCTTTATCATATTGAAAGATTGCTACCACTTCTCAAGCTTTATTTAACGCAGTAAACACTGCTGGACATACATTGGTGGATATATCTAAATCTCAACACACAAATATAACGGAAAACCTTCCACCACTTGCAGTTCTACTCTGTGTTTCATTCAACTCCCTAACACAGATAAGACAAGATTGGAACCTCTATATGTCTGAATGAAATACCAGTCCAAACATTTCTGCTTCCACATGCCAACCATTTGTTCAAACCATTTTCACAAATTCACGAAACCAACGCATTCTGTTGACACACCAGCGCACATAACGAAACAACGTCAACAAATTTACTAACTTTTACAGCCTTTCTTTTCAACAGACACTCTTTTCCTCATAGCAGCCCAGTCACTGAGCCGCAATTTAAAAATGCCGAAATTTAAACTCTTCAAACATTTCTCACTAACACGCGAGAACGGTGAATCTATGCACCAATTGCCTTCTTCGCTGCCAGCGGGTGTCAATCCAGTGATCATACAACAAACGAGAACTTCGGATATACCCACAATTATTGAAAATGATCGAACTCATTCACCAAAGAGAACTGAAGCACAACCAACATCGACTTCAGCTGAAGGAATCACTAACGATCTTATAAAACAATCTTCAACACCTACACCGCGGCCAAATGACAATCTTGCAGGAGCATTTAATTTACCTCCTCAAACGCAAGATCCGCAAACCACTTCCAATCACTCACTAGCTGCTGACATTCCGGAATCTCTCACTGCACAAGTCCATTCTAGACCACAGAAACTAGACCTACAACCACGCAAACAACGAAAACATCAATATCGACTTTGTTATCACTGCCGTCAAACGGGTCATTTAAAATCACGTTGCCCCAAAAGAATACCAAAATAAAATTTAAAGAAAATAAATTCACCGACCAGTTTACGTAACTTTCTTACATATCAAGAACAACATTCGAAACATTTTCTCACAAGTCAACATTTTCGTCTGCACAAGTTAATGCTTCTTGTGACTGACGGTTCACGGATCACTGAACGTCTTATGACTCATTACATCCGGACTAATTTTCAAGCTCCTTGTTTTTCAGAAATCTCAATAATCCAGACATGACTAACGACACCTCTGATACTGATTTCTCTGCAATCAATGAACCATCTGCTGAACCATCAGCAGCGGCAGAAACAAGCTCGCAAACACTCATTTCACATGCACAAGATAGCATTATGAATCCACCACAATCGGAAGAAACTTCTCCAGTGGACATATCATCTCCCCGAGTTTATGAAAATAATGAGGAATCAACTAATGACCTACTCATTGTCAAAACTTTCATTCATTCGTTAATCAAATTGTCACAAGAATTTCTTATATCCTTAGATGAAAAGGAAGATACGAATACAACTCTGAGCACCATGAAACTGAAAACAAATGAACAACCGAAATACCGCCACTCCAAGGAGACGTCATACCATCAATTTCTCCGCGAATTACTCAATACGATACACACTATGAAGAAACAGCAAGATTCTCCACAACAAGACAAGAAATTACACATTACTCCTCCTCAGTCCACACATAAACTTCAGCAATCTCTCCCGCAACAAATTCACAATTTACAAAAACAAGTCGAAAAAATTTACCGACTACAAACGAGTCAAGAAGGTCGTCAAAGAAACTCTAAACGCAAACCTGAAACTCGTAAATGTTACCGTTGTAGCACATATGGTCACATAGCAAAAAATTGCAGACGGCCATCTGTACAAAGAACTGAAGATGGAAAAAACAGACAACCCCCCAACCAACACTCTCTCAACCTACGACGAAATCCACAAAAGCAAAACAACGTACAAATCTTTTCAGACAGCAAAACTCCATTCGACGACCGAATCATCAACTGTTCCATCCCACAGGTCATAATCCATCCGCTTACCACCCCCTGCATAATTGACAATTATTGACTTTGAAATCAGGAAAAAAATTTCTCTTCACATAACACAACAAGCCAACATAGACACAAAACCAACCAAGCCTCTCCTCAAAAATCAAGTTTGATACCAGCAACTCACTCAGAATAATTGAATACGCGACAACACTAGTTGTGGTCCAACGATTTTAATATTAGCATTTAATTTGATTTAACAGTGATTTTTATTTTTCATCGATATCTTCACTCAAAACAACCCCGAACAGAACCTGCATTTTTTTAAAACAGATAATACTAAGAAAACAAGCAAAATAATATGAACCGATGCGACATGACTCATGAAATACAAATAAAATGAGTCACACATACATATATTTTTTATGTCGCATCCCATTCTGACTAATCTAACAGGTACCCATATCAAGATTCGCCGGATGAGCGAATGACTAATGGAACACGAGCTCGACATTTAAACGATACGCAATATGATAAAACTGACTTACTAGTCTGGGAGAAAGTTTTCCCCGTATGAGAAGGATAATGTAAAACAAGCTAGCTTCACCTTTCACTTTACAAAAACGAGAATCACACAAGCAATACTACACGCACACACACACATGTTGGGATCGCAATCTTAACTGGACTGACGAAAGGTTTATCATGTCATCAACAACAGTGTGGATACGTTCTCAACTTCTACTAAACAAACTCATGTGGAAATTTGGCAATTTGACTCTCATGCCGGTATCTTTCTCTCTCTATCTTCTCTCTCTATACTTCTATTTTCTTCTTCTTCAGTGAGTGTCAATGCGCGAAGTTTGCACATACAAAAACCACAGAATAACAAGGACTTACACAGACATGACACATGAATCACACAATACATTTTTCTCAAACACAACAAAAGAATGATTTATTTTTAATTTGGCGATAACTCAAATATCGCTGGGATAGCGACAGGCTTACCATGCTATCTTAAGCTGTGCAAGTGCACCCTGGATTAAACGTTTTTTGCAAGGCCACATGNCCTGTGAATATTGTGCAGACACTATTCGGCAGACATTTTTTTATGGATGATAACTTGCACTGCACTGGGACTTTGAAAGGCGCATCATATTGTCTTAAGCAGTGCAGGCACATTCTAAACCTTATACATACTTCAATGTTCAACAGACTGGGACAGTGTAAGGCTCATCACGCTGTCTGAATATTTCGAAGCAATATTATGCACTCTCGCTTCAACGAGAGAGGAGGAGAATGAGAATTTCGTTCTCACGTGGGATATTTTATATCTTGCGGATCGGACTCGCATCTTGTGAGCAGATTTGTTTCATTGTGAGCATAAAGCATCTTGTGAGCAGATTTGTTTCGTTGTGAGCATAAAGCATCTTTTGAGCAGATCTATCTTAGATCGATTCTACATCCTGGTGAATTGAATTTTATCTTCGAGGACGATATTTTTCTTCTTCTCCCTTCCCACTTTAATAAATTCATTTTATCATGGACCATTCTATCTAAGCAAAAACCATAAATCTTTTCATTAATTTTTCCCATGTGTAATTGGACCACGACTGTCACTGCTTTTTCATGACAATTAACAATCATTGTTAATTTACAGGAATCAAAATGGAAACCAACATGACGCCAACTTGGACGAAATCTTCGCTCAAAACCTACACAAAGCCTAAACCATTAAAACTCGACCTTTTAAGTTCATTTTATTTGAAAGCGCTGTTTGTTTAAACTTCTGCTCCGCGCTAATCACGACACGCATTCATTTCTAATAACCAAAATTAGGTCATGCACATTTGACTATAAGCTCACATTGATTTCATCACTTCCGCCTCTGGTGCACTGCAATCCAATAATTGCAATGCAACCGCAATCTAGTGATGAAAACAAACACACCTTATCAAAGATGGGCATGTTTGCCGTTTGACATTGTGCAGTCAACGGAAACCTCACGATCTTCCCACCTTTTATTGTTTTCACAAAGTTGCAACACAAACACACACACAGGTCTTCACTGATTAATTGACAATCCCACCATAGACCTGCTTCTCAAAACTTCGAAATCTACATTGTTTTTAATGACGCTTTAAAGCTTAGAATTTCATTTGCTGAACACCGCGCCGATTCCAGACTAAACTGCTCCGGTGCGACTTGTGTGGCCAAGTCACGATGAGAACTGACCTACAGTGCACACTTGTAAAAGTACAAGACATCTGATGCAAAAACCAACCTTCACGCGACTTCAAATGCACGCTTTACCAAATTGTGCTTTCAGTCGAAAGCTTTGTTTGAATTTTCACCTTACGAATACCCGAGAACTTGCTGAATTAGCAGACATGACTCAACATAATTTTTCAATTCCTCTCACTTCTTCAAAGCAAACACCTTTTGATCAGTATGAAAAGTCATTATATATATCATAGTACGAATCACTAATGAAGACACAGGCTCTTCTTAAAATCCATTCCACTAAATATGTTTACCAGAAACATTTAAACTTTACCACTTCCCAATCTCTTTTAAGGGGCATTACGACCTTACCAATTTTACACCACTCCGTTACATGCGTGGATTTGATGAACGGCACTTTATGAGAATATCTTACTCATTATTTTTTTTACACTTACAGAAAATTAAGTAACTACATAAAACCCAAAACACAAGGACTCAACAGTCAAAGACATCACAAAATCCTCCACTCAATGATTCTTCTCCACGTCTAACAAACCTACAATTGATGTTCCCGTGTAACAACCCTGTTAACCCTCATATGCGCACATTACAAGCTCGCCTCTTAACATTCCACGAGCACCTCCACCGATGGCCTCAAGAACGTCTTGCAGCAACATCAGACGACACGGCCAAGGCTGGACTTTACTATTTAAAAACAAATGATCGTGTCAAATGCTGGTACTGCAATGGAGGATTACAAAATTGGGACAGATTTGATAACCCTTGGTTCGAACACGCCAAATGGTTTCCTCAATGTGAATTTTTTCTTCAACAAAAAGGACCAGATTTTGTTGAAAATATTACCTGTCGATTTACAAATCTCAATCGACCACGACTCTCCAACCCTGTCAGTCTAAGTGCAACAAACCTTTCTTCTATCAGTCCAGGTCCACTGATTGTAGATCCGAAACAAGAACAAGCAAAACAAAAATCAAAAGCTGTTGCAGAAATGGAAAGATCACCTTTCACATCTGAAGCCAAACTTATGGGTTTCACCGAGAATGCAATTCTTCATGCTTTTCACCAAAAGCTCAACAAAGACAGCTGGACATTCACAACGTTTGCTGCCTTAGTTGATTCGTTACTGGATCTTCAACTGGATACAGAAGAAAATTTTGTAACAGACACCACCACAAATGTGCCAAATTCAGATCCATCAATATCAAATCATACAGAAGTCAAAAGGGCCTGTGATTCAACAAGCCCATCTTTAGCGGAAATAAACAATCAATATCTCTGCAAAAAATGCTTTCAAAATAAAGCATCTACAGTATTTTTACCTTGCGGACACTTAGCAACATGCAAAAAATGCAGTATGAAAGACTCTAAATGCCCTATCTGTCGGATCACAGTACAAGAGCGCATTCATGCTTATATTGCATAAATCAATATCCATCAATAAGATTTTTTCTTTGTCATTTCAATTTAATTTCTATCTTTTCACAGAAAACTATTTTACGATAATCTTTAACACAATAAAATGCCAAAGATCTTACTACTTCTAATGAGTCATCTTATCCATCTTGCATCAACAAGCCCATTCCCAGACCGAATGCTACACGGCACGGATGAAACTACAGTTTTAAGTGAACTTCATCGCGTGGGACATCACACCACCAGCATCCCAAGACAATTACAAGCAAGTAAACAAATTCCTTTACATTCCTTAATGCTTCAAAAATGTAATTTCTCTCAAATAGACAGCTATACTCTTCCACCACAATATGGCTTAGTTGGCTTTCAAAGCAAAACTTATACACAGCATTACTTTCCGCAAGGACGTTACTATCACTCAATAGCAGAATATGACCAACATTGCTCTTGTCCATACACAAGAGATTTCACATGGAATCCTGAGTCTCATTGGTCAACCTTAAATTCGGGTGAATTCCTAAACAGACAAAACCGCATTGATGTTATAAAATTTAAAACGTTACGGAAAACTCATTACGAAATTTTAACTTATACAAGTAAACATTTTCAAGATGCCCGAGAGATAGCTGCTATACAAAGCACCTATATAAATGACATATCAGTAATTATACCATTTATTATAGCAAGCTTTTATGAAACCTCTACTTGGGTAAAATGGAAAGTGGAAATAACACATACAAATAATATCACAAACACTACAATAAAAAGGAATAAACCTTGCCAAATTCCGATAGAAAATCTTATGTCACCCTTTTCATATCAAACAAAAGCAGAAATATTGAAACATAAAAATGCACGAAAGATACCATTATGCAATACAACAGACTTTACACAAATACAAACAATAAATGATGACACAACAAAAATCACAATCCCCGCAGGAAGATTTCGGATCATACCAATCAAACAAAAACGGTCCATAATACATCTAGGATGGGGACTATCAAATATATTTCAATGGGACAATTGGCAACTACAGAATGGGATTAAAATACCATCCTGGTATGTAATAACGATAGTAAACGGACCAATGCGAAAAAACAAAGTAGCAATTCATTTTGCTTTGCAAAATTTGCAATCATATTTAATGACAATACCAAATGCCATGCTAGATGAAAGTCTGCTACCAAAAAACACTTTCATGGCATACTATCAACAAAATAAATATTGCAAACGTATAAGTTCAGCAAAAACAGATATGTATAATGCTTTAAACATAAACCAAATAGAATGCACAAACTGCTTTCCCTACTACAATAACACTGAAACATGTGCAAAAAAACAGGAACCACAATGCAACACGTTCACTTTAGAACACCAAGGTGATAACTTACAGCCTCCCGCTGAGAGGCCACGAAACGGAGCAACGTTCGAAACAAGTGACCCATTTTCTGATCTTCGTGACAGCGCAGTGGATAAAAATGGAGGCGTGCCAAGTATCTCCCCCGACAAACAAATTTTACGACAGGTAGGTAACAAGTTCACATCAGTATTTTTAAAAGTTGTAAGTATATAAACGAATTAATCTTCTATTGTACAGTCTGCCTCTATTTTAATGTAAAGAGTGTTATAGTGCAGACTAAAACACTCTCTACATTAAAATAGAGGCAGGCCCATCTCACTTATGAAATGCAGATTCATTTGTGATTTTTTTTTACAGGAACTGCAGACTTACAAGGACTGCGAAGGCCGGGCTAGTGACTCGAATCCGCTCACATTCTGGAGATCCAACCATTGTCAATTTCCAGTGCTAAGCCAAGTAGCAAAACGAATACTTGCTGCGCAGTGTTCAAGCGCACAGTCAGAACGAGACTTTTCTTCTACAGGGATGACGATAACAGACAGACGGACTCTGTTGTCCCC
>JGI24021J15306_10009183_pt1 | contig 12224 bp, 5 predicted proteins | sample Ectturendosymbi1_FD_15306 | JGI IMG/M metagenome (IMG submission 15306)
TTCTGCAAAACGAGGTATTAATACAGATCAAATGCTTTTGGCCTGCACAGAGAAAGTTTATCGTCAATATACTTACGTACATCGGAAACCCATACCATACACAGGACAGCACAGGAACATAGGAAAAATTGACACATTAGAGATATTCACGCGAAACTTGAATAAACGGAAGTGTACTCCTGTTTGTGTGTTGTTTTGGCTCAAACAAAGACCAACCTGACTATGGAGACGCTGCGCACAAACGCGTAGCGTAAACAACCATCGTTCGATTTGTCCAATCATATTTGACACAAATGCATTACGAAATAAGATCCTTCACCATTAATTGGTGAACTATATAACTATAGTGAATAGGGGAAAGTTCAAACGATTCCTACCCTTTGCTTCAAATTTTAAAAAATGAATCTACGGTTGTTCACTATTTGGAAAATATAAGTTTACTGAAAATACTCCATGGCTGACCGGTCGGATGAAAAGACGGGAGCAAAAAAATTGTGACATGTCACGTGACGCTCACCGATTGGTTATCAAAAGGAGCAGTGGTGATAATTCGAGAAATTTCGCGCCAAACATTAAAATCCACGGAACGTTCTCCAAGTTTTTGTGTAACCAAGCCGCCGTTTTCTTCCAGTAACTGATGAGAAAAAAAGGAAACAAAATGGTTATTTTTACTACATAAAGTACAGAAAATAGTTCAGTAATAATACAAAAACTACATAGCAAAACCTTTTAATCCAATAAAACACACAACGCTTGCTTCTTCAATTTCTGATTTCGATTATTTTTAAGCAGTTTTATCTTCAGTTACAACCTCAGTTTCATTCATCGATTCCGATAACTGGTAGCTTCCGTGCAGGACCAAAATGTTTTTCAAATCTCTAACCTGCGAACTGACCAGGTGCGCACAAGATTTTAATGCACACTTCAGTGCGTGCACACAGTCTCCTGTCTGTGTCAGACTCAGCTCACGACAACCAAACTTTGGTGTTACATATTTGTTAGCTTCGTGCTTTTCTGTTCTTTTCACTTTAAATCTACGGTTGCATTTCATTTGAAACTTAAATAATTTCAATAACACGGTTTCATGCGAAGCCCATGATAATCTTACTTTAGTTTTTCAAAAGTTCGACCATTCGCATAACGTATCTTTGTGCACGGTCAAAGGAATAGTTAAGCAAATTTCAAGATGGCGATACAATCTCAGTTCTTCGACAAATTAAACTCATATTTGAAATCAGAGAAGGAACACAGAACACACTTAAGCATTGGTTCCAGAGCCCGAAGACAGAGCGTGTGGAACCTACTAGCTTGTTGTTTACACCGGTCTGCAACTAACACATACGAAGGCAGCGTGAAAAACCTTCTTCAATGTATAAGAGCGCAACGCTGAACTTGGCCTGGTGCTTGCGAGCAACTGAATCAGACGTCTTACCTGAAGACAGTGGTTGCATTAGAACGATGACAAAAACAAGTACCTTGTTTCAAAGACTTTTTCAAACAAAATTTGGCTTATTACTTGCTTCAAAACGGTAAAACCATGATCATAGGAACCTTTTTTATTCCGAACCGTGACTTTCTACAGCTTTACAGAAAATTTGCTTTCCTTTGTGCTGGATTAAAATTTGTTTGACTAATTGAAGTTCTGAATCGAACGAGCCATCCAGATGACATCAGACTCACAGTAAATCTGACAGCAGCCCACGATAGCATCAGAGGCGCCAGACTCGCTTCGTCCATGCAAGAAATGACAATTTTGTCGATAGTTTCCAAACTTTTCTTGTCTTTGTTGAGGGGGTGGTCGGAGGCGACATCTGTCTCCTGCAAATAAATGAAGCCGATTTGGAAACAGAACAAGCGCGAAAAACTTGATTTAACCGCCAATTAGTTTCAAAAAAACGACTGAATTTCATACCAACCTGTCTGTGCCAAACACAAAGCTACAATCAAATGACATTAAACAGCGACTATAGGACGACGCATCATACCCTGGTGTGGTCAAACGATTAATAAGAAGATTGTCTGTCGGTAGAAGAGATCAATGCGCGTGATAATGAAAACGCCACGAGAAAAAATAAAATCCTAAGAAACAAAAAATTTGAAATTTAAACCATTCAACCCAGAATTTGCTTGCATGCTGCAGCACTGTTCATGGCAAACCAGGCAGTTACCTGTATGAGTTCGAGATCAAAGCCTTCTATGAGAACAACTTGCATTAAATTGCTCATGGCAGAGAGCACAGGGTCGAACAAGCCCGTGGTGGTGACTTCGCACAAAGGATGGTTCATTCCGAAACTGTACTCTGAAAATGCAGACCAAATGTTTCAACAAACAGATAAGCGAATATCAACGTTCACTGAAGTCAACGTAACGTTAGACGTATGAGGACGATGTCCTCTAGCTAATTTATTGTAAAAAAAAAGTACGCAAATATTAGAAAACAGTCACGTTGTGCCATTTGCAATGCTACTCGGACATAGACCACTGAAAATTTGTAACCGGAATTTATAACTGTAAGCCCCCTACACCCACATGGAACTGCCACCTGGCTGAGTCCCGAAAACTTAATGGGAAGGTTTATTGGAGACACAACTGTCTGCATCAAGGCGCAATGGCGTTGCGCCGTTTCTGGCAACGTAGATTAAGCTGTAAGTGTAATTCACAACACTTAGACGGACGCTGATATGAAAACTTACAGGGAAGTTTCTTACCTTTACAAATTTTGGCGAACTTAACGAGAATGCTGCACGGCATCTCGAAATGCGAATAATAAAGCAGCAGCAACTGAAGGATCTCGCATTGTTCCTTGATTTGTTGGATGGCCAGCTGGGCAGCGACCTGAGCAAGAAAACGGGTGCTTTTCGATGTAATGTTGGTATTGCCAACANCAGTCGGTCGCAAGCTGATGCGGCACACATTAACCAATCGGGCCTTAATCGACTTCTGCAAACTGAACAGTCGCTTGAATCTTACAAAAACGTGCAATTACAAAACCACTACTGTCCGTAAAAAACAAAAATATGGGTATAAATCGTAATAAAACACGTTCTCCGTTAACGTTCCGACAGGAAAAGGATAATCGCTGGTTATCAGCAACCAAACAAAATAATTTTTGGGTCTGTAGAATCGCGTGGAATGGATTTCGCGTTTTTGGAATGGATTTCCCAGAAACTGTCTTCCGCCTACTCGGCGACACGTCGCGGTTGTTACGCTCTGCACGAGTCGAGTCGAGTCTAACGTACCCGCAAACACGAACCACGCAACGCGATTCGTAAAAACGAGTCTGAAAAACCTGCCACGTCCCTGCGCTTCAGATTTTTGTTTGTGACGCCACAAGCGGAAACGCAAGGGTGGGCCTCCGGCAGCGCGATTTTCCAATGTCCACCAACGACCACCATGATGGTGGAGGCATCACAGTCGCGCGCTCACCTCCGCCGTGCATTCCGGTCCGCGCTTGGACGCGTTCAAGTCAGTTGCGGAAAAGAGTGATTCGAACTGTTTGAGCAAAGTTGTCACCAGGTCTGGAAGGTTGGAAAGAATTCCGGCGTACACGTTCTGCAGGCAGACAAGGCGAACTTCAATAAAATCAAAGCTTTTGCGAAAAACATCTGGAAAATCCAGGAAAAGATAGCCGTATACATTTTGCCAAGTCACCGAACAAACACTTTTTCAATCAAGATGTGGATCGAAAATGGCGAAATTTGAAGATTGCCTTTCTTTGACAAAAGGCATCCATAAGGCCATTCACACTAAAAGGCACTGACAACGAGAGCTTGTAATATTTTTTCCAGTAGTACCTTGAAAGGATGATCTTCATCTTGGAAGTACGCTATGAGCGGAGAAAAGCATCTTAAACAATACAACCTGAAAAAGATGTAGATGGTTTGGAGAAGAGCAAATTGTTTGTAACAAACTGTGGCCGAAAAGTCTTGACCAAACAGCTGGGTTGTATGGGGGGAAGTGACAACATTGGTAAGCTAACAAGCTGCACTGATTAAACGGAATTTGAATGACACTCCATGTGCATATTTGAAAGTATGTCGAAATATACAAAGAGTAATGATGCATCCTTATGACTACAAGGAACACAAAACCACTTAAATTTTCTATTCTGTCTTACCTTTTTCAAAAATATTTTTTTGCAAGGTACGGAAGTATAGTTCTTATTTCACGACAGACAATATTTTTATACGGATTGCAAAACTAGAGTGTAAGCCCTCAATGCTTACAAACCAAAAATGCAAGAGGTCTCAAACCGCTCTCACTTCATTTTAAAAGCAAAAAAACATCAATTGTGTGCAGTACGTAGAGAAAGACGGAAATCTGATTTGATTTTCTCAATATTCATGTAAAGCACTGGAGTAAGCCTCCTCCTAAAACCAAAACAAAGTAACTTTTATTTCATCGGCAGATCACATTCACGTCAAATCCCTATTCAAGACAATAGCTGTCAACACAAGGGACTAACACAAAAATGAGGTAGGATAATTTACCATGTAACACAATATTTGTTTGGCCACTTTTTCAAGTGCACCCGTATGCATTTTCGGGCTTGAGTTTAAAAACGAGTTAGTTTTATCGTATCATTGCTACTTTGAGAATTTCACACTTTCAAAAACACACTGTTGATCGATATTTTTTACGACCAGTTTATGATCAAATGTAGTTTCTTATCACTGCACTGTGTCAGTGTCCTTTCGTTATCGTTTTTCCATTGGCTAAATACCGTAGTTCCATGCTCTTCACTAAAGTCGGAAACACTTTTTTTAATGAAATCCTGATGGGAGCATAAAATTATAGTTATAATAGCACGTAACAACCCATATTTTCATTACTCAATTTGCCAAGTTTTTTTTCACTAACTCTGCAAATTTTGATCCTTTTTGTTTCACAGAAGTATATCAACCACACATTTATTGCCACGCTTCCTCTTCTGCATCATCATTTACTTTTTCCTCCTAGCTTTCAGGCTTTAACATTGTGTTTATTTGGTAAACGAAAAATATTCCCTCTTTTATTTTGGCATCTGACATTTTGAAAAAAAACTTCATCAAAATGCAGAGCTTTAGCAACCTGTTTTAGCTAATTTGATATGCAGTGGTGGCAATAAAACCTTTCCCGAATAACAAGATTTGATGGTGGGTTTGGAAGCGGTAAGGCTTCACTGTGAGGAAAAGATGCAATGGACGAGAATGTGGTTGCGTATTATATAGCATAGCTCTTCATTCCCTGCCTTTGCGATATTTCAAAATGTTTATCATGCGAAACGTGATAACATCATGATGATTTTCGATATCTCTCCAAACTGTGGGAACAACAAATGACACGCCTCTTCCAAAACCTCTCAGCCATCAAGAGTAAATCTACAGATGCCACAAACTACATGTGGCACCCGGGAGTTGTCTCGATCACTAATCGCCATTTCGAAGTATAGTCTATACCAGTGGTTCTCAAAGTGGGCGGAATCGCCCTCCTTGGGGCGATTTTGAGGGACAAGGAAGCGAACAAAACAAAGGGGGCAACAGGGGGGCGAAACAACACAAAGGGGGCGAAAACGCTCAACCACTGCCACTACCACAAATCGAAACGCTCAACCACTACCATCAATCGATCATTGAGTTAACTTCAGCTTCGGCTGTGATCGTAATGCTCTCAAAGCAAAGAAGCCGCTTGTTGATTCATAAGCGACGGATCTACGACTGTGCCTCACTAAAATGTCTCCCAATATTTCAAAGTTTTGTGAAGGCCGCCATGCCACCCGCTAAGCACATCCATCCCACTGAACTGGGGACCATGGTATATGCCGATTTTTTGATATAAAATTCTTCAAAAATACTACTTCGTGTTTTGCTTTATCAGGCTTGGGCGGCGGCAACGATGCGTCGATAGTGAAAAGGGGGCAATGGAACAAAAAAACTTTGAGAAACACTGGTCTATTGATTGTCCAATACTTTGTTCCTTTCGCAATTTTTTTCGAGAAGTGTTTTGCTGCCAATGTACTATCCACATACATAGAAAAAGCACTCTGTATTGAAGTAACTAGTATCCGAAAAGGCGAGTAATTTGAATCCATCAGCACTTTTTTTTAACAGGAAAGAAATCGATTTCACGTAAAATTGCGCACCCTCCGTCCTGAAATCTTCAAATAAAATATGGTAAATTTTTGCACTGTCTACTAGCTATTACAAATTGCACTAAAACCTGAACTCAGTTAAAAATGAACCAGGAACTTAAGTTCATAAATTTAATCATGTGGGGCATGCCGTGTAGGCTGTTGTTGACCTCCATAACCTGCTACACGTGCAAGAAAGATCTTAAATCTGAAAAAAAATCCTGTCCACAAGCTACAGGTTTAGCCATATCATGACCAACATTCAACAAAAATAACTACAAATGGTTACTTGTCTCTGGAAAACTTAAAGCGGTCTTCTAATCTGACTAACATGAATTTAAAAACCGAAATTTTGAACCAACGTATACTTTGGAAATCCGAAATTTTGCACCAACGTATACTTGTTACACCTGTAAGTATGTCAAGTGCCGATTTACAGCCAATACTGCTGATATGAAGATAAATTACCTCAATCGCAAAACCCAATGCACAAGGACTGCGTCTAGTGTGATATTCTAGCAACCTGTGTCCAACTCTACGACGTCAACGCATCTACCTTCGTCTCCAGATTTCAACATGAAACCGTTTGGAATCACGAACACGTCGCAGCGCGAATTTGAAACAGTTTCTTGTCGAATGAAATCACACCTCGCTAGAAGCTGAGTTTGCTGCTGCGATGCCGTGGAATTTAACGCGGACCAACGGAAAACGCTTTAGGTACCGCTCCAGAGCCCTAGGCTTGATCGCATAAGAAATCCACAGTTTATTGAAAACAATGAAAAGTGAAAATAATTGTAACATTAAAAGCATCGATGGTAGAAAGAAAAGGCTTACAACACTGACCGAATTGGCGGCTGCAAATTGTACAGGCACGCTTAAAAAGTTAGCCAAACAAAATTCATTTTTAATTTTGCAACGCGATGAAGGGAAGTACAAACGCACCTTTCCGCGAAATAGTATTCGGCAACGCCGCTAAGAAGTTGATACGAGTTTTTATCGTTGGTCAGCATCTGATGCAGCTTCTCTTTCGATCCGCGGAAGTGGTTTCGCGAAAACTGACGGATCGTGTCGTGCATTTGACAACAGTCGACATTCTGCGACAACAACAAAAGATTGTATTAGGTAAACTGAACGATCACCGTGGACAGACGAGACGAATACTTGTTAACTGGGTGTTTCTTTTTGCGGAGACGTGATCGGTCATTTGTCCGAAATGGCTTAAAAGCGTCTGTTATTTTTTCGATTTCAGACATTTTTTATGACTGAATAAAGCATTACAACGTTTTTCGGTCATTTAAAAAACATTTCGCCAATAACCGACAAAAATAGTTTTATTAGCAAGAATAGAAACGTTTATTTAATTAAAAATTGTAAAAACAAAGGAATAGAATATACATATGCAACCTAATAAAAGTACATGAAAGTGACTAAAACCTAGACGTTTTGACAAAACCACCAAACAAGATAATTACTAGATAACAGCATTGACCACTCAGACGACATCATCATAACTTGCTTTTTCAATTCGATTTTGGTGACGGCAATTGGTAGCAGGTCGAAGCCTGAAATTTGCTTCTTGCCGGGGCGGTTGAGGTGAACGCTCTTGCCCAAGGAGCGCTACGGCGATTCACTCCGTGTTCGTGGATCAAACACCCAACCTTCCAATTGGGAGGCGGACACTTTACCACCGAACTATTGCCGTACTATAGCCAACTTTTATTCATTGCTCGAGAACGATGTCATCAAATGTTTAAACCTTTTATAGTAGCCGAACTGTGGCAGTGGAAGAGCAATTCATCACTCTCGACAAAACGAAAACAGGCAGGGTTATGCAATGCGTTTGGAATATCTTTTCAAAACAACCAATTTAACCGCGCTTTTGATTGGTTAGCTTCAAACATCGATGAAAACCGAATCCACAGACAGGTCACAATTAACAGTAGAACACGCTGAACGATATACTACTTCAGCTGAGCACATGTCCTGCTCGTACCAGGAGTTTTGATGACCTCATCACAAATTTTGAAAGGTTTTCAGACATCTTTCTTGACTTCTTAAGTTCATTCGCTGAAGTGTCACTGCAGAGAAAAATGTTTACCAGGATGAAAGCAAAATACAAACTCTTGAAAATCACTATCATATCCAACAAATATAATTTACACGAAAGCAACAGCAGCTGCAACAGTTGCGACGAAACAAACCTAATCTCCCGCACAAGTTTCTTAACTTTCAGTTAAGGTGCAATGGGCGGACTTGGAAAAAAAATTTGAAAAACGAAGTCATTTTGCTATCAAGGTAAAACAGAACACAGAATCAGATGTTTTTTTTAAATCCTTGTTACATTCAATGGACATGCAGTTAATCGGAGTAGTTGGAGATAAGTATTACAGATGCCACAACTTCCATGCCGCTTAAAGTAATGTCGCAGCAAATTGCTGCATGTTGCATCAGTTAAAAACATTTGGGTGAAATCGAAAGGTTAAGGTGGTGTTGTCACACATAAGAAAACCCAATTAAGCAGAACAAAAGAAATCATAATGAACTTCCAGGCATGAATGCTTTAGCGTAAGGTGTAAATAGAAATACCTTTGCAACTTCTGTGCTTTAAGTCTAAGAAACGTGTTTCACCTGGAATCTTGCATTTACTTCATTCCATTTAAAGAAAAAATCATGCAATTCTCAACATTGTTAACACCAGTCAGTTGGCGCATTTGGGATATTTCCGTGAGTAAATATTAGTAACTGATTGAAAAGCGGCGATTTTAGTAAATGATGTCATATTTAAACCACAAGGGCATTGTTGCACAGGTCCAATAAAATAAGTGTTTACATAGATGGGGGTGACGAATGTACCTGAAACGTTTGAAATAATCCAAGCCTTGTTTCAAGGAACTAATCGATTTAGTGAGATCCGTTTCCACGAGTTTTGGGTCTTGAATGGATGACATTCCAACTGCAACTCTCCATAATTCTTGAAAACAGCTGCGACCCAGCAAAACATAATCATTGAAACATTAAACAATTTTTTATTTCCGAACCGTTTGCCCAGTATGCAATTCCTTATTAGGGGCACATTTTGCAAAACAAGCTCAAAAATAGTCTTGTAACATCGAGAAGAACATAAGCTGTATCGTCAAGCAACACTTCTCAAACTGGAGGTAAGACAATGATATTTTACATCTTTAAATCATAGAGATGAAAAGTGATGGCGTATTTCCCAAATAATTCAATGCTGCAAAGATCGAGGTTAGTTTTTGACTCACTGACACCATTTCCTGCGTTTCTGCAATAAACACATGTAAGATAAGAATCTAATTTTTTATTTGCAAGAGTTTAAGCCTTTGTAGTAGTTACCACTAGAATTTTCTGACACTACTGCTTCGTAGTTTTCTGTAAACGTGATGAAACAAATAAATATTCCAGAAGTTGAGATCGAAATTGCTTGTTGCTATGAAGCCTAAATGATCTTCACGTGGAAATTTTCTAAGCTGACTATGGTTACTTTAAATGCGTACTCAGGCAAAGATTTCACTACAGGGTCATTCTATGTCAAATGAACCAAAAAAAATGGAAAAGTCAACCCATCATCTCAGATTTTCCTCAAAATTAATAAGCAGATAGAACTTCTCGTGCTGATTCCAAAAAACTAAATTTTTTTGAAATTGGTTAAGGTTATGCAAAGTTACGGACTATGCACAATGACTACTTTTTGTGGTCAATGAAGCGAAACGACTAGCAAGAAAATTATCAAGTAACTTTGAAACGAAATCATTCTCACTATATTCATTTACTTGCTGTAAAAACTTGACAAGAGGTTGTTTCACGTATCTTTTCTTCACTTGTAAAAAAAGTTTTCTAAAAATCTGTGCGTTTACCCCAATATTGGGGTAAAGAAAAGGGGTGGTCATCAAAATCACTCATGTGCGACACAAATTTTGAATGGTGATAACTCGATGAGCACACATGCTATTGGCATGTGCAACACATCATTTGAAAGCTCTGATTGAGGAGATTCCAGTCTTAAAATATCCTCATTGCTTATGTTGTTTCTTTTGAATAAAGGTCCCCCAAAAAGTTTTTGCCTAAGATTTCAATGTAATTACACTTCAGCCCTTTCAGACCCATATGCACCACTTTTTTGCTGAGCTTTGCACAACCTTAACTCACCAGGCGATTGTGTAAGAGAGCTGTTCAAACCCTCTAAAGATGCGGGAAGTCTTGTGGTTCATATTTTTTTTGAAAACTGGAAAAGATAGGTTTTTGTTTTTTTGTGGGTGACATCATAATGGGGGTAGGTTCACGCATTTTTGTCGAGGTCATCGGGCCATGGGCATCAAATCAATGACCCTAGTTTTTGATTCAAGTTTTTATTGGAAACTAGGCTAAAATCCAAGCATCAAAGCCGTTGATCAGCTTTTTAGCATTTCTGCATCTAAAATTATGGCTACAAAACCCAAATTTCTATAAAAAAACACGTCCGGCAAACAGTAACCTAGGCCATATAGGCTGAAGGCCATAACTCGCCAGCCAACTGAGCAGGAGAGGTGTTCAAACATTCTGCAGATGCGGAAATTTTTGTAGTTTCAATTTGAAAAGAAAGATTGGAGGTTTTTGGATTTTTGTTTTTTTGTTGTTGACACCATAATGGGAGTAAGTTTATGCATATTTTTATAAGATTATCAGGTCCTTGGCGCCAACACGAAGAGCCATTTTTTGACTCAAATTTTTATTGGAAATCAGGTTGTAGTATGAGTCTTTAGAGGTTTCAATGGCTTTCTAGCATTTCTGGTTCAAAAATAACGGCGAAAAAAGGCAAAAAAATTAGGGAAATACCCAAGACTCCCTTTGGGGATAATTTATAAAATAAGCAATGAAGATATTTTGAAACTACAAACTCCTCAATGAGAGTTTACAGATGATGTATTACACATGCAAATAGCATGTGTGCTTTTTGAGTTATCACCATTCAAAATTTATGTCACGCATGAGTAATTTTGATGACACCAATTTTCTTTACCCCATTTACCCCAAAATTGGAGTAAGCGCACTGATTTTTTTAAATTTTTTTCACAAGTGAAGAGGTAATTTTAGACAACATCTCGTCAAGTTTTTGAAACAATTTAATGATTACATTGAGAATGATTTAGTTTCAAAGTTAATTGATGATTTTCTTGTTAGTTGTTACGCTTGATTGACCACAAAAAGTAGTCATTTTGTATGGTCCATAACTTCGCGAAACCTTAACCAATTTCAGAAAAGTTTAGTTTGTTGGAATCAGCATGACAAGTTCTATCTGCTTATGAAATTTGTTGAAAATCTGAGATGGTGGATTGACTGGCTGGGACAGTTGACATAGAATGACCCTTCAGTCAACGGTATAATGCCGAATGTTTTCATTTATTACAAAAATATCAATTCAAAATAATGACATTGTTTTGGTGTTGCCCTCTTGAAGGCACAGCTACAGAAGTACACCATGCATTGCAAACACTAAGCATAACATACGCATGGTGAGACTAGTAAATCACTGCACAATTTGAAGCAGTTTTAGCCATCGCAACCAATATTTTTAATCACAGTAAAATAAAATTTTTGTTGCAGTTGTTCACTTTTAACAGCAAAGATATTTTTTTATTTTCATTGACTTTTTATTAAATATAAAAACTCCATTCCTTTTTCACACAAAATTATTTTCTGCTTGTGAACATACCTAATTCATTGCACCTGTTGAAAGACGCATTTCCCATTATCATGGAAATCGCTTAGCACATCCATTCAACACAACAGCAAAGTGATTTTGAATCCGCTTGCAAATTAAATTCTATTCGTCTTGTGATGGATAATTTGCATTTAAAAACCACCATTTAAATCCATCTCATTATGCCAAGCATTTTCTAATAATTTTTGTGAATAAACTGCATTACTGTAACCCCATTCAATCTAAAATATGATAAATCACTCTTATCAAATGAAGAAGTGCTTTAAAACTGTGATTATCACACACTCAGTTGCCTGTTGCACCATGTACAGGGTGTTTCACTATTGTTGAAACAAAGCGGCAGCTTCTAAAACCTTTATCGATGACCTTATTCATTTTTCTCTTTCCAGATTGTCA
>JGI24021J15306_10009184_pt1 | contig 12224 bp, 8 predicted proteins | sample Ectturendosymbi1_FD_15306 | JGI IMG/M metagenome (IMG submission 15306)
AGTTATCGAAACGTTTGCAAGATGTCAGTTGTATCGTTTGCTTTGGCCGTGATATTTATTATAAGGCTATTCAGCACTTCCGTTTTTCGTGTACCAAGGCTAATGAAGTTTTACGTTTGCGTAATATTTGAAACTTGTTTGATGTAGTCGTTTTTTCCAGGGAGATAAATTTAAACAGCAAAGCTTGAAGTTCAAGTTTATAGTATCGTTGCCAGGTAGTCGTAAATATTGGTGTTTTGCAGGTTTATGTGTCAGGATCATATGACAAATGGCAAAAGAAGCTTCGCTTGAATAAAAGTCATGATGATTTCGTTGCTGTTGTTGAATTGCCTGCTGGTGTCCATGAGTACAAGTTTCACGTCGATGGGGAGTGGAAAATTGACCCTGAAGAGGTGGTAGTTTTGCGAGGGAGGTGGTGGTAATTTTATTGCTTTTTCTTGTTGCTTCCAGCAAACAATGTGTTCTTTTTCAGCCGGTGAAAGAAAATGAATTGGGCACTGTTAACAATGTACTTGAAGTGAAAAAATCGGATTTTGAAGTCTTCGAAGCCTTAGCTTATGATTCGACCGGCAACAGCGTTGTTAAAGGTACGATAGATGTTACTTCAGGTTTTTGTAATTTGCCATTACTATCAGTTGGTGATTTCTTAATAAAAAATTTGTGCAAGCAGCTACAAGAACTGAATAAGCCTGGTCATTGAATAAAGATAACGAGCTGAGGTTTTGTATGGAAGTAATAATTTCTAGCATAAGCACCGCGCTGGTTGGTCGATTGAAAACGCTCTACTCAAGCGGAAATCAATCCTGTCCGAGTTTAGCGAATGACTTGAAAAGCGGTACTTGCTGGCCGTCCAGCCTCGTGCTTGAGGCATTAATGGATGAATGCAAGCGATAGTGCTGTCACTGACTACCCAGGTAGCATTAACTGTGAAACCAGCCGCGTTGCCCCCTGTGTAGAGCAAACGGAGATGGGAGCATGCAGACCACTCGTGATCCTCCAAAGGGAATACAGAACGACTATACTGAAACTTTCATTTTGCAACACCTTGTGATTTATTGTACTCACAGATTTTCTTTCCTCTACGGGAGGTTATAATCAGGATGTGCCTAGAAGTCTGTTGGAAGACTCGAACCTTCATCCTCCATCCTTACCTCCTCATCTTCTTAATAAAGTGCTTCTTAACCAAGATATTGACATGTCGGTAAGTCATAATTGTTGATATTGTAAACTGTTTCCTCGATCCAACGTACTATTGCTAACCGCCATTGTGTCTGAACCATGAATGACTAACATAAATCAGCGAAACAAACTTTAGCCTGGCGGCAAGCTCGTGAGGAGTCTGCCTGCATTTTTCTCCTTTCATACTTCTGCGATGATTAAAACTTGCATGTATCTATTTTTCCACAGTTGTAAGCCACAAAGATAGCAGCAAGTAAATCAAACACAGTTTATTTCACAAGGTAACTAGTTACGCGTTTTTAAACGCATCTTCAGTCTTGTGAAACCGTAAGACAAACCTTATAGGCGAAATGTTGGCACTTGCAAACAAGTACAGAAAGAAACACACACGAACTGTGGCTAATTACTACGAGCAATAAATTTGCAAAGTTAAAAGCCTGACCTACCTGGAACCTCATAAACTATCCACTGCTAAGAAAACCGGCGTTTGGTAACAGCTTAGAATTCTTTAAAGCTTTTTGACCATTGCTTAGAAACCTGTCCAACTGCAGCTTAAGCTGCTTTGAGGTCGATTGTTTTTATCTTCAAGCAAGTAAAATCGAGTGTTTCATTCGCTTTTGGCATACCACAACTTTGTACGCGACGTTGCGCAGCTCTTCGAAGGTATATCTCTTTAATGTTTTCGTGGTTTACTGAAAATGCGCATGTCTTTGCCAGTTAGGTATGTGCAATGTCAGTAACATAAAGATTTTTGACAACTTATGTTCAATGATTTTTACTTTGTCGTTGCTATTTTTTTACAGTACGAACCTTCGCTACTACCTGAGCCGCAACACGTTATGCTAAACCACATGTATGCGTTGTCCATAAAAGACGGGGTGATGGCTCTCAGCGCAACCCATCGATACAAGAAGAAGTTTGTGACAACCCTGCTCTATAAACCAATCTGAAACCGGTGATTCAAGCATTCCGTTAGTTCTGCTCAGACCTGGCGCAAATTCAACGACTTTCTTCGTGGTTTGAAAGCTGGTGCCAAATAAACCTTACCGCGCGTGCATGCATAAGCGCGGCCTGTTATACGAAACAATCGGCTTGCACTATATCGTTATGATATCGAAGTAACGCTTGGTGTCAAGCGCGAAGATATTGTGCAGTATTCCCGTCTTGAGTTTCTTTTCCCATATGTGGAAATCAAAAGCATCTTTGTTACAAAGCCAACCAATTTCTTTGTCACATCACAATCGTGTGCACTTTCAATCAGCAGCGTTGATGCAGCTGTTCCGAGTGCTCTTTACGGCGGCATGTCAGTTAATTCTAATACACTGCTAGTGCATTACAGTTCTTTCTGGCTTCGGTAAGCAGTCGCTGCGTGCTGTTTGCTGTGAACATAATTTAACTACTGTCCCCGAATTTTTGTTGCATTGTTATTGATCATACGAATTTTACCGTGCTTCTTCGCTGCGTAAAATAGATCTTGGTTTTATATTTTAAATGTTGAAACTTTATAAATCTTCATCGTGCCCAATACAACCTTACGCATCAGAATGTATCATGAGGAAACAGTTTATTTTACATACTTTACATCAATAATGCATAATGCTTGCATAATGCTTAAGTGCATCCAACCCAACGCATTAACAAAAAAAAACTCGCTACAAATAGGCAAACAAAACCCCATGTTGCTACCCCACAACAGTGCCTTTTTACAGCTTACGGCGTAATAGGGTTTAATGAGCACGTTCATCCACCATTCTTTGCTAAGTGGCTTCTAGTGGTTCCCTACTGGGCAATATGATAAAAACACAATGGAATGCTTTCTGGAGAGCGCATAATAACCTGGTCGGCTGCACAGCAGTAAATCGAGGAAACGGGAAAAACGCAAGTAACACAGGCATAGTTGGCTACAGCAATTAGGTCACTACAAATTGCGCATTTAAGCAAATATCTACAAGCGAGGCAGAAAAACTAGTGTACACAAAAGCCGAAGATGGAATACGATCGGGTGCAATCTATCAAACGTTAAGACATGTCTTTTTGCTGTCCGTCCCGATAAATTTGTTCCAAACATTTTCAGTTAAAAAAGTAATTTCAGAGAATGAAAAAATCACGTAATGAACACAGAAAAGAAGGAAATTGCAGTTGAATGGATGAGGGACGATGCAAGTCATTGGCGCGAATGAAACAAGAGAAGAATTCAGAAACTGCTTTGCTCAGTTGGCATTCAGTTTCGAATCAGTGAGCAACACCACAACAAAAGAGTAAATTGCCAAAAATGCAGTCAACAACCGCTCAAGTCATGTGATATGAGAGTGGCATTGACGCAGATAAAATTAAGTCACGCACAAAGCAAACGCATCATCCATTCTGTAGAATGGTTCATAAATTCTAACAGCCGCACTCCACCGAAGAGTTTTTGTATACTGTCTAAATGGCATGAGTTGGCATCGAGAGTCCTGCGCGATGCGTACATAAATGAGAGCCAGTGCCCTTCGATTTATTCACTTACCGACTGATCCGATGAAAACCAATGTCAAAACACACGAAAAAACAAAATACAAGGTTAATTAAGAACTTCGAATCTGACGGGGTTAATTGCGATAGGCTGAAATAAATCAATGTGGCATTGCAGGATTATATCAAAAGAAAAATCTACGCCCTCGATCACATACCCTGTTTAATAATCTAAGTCAATTCTAATTCCGTCGACACGCGTGACTTCCGTGCTGTGCTCGGCGCAAGCACTCATTTTTATTGGGTTATTTGCTACTGGGTCCGGTAACGTGCAGCTGACCACTTGCATTTTGCGTTCAAGTTTTTTAATCATTATTTCAAAGCAGTTAGAGTTTTGTCAGAGCTTCCTTGAAAGAAATAAAGCCGATTTCAGTCTTTGAGTCACGCAACAATCAGTGTTGCCAGATTGACATGGATTACACTTAACTTTTCAACGTCTTGATATTTGTAACCACGAACAACTAGCTTCCCCAATATGGCAAAAACTTGACATTTGTCATCAAGCCAAGTCACAGCTTTATTACATGCATATGCATTAAGTGTTGACTGATGCCCTTTGCACTAGTTATGCCAATTTTTAAACGTTTTGGGTGACAGTAATTGGCGACAAACCTGCTTCTTACCGAAAAAGTGCTACTGTAATTCACTTAGCGGCCGTCGATCGAACACACAACCTTTCAATTGATAGGTGGAAACTCTTCCACTTACTATTCCAGCAGTCATGCCAACGCCTGCAATAACGTACAAAAAGGTTTACAGCAAATGCGTTTGACTTTCATAATAACAAAAGTGCTGACTTTTCAGCAAGTCAAGTGAGTCACTGTGAGAAAAAAACTGATAAATTTCTGTACGTCTACTCTTGATAATTTCCAGCAACGCCGTCTTACCCAGAGGTGTGGTGCTAAAAAAACAAGTGTGGGAACGCGAAAAAGAAGTGTGGGAATTCACCCAAAACACTAGCCATCAGTAATTACACAATTATCAGTTATGCTAAGGGCTAACCAAGAGATAGCTTGTCATTTGTTCATTTATGCAACGTCTGGAGCTACACACAAGAACTCTTGAGTAAAGTACACATCTTCAAGTCAGGTTGCTGTGAAAATGTGCACGAAAAGTGTGGGAACGCCGTTCCCCACGTGTTCCCGCCCCACTACACCCCTGGTCTTACCACAGGGCACATAAGGAATAAGTTCACTATGTCTATCAATAACAAGGATGTATGATGCGTTAGTATGAACAACAACGCGACCAAGTAACGAAGTCTTTGTTGCAGTAGAAGTTGATTCGATCAAACATTCTAGAACTGGTCACATCATTGGTCCTTTAAAAACCGCTGCAATGGTGACGTATCGTAATAGCATAAAATGATTTTAGTTTCGACAATGCCGATAAAATCCACACATGCAGCCCTTCTTCAATACCGACCAACTTATCAAACCGCAGCTACAGCTTTGAAAGTTGTTGCGGGAAACACTGTTAGAACAAGAAGCTGACCACTGCAAAGCAGCATGGAGAATGTTTTGGTTTGAACAAAGTTTATAATCTTCGAGAATACTTTTCGTAAAAATTAGCCGCGAGGTAACAGTGTTGCTAAACTTCTTGTTATGCTTGGATTCACACGTTATTGATTCACTCTTCCCAAATAAAAAACTAGGTACTATCAAAATTAACTGGAAACAACAGGCAAAAGCTTTAGTACAAAACGAACAAAACGCAGTTAAAAATCTGAAGAACTGGGTATTTCGTTTGTCCCAATTTTACACATCTTTACTTTGTTTTCGTTAAAATTTTGACTTCATTGTGTAAATTTTTGTATGGATTTGGCACATTGCTTGATTGACAATCTGGCAGCACTGATTTTAAACCAACATAGCATGGCATTGGTGAGGTGTCATGCACCGCAAGTATATCTGTGAACGTTGATACCAATCCGGAATGCACTTAGTAAGCCGGGTAAACGCAATCCAAACAGTGCGTAATTTCTTAAAAATCACCGGAAAACTTTCTTAGCAAGTAAAAAGCTGCACCAACGCTGTTTGCGCAAACGCTACCGGATTTGAAAGGTCTTACGCAGGACAAAGGAGAACGCATTACAGCATAATCGTGTCAAATAGCATTGGAACAAGTAGAAGAATGCGAGGGCTTAAAGCGCGATGTAAATCTAACGAAGAAAGCGAACAAAGCGTATAGGGAACGTACTTCAGGTTACAACAAATTTTCAGGAAAAAGTGCGTCATCGTCCACACAAGATGTGAAGCAGTGGTTTCCAACCTGTTCTGGTCTCGGACCATCCCAGGACGATTTTCAAGCTGCAGGGTTCATTATTCAAAGCCATATGTTTACCACGCTAAGTGACAAAAACATTGCGTGAAAACGGCAGCGATTACGCAATACAGACGCTTTCCGAAAAAGGACGGAAATCCCACACAATGAAGACGTTGTTTACAAAAAGCATGCAACAAACGAAAAAACACCTGTTAATTCACGCTTTTTTATGTTGATCGCCGCATTCGTGAATGCCAATAAATGAAAGGTACGAAGACACCCACTACAACCTTTCCGCGAATCACAGGTCGGTAACCACACATGCAAAACGATTGAACTTCTTTGCTACGTCTATTTCATAAGTGATTTCAGTGAAACTCTTCCTCTGTTCCTGGAAGAGTCACTTCTCACAGGCATGGAAGTGCCGTATTGTTCTACAGAGTGCCTCGGTGGTTGGCCCAGTGGAGGCTTCACGTATTTTTCTATCCGGTACAGCCGAAAAATAATGTTCTCGTAGTCATCCGGCCATTGATATACTTTGGTGTCTCGAAGCCAGGTGGGTATGTGTTTCTACAACAACAAAAAGATTGCAACACAATAATTCAGTTTTCCCTGTTTAACGATGTTACTGTGTGAAACCTGGTGGTGGGTGCGTGTCTAACATGACTGTTGCATTTTTATAAGTTTTACAGTAGCTTACTTTTTGTTTGTTGACAGGAGTGATTAGGGAATGATGTATAGCTGGGGCTCAAACACAAAATAAACCTCGTAGAAAACTGTTTCAGAGCTGCTCAGAAAGGTTTCTTTCAAACCAACATCTGAGCTTTAAGAAAAAAACTATCTCAAAAACTAAGACAACAACAATTGCGCTTTGTAACGAGACGCCAACATAAACTGCCTAGAGACGCATTTTTTCTGAACACCACTGGATCTGTTTTTTTTTCAAATGTACGCGTAAATCGTCTACATTTGTGAACTCGCGATTTATAACACACATTTTTTTCTGGAATGACTAGTAGCGGCGAACTAAAAATAGAGACTACGAAAAGGCCAGCGGAAGGCTTCGGTCAGTTTTCTTGACAAAGCAATTACTTTTCCATGACACATCACTGCATGTGAGGCCCGCTTGACCTCAACAGTTGTCTAGTGACCAAAGTTATTAGTGTTACATTTTTATGGTTTGGGTGGCGGCAATCGGCGGCAGGTCGAAGCCTGAAAATTGGTTCTTGTCGGGGTGATTGGGGTTGAACGATCTTTGCCAATGGAGCGATACGGCGATTGACTCAGTGGCCGTGGATCGAACACCCAACCTTTCGATCGAGAGGCGGGAACTATCACCGGCGCCCTGACCAAGTTCAGGTACCAATCCGGCGCAAGTCACGGGTGCGGTGATCAGACCGAGATAACTTCGAACTCACGACTCAGTTTGCATTCACCGACCCTAAGATTCGCGCTTCTCTTCGCCCTCCACGATCAGCAATCCAACATTTGGGGCTAAACTTGGAAAAAATCGTTTAGCGTGGAGAGAGTAATACTTTTGACGCTATCCCGACCTGTTTTTTCGGTCATTGACCGAAATTTTTTTGAAATTAAAAAAAATTCAATTTTTTAGTTTTAAAAATCAATAAAAATTAAAAAAAATTTTTAGTTTAAAAATTGACTAAAAAGTCAATTCTGTCATAATGCTTATTTCAGTCATAGGAAAATATCCGAAAACGAAAAAAGTACTGAAGTTTTTAAGCGATTTCGGACAAATGACCGAAATGTCTCAGCGAAAAGGAAAACTCAGAATTCCAACCAAAGGCTTTAGGACAGTCGCGGTTTGCATCACAACATGCAGGAATGCTGACTTGGGAGAAAGTTCACTTGAAACAACAACAACGTATATGGCAAACAATAAATAAAATAACTTATCAGTGACCGTGAGTAAGTCAACAGACTCCAAACGGACCACACTGGTTGAAAACAACAGTACGTGAGTGTACAAGTCATCGCCGAAAAAGAATAGTGGTTCAGCTGAATTTTTTGTAAGAAATTGCTGCACAGGGTGACAGAAGTTATAAGCAGCCAATGAATGGGTGGCACGAACGAAATATAAACCTTTCAAATGAATCAGTGCAGAAGATTGAGTTTGTTCAGACAAGTTTGTTAGACGTTGCGAGAACACCGAAACAGGACGTGATGGAAGTTAAGGTAGAAAACTTCAACGCGAAGTCCCGCACAGATAATTAAGCACAGAAATTAGAGAACCTGCGGCGGTTTAATGTATGGAGAGCAACAGGTATTTGTGAACTTTTCTTCATAACGAGTCTTCTCATCATGTTAGCTTCACATCGCGAAAAGTAAAAATAAAAAACATCTTGAAGCGAGGATTCAGCAGAAGACAATCCATGAGTGAAAAGATAGCAGCCAGACTGCAGATATGAAGTTTCAAATCATCGTGATACAAACAACGACCGACAGCAATATGCAAATGTATATAAAAAACGTCATCACATCCGAAAGACAAGTTAGGATCATAGTTCACAACAATACAGCAACAACAAAACAAACAATGATTTAAATAAAGCCATTAAGGACGTTGCGAAAACAACTGTTTCAACGTTCACAAAGGTTGATTAAATGAAGTTCAAAGCGTTACACCAGTACACGCGGCAGGGCTTGTGTTGTTGAGCAGCACATACGTTTACAGTTATGAAGAACTCAGACCACGCGGATTAATAGAAGGCCACTGAGAAACATAAGTAGATTATTTTCATTGAGACATCAAAGACGAGACGAGACAACACAATAATGTTTGAGAGATGAGAGAATTGCGATAAAATTGCTTGGTGTTCAATGAAGTTAAAAATCAAACAGCTCCAATTTGAAACAGCAGCTGGTGATGCTAAAACTCCAGGGGCAGAAGTATCAAAAAACAAGACGCCGATGCAGTTGGCGCTGCATACGCGCCCGCCTACAAGCACATGGAACCCACCTGCCTCTCCTGCAGCGAACTGCGAGATAAATCGAACTGAAGACATGTTTCGAATTAAGAGAGCTTTCAATGAGTGTGTGTTGGATTTTCCAAGTACGAGGAAATTACAAATTTATCTCGACAAGAAGTTTTATATGCAGATACCAGTCAACCACAACTCAGCTCAACGTAGGCCAAAGTTCCTTACGATGCTACGTAACGGAACAAATTAGGCAACCAATCACCCAAGAGTAAATTAAGTGGTACCTTGTCTTAAGTAAATAATTTAGTGCTAGAACTACGTTCTTCTAAAAAAGGTGCCTTTAAAAAGAAAATAAGCTCATTTTGATGAAAATTCTAAGGAGAAAATTTTTCAGGCTGTTGAGAAATAAAGCTTCCAATATGAGGTATGTTATACCGCATGTCGCATTGGTGGAGTCCTTAGGAAATGAAAAAAAACATTCACCCACATGTCCTTTTGCAGGAGCGTGCAAAGATACACTCCCGAAAAGGTCCTTTTTTGTGAAATGATTTAGCTGTATCAGAAAATATCACACACTTTCGTGTTGCACTTTGCTCTGTTTAATCCAGGGATGGGGAACCTATTTACTATCACAGGCCGCATTAATTGTGGAATATCGCTGGCGGGCCGCAAAAAATAATTTTATCTTAAAATTCTATCTTAATCTTCAAAAGGAAATTAGGAGAGAAAACTCCTGTGTGTTTAAGGAGCGAGAATACTTGAACTTACTGTCTACGTGTTTACTTGTCATGGAGTTAAATTTGGACGCGGAGTTGTGTTCTAACTTGGTAACGACACTTCTGATGCGGGGCATATTAAATGTTCATGAGGGCCGCATTTTCCCCGCGGGCGGGCAGATTCCCCGCCTCTGGTTTAAACAGTAAGATGACGAATGCAGAAAAACTGGGATGAAAATAATATCAACGCTTGCGTATTTTAGATGACTGTACAAGCCTATCTGGAGGTTGGAATCTGTCGCACCACTGGTTACCTGAAGCGTAGCAAAAATGCAAGATTAACATGTTCAGAGCTTTAATACGATAACTATGACGCCCCCACCTGCTTTTTTTTCGGTCATAGACAGAAATTTTTTGAAATAACCGAGAAAAAACAGTCATTTCGGTCAGAATGTCTGAAATCAAACGCTAATGATCACTGTTACGGCGAATTTTATATGCAACTGTGAGACAAATGACCGAAATGTCACAGTGACCCAAAATGTCAAAAAAATGGCCGAAATGTTCCAGCGAAAAAAAACACCTCACTATCTGTTCAGCGTTAAATACATAACAGTGACACTTGTTTTGCTTTCACTTGGAAGAAGATTTATGCGAAGTGAGCTATAACAAAAACAATCAAATATTCATTTAACTTGGTAAGCTAACGAGTTCAACTCGACAGATGCTTGCGGGTTAGTCAACATGCAGCACCGGTATGAAATTCAGAAATAACTTACGTAAACAAACCGCACAAACAATCTGGCGACGTAAGCAGAGATCGAAACTCACCTCGTCTGCGCCNCTCATCAGGACAGGAATGTATCGAAAATTTTTCGATCCTTGGTTGATGTACTCTGTGTGGAGACGGCGGTAAATGTACTTGGTGTGGAGGCTCCGTTCTTTCGTGCGTCGATCGATGGACGACGTTTCGCATTCTTCTTCCACCATTTTCCGGTAACTCGGGCTGATGCAAATGAGCACGAAAGTGCACTGGAAAACAAAAGCGCGATTGACGCGACGGCAACTTCCTCGAATGACCATGTTGACGGTGGTCTTGAAATGGTGCGCACATTTTACGATCTCTAGCCCCACACGAAAATCTACACACAAAATTCTGAGTCTTACCAATCGGCAAGTTTTCATGCAACGAAATAATCTTGCCCGTAACTATGTTAATCACTGGTTAGAGTTAATCACTGGTTAGACGTTAATCACTGGTTAGACGCCAACGGCCACCACCGAGAAAACTTGCATGTTTTTCTACGAACAGAGCCGACGTACATATAGTCAATAACACCAATGCAGCAATACTGTTTTTCCTCCGACACAGATATAGACCTACACTTGTCAGTTTCTCCTCCAGCCAATCCGAAACGCTCAGTGATTGCACTTGCTCCTCCAGCATATCTACGCTGATGTCTATGCTGTTCTTTCGCAGGGTTTGCGATATCTGCACGACCGTGCGGATGTGTTGGTCGTTGGGATCATCGACTTCGTTCGCGTAGGTAATGAAAACTGGTCCAAAAACACATGGAAATAGTTTCAACGCATTCCAAACAAAGTAAGCCTACATAGAAACTGCACAACAGTAACGCAAGCGTAGCAGATAAATAAAGTTCTTTCAGATTTATTACGGACTCGTGACAAAGTCACAATCAATAGTTTAACCTAAGAATGGAGATAAACTTCTGCAATGTACGTCGTGTCAACAGTGGCGATTCTAGAATGAAAAAAGTGGGGGGCCACTGCGGAGCCAAGGAAAAAGTAGGGGGGGCAACATAAATATCTATCTTGCATGGTGATGTTTCATTGTTTTGAAGATTAAGTTGCTATGATTAACCCTATCAAACCCAGTATAGGCTTGTGAATATCATTAAAAAGATGAACTAGCGTTATTATTCACTAGAAACACCTAAACGCCACTGTAGATGCAATCACACACGCGTACTGCTATGCCAAAAATTCTGCGCTAATAATGCAACTTCCATAGCACTGCACATGTAAATAGAAATACCGTTTTCCGTTCACAATTCTGCCGGCCTCACATGAACGAAAGCAGCTTTAGAAAGCGAACTCAATTCACATGAAAGCGAACTCAATTCACATGAAAGTGAAATGGTTCCAACCACGAATTCCATCATGACACAGAGACAAGTAGGCTGTTGATAGCCAACTAGTTTCAAAATATTCTTATTACTAAGTACATAAATATAAACCATCTTCCAACGGTTTGGTGACTATACTGACTAATCCGTTTTTGTGGCAGCTTATGGACATTTTGTGATTGTGGTGCAACCAAAACAATGTTTTGCAACTACTATTTACGAGTGTGCAGCGTGGATAGGGTGGCAATACTGATTGTCTCTGTTTTCCCTGTGCTGCTTACAAATTACGACACAGCTAAGATCTGGCACTGTTGACAAAATGGCCGGTATTTTTACAAAACGCATTTGGCAACCCTGCATATGTCAACCAAACAAACTTGAACGGTAAATTAAAGAAAAAAACTGGGGGGCCAAACGGGGGGTTAAGCAAAAATCTGGGGGAGCCAAGGCCTATCCAGCCCCCCCCC
>JGI24021J15306_10009188_pt1 | contig 12221 bp, 13 predicted proteins | sample Ectturendosymbi1_FD_15306 | JGI IMG/M metagenome (IMG submission 15306)
CGGCCCTCGGACTGTTGAGTAACAGCTTATGTGGCCCTCGGACTGTTGAGTAACAGCTTATGTGGCCCTCGAACAAAAAAGTTTGGAGACCCCTGGCATAGACTAACTAACGATTTTGAAGTCAGACATTCCTGGAAACTTTTCCATGAAATTAATTTATGTTTTTAAAGTGAATATTGAAGTTCAGGAAGCAGTTATTTTGTGGAAAACGAACAAAAATGACAACCTCTGAAATTATCTTACCAGTAGAGCAATAGGGGTTCAACTATTTCTCTTTGAACGTTGTGGAGATGGCGCAACGTCCAGCCGGTGGCTCGACGTAATCCATATTTTTCCAGCACTTCATCGGGCAGTCTCTTGGTGCTGCCAACTTTGACGTATACTTCTCGCATGCGTTGAAGGTTACTGGGAAAATATAAATAAACAGCAGTCGTAAGCTGCATGCTTGATACAAGGCATATGGAAAGACGGAAAAGAGACATTTTTTACTATTTATACATTCGAACGTCTCTCGCTGTTCGTTGGCGAATATCGTGTGGGAAGTTTTTGAAAAAGCGCGTAGAAGTGTTGGAGGCCGCACGCGGTCGCTCTGCTGCAGTTCCGTGGCAAACGCGAAAACGTCCGTTGCCCGGCGTGAGCCAGATCTGAAGAAGGTCGCGAGCTTTGAGCAGATACAAACGGACAATTGCGAACTTTGCATGGGCCGAGCGTTACGTGTGTAGAAAGAGAAGACAGAGACTTACTTTTGAATTTTCGTCGCCTTCAAACCGAATCTGCTCTTGTCGATGTCGACCCACAAGCCCAACAGCTTTTCCCCGACTGTGCTGCGCAGGAAGGCCTTGAACATGCTGAAAGTTTTCACATCTGCGGAACATTTCGTTGCGCCGTTGTGTTTTGTTAAATTCAATTTTCATGCGTTTTTTTTTCGCAGTTGTTTTGCAGAAAAGCTGAACAGCCTTGCTTTGATGAATCTTTCGTGATTTCTCAACCAACATGTTGGGCTCTCGTATTTTTAACTTTCTGATATTTGGTAAATATGTTTGGCTCATTAAAATCCATAAAATTTACTCGTTCTGAGCTGAGGTCGTGCACTTGAACAAAAATGTTTGCTGTTGCTTGGATCAGGCCCGTATCCAGGTTTTAAAGTTTGGTGGGACAAAATACATTTTTTGCGAGGCAAGATTTTTGTTTTTATTATATGTTGAAAACAAATTTTCTGGGCTCAAAAAAATTAGGGTGGAACAAAAAAGGGGGTGAAATGCCCCCGAATGCCCACCGTGGTTCCGGCGCCTGGTATGGCTTACAGATGACACAGCAAACACATAAATTAAAAAAACAATTATACGTTGAGTGGACCTGTAAAATTTGCGGTTCTTGATGAAAAGATTGTGTCGGATTCGTCGCTCTCTTCCGAGAATACTGAGTCAGATTCGTCATCCAACTGCATTAAGAAACAAAGACATAAAGAGGAGGATTTGACGCCAAACTGATTGAGAAAAGAGCGAGCAACAAAGTGCGTTACGATATGTTTCAAACATTTGATTAAATATTTCTTTTGCTTCTAAATTTGGTATTGAAATCACTGAAATACTCACAAGGGAAACAACGACTACTGCTAACTGTGCTTGAAAAAAGTTTCGTGCCCAAGTCCTGATGAAACCTACACCACAGATGAAAAAAGTATTCATGCTCAATAGTATAACCTATGAAACAGAGGTGATCCAAATAAAAATGTTTGCTGCATTGCATACATTTGCATGGCATGCATATTAAAAACATATACATCCATGGAACTCTAGAAATGCAATTTTTATACTTTATTTTTGCAGCTCAAGACAATGTTGCTTTTCCGCTAAATCTACTGTACAAGACTTCTAACCTATGCATTTTTATGGCACCCTTCACGCATTCGGAAACAGTTGCAAATTTCTGCAACAACAGGTAATAATCACCTACGATGAAGAGCAAGTAGTTAAGGGAAGACCGTTCTCCCCTGCAAGAAAAAACATGTATGCGAAAGCAAGAAAAGGAAAAGTGTCTACGCTTCGACAGCAAGTGTATTTTCGAGACACACAACGGCAGTGTAAGCGCGTTTCCTTGTGAACAGACTGAGACTCAGTTCTGTCAAGCAACTTCAAAAGCCCAAACCTTTGTTTGGAAACTGATCATTCTGCGATCTTCTGGTTCTTCTCTCGCACTGACAGCTGCTCTAAAAAAATAAAGCAAAAACGAATGTGAAATAAAGCAGTGCCGCAGTAACACAGCGCTTTGACTGTGAACAATGAAAACTATTTTCTGAAAATTCAGGTGCGTTGACACAGTTTGGTTGCTGGAGCGACCAACACAAAAATGCAGAAGTCGTATGCACCGAAAGACTGAAAATGGTGAATAGTAGCCACCAATGGGCCNCCACTGTCAACAAACACATGCAGAAATGAATAAAAACTGTATCTTTCTAACTGTTAGTTTGAGTTTGCGTATGCTTACTTTTGGTTTGTTAGGCGCGCTTCGTGTTCTAGGAGAGCCTCCGAAAAAGTCTGCAAAAATATAGCAATGCAGTGGAAACGAACTTTAGTACATTTGTCGAAAGCTGTTTGCGGCTAGCCACTAAATGGCATCTTCGGAGAGGAGGAAACGTTCATCACACGTCTTACTTGCAATTTCGACTTAAGTTGAGTCTCTAAAAATTACTGAAGCAGGAGTGTTTCTCAATTCAATCAACAGGAAGCAGCGATTTTGCAAGAATTTCGCAAACACCAACGGTACTTTGGAGTTGTGTTGGTGTTTCACTCTGCACCTCGAGTGCAAAACGTTTGTCCGATTAAAATCATTAAAAGATAAAAATAGAAAAAAAAGAAATGCTTCTGAAAAAAAGAATTTTCAATAATTGTTATTTCGTCAGAAGCGAGAGGTCCGCAACCGCTAATCAAAAATGAACTGAAATTCTCAATAGGAAGAGTTGCAGGGCCACTACTCAGTTTACACAAACCATTTAAGAGAACTCGTTATTGTTCAATGCGGATGAAGTTGACAGCAGGCTAAGTTCATATCGAATCAAATCAAACACTTTATACTATAATCCTTGACGATTGGTAACAACTCATCGGCTTCACACTAAAAGGTTATAATACTATACAGTAAATATCTCAGCATTCAAATGGAAAGTGAAGACCAGCTCATAACATTAACGGAATCTTTTGGTCCACGTACGTATGGTAAGAATCCATACATCTGTCAATACAAGAGATGAACAAACGGTGATCTCAAGTTTGCTTTCAGCAAAAACGAAAATCCTTACTCTTGAGTCCAGTCCACTTAAAGTCGACCCACGAGGTGATTGAGGAAGAATTGCATCCAAAGCCACATCTGCGTCTAGTTGCTCGTTAGGAAGATTGGAGATCAAATCTCTGTATGCTTTTTTTATAACCATGGCAGTGAGAACGGAGGCGTATGAATCAAGATTGTAGATGGAGAAAGAGTATGTTCCTGATAACAAATTTTCTATTAATTTGTCCGCAGCTTACTACGATCCGTTCCTAACGCACCTCTTTCTCTCCCATGCGGTTTCTCGGTTGGTGCCGCAAATCCCTTCAGTTTCAATAAGATTTTCTGCAAAGTCATACGTCAATCTAACAACTATATTCGGCAATGCGCTTACGAGATTTTACGATGATCCTGACGAGAAGCTTCACTGACAGACGGAATCTTTGGAAGTCTGTTTGAGCGCTAAATTTTTATTTTTATAAAAAATAAATCCAGCAGGCTTTGTGCGACAGTTCATGCTTTTCTGAGGTATTGAGAGCGCTTTTATTTTCGTTCTGCAGTTAGAGATATGTTTAATTCCCTACGTTCTACAGCAGCGGTAACTGGAATATGCTTCTTGCGTCAATAAAAAAAATCAAAACTTTTTCAGCGCATACGCTAGTTATTCGATAGTATACTTTGTCAAATGCAGTGCTTAGCACTTTAAAGCGGCCCTTACTTGCTGGGACTACTTCTTCCTTCAGTGTTCCTTCTATGCTCTCATCGCTCTCACTGCCCATTCCAAGATCGCTCTCATCTCCAGAGACTTCAGGCTCGACGGTGACCACTTGGCGGACTGCCGAGTAACTGACCGGTTAGTCACGAAGAACAAAACTAATTGCAGCTGCAATCTTTAGAGTCTGTTCTACAAATTGAGATTCAGAACAAAACCACGTATAATACAAATAGTCCGATGATATACAAGTACAACTCTGCTATAACTGGAAGGATGCCTACACAAGACACACATTTTATACCGCTATTTCAGGGTTCAGTGGTTGATGCAAAAGTTGGTTATTGTCCACAGGCTACATATGGCCTGTTTTTGCAAACTAGTGAGCATCGCACAGGATGTCTTTCAAAGTTCAATCGTTGTATGCAGTAGTGTATCGATGAAATCTTTCTCCTTTTTTTACCAGAAAGAATGACTTCCCCTCAAATCTTTGCACAGAGAAACACAGTATATTTAGGAGATGCCGCTTTTACGTGGCAATTAAGTTCCCAACGCCTTTTTACTACTACGTCACTGTTCCTGTCCAGAGGAAGAAGGACTGATATTATTAAGTTTAAAGATGACTTGGAAACACAGTCACAGAAATCATAAGCAAATTCAAAACGCAGCACTTCATTCTCGCCATTCACCCAGTTTTCGGAAAGTGATTGTTGTAGAAAAAGCCGCTAGATTGTACCACATAATTGCGACTCAACAAACGGCCCCTAGCTGCATGTGTAAAAACAAGGTCATCGGTGATTTGAAAAACGAGTGGACACCACACTGCGTACCTTCGCAGCAGAAAACTATTTTGTGGACTATTCGTTTAACTTGGCTTTCGATTCGTTTAAAATTTCTAACCTCCACTCGGCCACAACATCGCCCAACCACTGCAGCAAAAGAAAAAACTTCACAATTCTTAAATCAACGTCAGCGCTGAACCCAGGTATTGTTTTCTGCTCGCGCTTACAGCATGCGTCATTTCACGTAAATGGTTTCTTAAATCACGTCCCAAGCGGTTCTGGTGCAATTGTTATGGCCGGCTGCACGGCTGGTTTCGAATAACAATTACTCTTTCTCAACAGAGGTCAATCAACAGTGCTGCCAACTCTCTATCGCACTTTTTCGCTAAACCATGTTTAAAAATCCGCTAGATTCCGCTAAATTTTTCACCAATATATTTTAACTTGATTTTTTTCCACCAGATTTCGCCGACAAATGAAATATATGTCGAATATTGAATTTCAGTTTTTGTTTTTACGAATTTAAGATTTTGTTTGCGTTTGTTTATTTGAGATTTTTATTTTTCTATCAAGTAGCATAAGCTGCCAAAATGTTGGGCGCTGTAGGTAAAGACCTAACTGCGTTGTTTGCCTGTGGCTTCATAAAGCTTTTATACTGCCAGTGGTGTTCGTTATGCATCACTCGGTTTGGGCATTCACCAAATGAATCTTATTGATGTGAAAAAGCAGAAAGGGTGAAATCAAACGAGTAACGAAGTTGAAACAATACATTTTCCGCTGAGGAAGACATGGCATAATTCCACTAGATACACGGCAAATTGCGGCCAGTTCTTTCGCTAAACTTTTTTGCCCCTGCTGCTCACGTTTCACCGCCAGATTTAGCAGCGAATCCGCTAAATTCGCAACACAGCCAATTGAGGCAAGTGAAACCATCTTTTTATTAGCTCTCCCGCTTTTCAAACATCCACTTCAATTTTTGCAAGAAACTGTCAGAGCATGCAGGTCATGTTGCTTAACTTTGATCTTGCCTTGTTGTTTTTACGAGTTGCTCGGTGAATTGCAGTTTTGTCTTAATTAAGCAGTAAAAGTGCCACCGACCTTGAGTATATTCCCGAAATCTGGTTGGCATGATGCGAGCAGCGTCTTCGGATCGGATTGGGTAAGCCGGGGGAAAGGCTGGAGAAAATATTACCGACGAGCCTAAACCTGCAGCTCTTTGCCAAGGCCTGCAAGATACACTGATCTGAGTTATGCCCGAAAACAAAATAGAAACAAACAACTGTTAAATCGCAATGGTACCTTCCATTTCGCGTTTCTTTGGTATACGGTTCTTCATGGTCCTGCAGAATTTGAAGTAAGTTAAATTCCCACAAAGATCGCCACATTTTGTTTCTTCGCTACACCGAAACTATCTTAAGCATTACCCGCTTCATGGTTATGACTTTCAGTAGAACAGGTTACCTCTAAAGATTCGATTTTTCCCAAGTATTCATCCGCATCATCACCAATGTCCTCCCTCATGCTTTGGACGCTGATTGGACGAGAAGAGCTGGTACGTCGCAATAAAGACGAAGCTGTTTTGGGAACGGAAGGCCTGGGACTTACGGAACACGTAGTTGAAGTTTCTTCAACCTTGAAAACAAAACCGGTTGCCAGAGTTAAACAAGTACTGTAGCCTATGCCGTGCGCTACGAAACATTGATGCTTTCTGTGGAAAACGCTCAACTTACATACACGTTTTGCGCTCTCGTACCTGCTTTGCGATCGTATACCACTGCTGAGTTTGCGCTGCCGTGGACGAACCCATGGTGACGCTGAGTTTCTGAATCAACTTTTCCGTAGAATCCACCGGTGTTGCCGGCGGCGTCACCTGCAACAAACATTTATAACTCATTTCGGAAAAACGGTGGTGATGCAGAGTCGTGTCTTTTTCTTTACGCCGCAATGGCTGAAGAACGCCTTGTTTAGAAAAACCGCAATATCAAAATCGAAAAAATATACTGAAGTAGTTTGAGTGGTGAAATCGTTTTGCTGTTGAGAAAGAAGTTTTCTTTATAAGTGGGAAGTTGCTGTATTTTTAAGAATACAATTGAAAAGTTCTTTAACATCATGGATTTAGTAGATCCAGGTTTTAATTTACAGTACCAATGCATTGATTTGCAAAAATATTAGAGCTGGTTACACTGCAATGACCTTAATGGCAAAAACTCAGTTTCAGAAAGGTTAAAATTTCAAAACTTCATATCAGTATCAAATATAAAATCTAAGAAAAAACGATCTAGGTGACATTTCCAGTTGCAGTTTTTGTTGTTTTTTCTAAGATCACAGTGATAACTCAACACTATATGCTACGTGCAATCGGAGGCCGAGTAGCGGATCGGAGGCCGAGTAACAACTTGCAGCTCGTTTTACACGAAATATGCTGAAGGCTAAAGATTAAGTTTACTTTCTTTGTCTTTTTCCAAGGTCGATAGTGCTTGTCTATGGTGAGCTTCATTCCTCCTCTGCTTGTGTCAATTTGTGACAGCAGCTTTGCAAGTCTGCACAATTGAAAAGCTTGAAGAATCAGTCGCTTGACGCGCAAGTAATTTCGTCGAACACGAGACGCGCAAGTAATTTCGTCGAACAAGATACACTCCTGCATAGCGTGTCACCTTTCAAAAAATAGTGGAAATAACCTGTATGAAGAATTATATCGAAAAATCGGAAGCGTTGTGTTTAGTAGGAATACTGGTCCTTTTTCACCTAAACTTTTTTGTGCTTTGTACATCTCTCCATTCAGGCATAACGATCGCAAGTCGTAGATTTTTATTTGAAACTCTATAGCGCCAAGCAAAAGTTTTTCAGTACAACTCGTAGTCATGGTTTAACAAAGGAAATTTCAGTGGTATTAAAATAATTTAATTTTTTCAACTCTCTGAGTCACTCGGTCTAGTAACTTCAGCTGCTTCCTTGTCTCACCAACCAGCAAAATTGAAGCATAACTTTCACAAGGCCGTAAGGAACAAATTTTTAATATCATTTTTTTAAAAATCATGGCGACTAATAATCGAATTTTAATTAACGCTAATGGATTCGCCTTCTACAGGTAACGATTTTTTCATGTGGCAAATGACCTTTAGTTTTCATCACTGTTTGGGTTACTTAAATTCCGGAGAGATGCAAGCTGTAAGGATGACTGATGCATTTTTTCCGCAAAAGTACTGATGAAAAGTTTGCCTGTGCAAAACGTATCCAAACAACTTTATTTTGCATGTGCAGTTGAAACAAGTTGGAACTGCACGATAAGAATCCTACAAAGGATTTTGATAGAAATTGTTTGGAATGACGCAGAAACAAGGCCATAAATTTCGACCTTGATCTGCCACTTACAGGCTTTTGAAAAAATTCTTTCGCAGGCTCATCTGTAGCAAGCAAACAAGCACATTAGCATCGCAATCAAACCTGTATTCCATGTATAACTCGCTTTGTAGGAACGTAGGAAACCTCTTTTCTTTTATCCAGGCTATTCCTTGTTCTTTGTCCAAGCACTGAAAAATAACGGAAAAGATTCATCAGAGCTAAACAGGCAATTTACTTATTACAAGCCGATTAATTACCCATTATAAGGTAAGTAAATGTTATCATGTGATTTGAAACCAGAGGAGTTTTTTTCTGCCCGCTCACTTTCCCTTCGTTAGGTAGCGAAGTTAGCACTTTCGAAAGAGAAGCGATGTGCAGCAGATTAGCAGACGGCAGTTCAGACGTGATACGACACCAGCTTTTGATGGAGGAAGAGACCACAAAAAATTAGGGGCCGCTGGGCCTCTATCAGCAAAGTCCAAAATGCCTTGTTGTGATCCATTTCTAGCAGGGGGCGCCACTTGGAAATGGAGAGGCCTGATAACCGGGAACCCTGCTAGCTACAGCTTTGCTACGTTTTTCTGGTCAGATAAGGTCAAATAAGTAGCGATTTTGAACTGTTGTTTATATTGTACTTCATCTTTTTGTTTCTCGCTCAGATCGCAAGTGCAGCAGCCCGCGAAAAACCGGCAGGTCTCAGGTATTTCTGCCAATGAACACTGCACATACTATCTTTGCGACTGCTACTAGCGGACTGAAAGGGATAGGATCAATCTTCCCACTCGCTTAGTTGAATAGATGACTTGATCCTTTGTTTGCTTGACTCATCATTTCAAATTCTCTTCTATGAAAACATGCTTTTGGCACTTGAGGAAAAAAGCTAATGGGTTTGAATAAGGCGATGACGACGCCTGTACGTTCTGGAGGCGAAATACAAATTCCACATAACACCTATACTGGTTTGCTCGCCACTGTGAAAGGACTGCGTTTGATGGGTACGGTCACTGCTTTGCAAGTGGAAAATGGATTTAGCATATAAGTACTGGCTTACGAAGCTGGTATTCAGCTAATGGGCGACGCCAGTGTCTATTACTTGTGCAACCTTATGCTGCCTAATCCTTATGTTTCCCCAATACGGATTGATTTAGAAAAGGAATCATAAAATAGACAACAAAGTACTGTCAAACCAAACCGGAAAACTCTAGTTTTATTGTCACAGTAATAAATTCAGTTGCCGCATTGCAAAAGAGAAATCCAGTAGGTTCCACTGGAAGAATAGATTTTTTGTGACGCCAAAAAAAGCATTACAGTATTTCACTGCCACATGAACCGTGATATGGATATTTATCAAAAAAAGCAAGAAATGTTTGCAGTTCTGCCATCACGAAAGCAACATCAGTAGTAGGATCAACAATGAGATTTTTCTTGACTGAAACCAAAGATTCTGTTGCTTCAATAAATTAAACTGAGCAAACCTGGACATTGAAACTTGTTTTTATGTCTTCCTGATCCTCATCGTTTTCCCGTTCCAGCTTTTCTCGCTCGTAGTGGGGAAGTTTTATGGGCTGGTTTGGGATCGCGTTCTGTTCAAAACAAAAATCAAGGGTGTTCTTACATTTTTGTCACTCCACGCGAATAGTCTCCAAATAAACAAGAAATATGTTGGCGTTTTTTTAGCTCGGCTCAAATCAGTTGTAACATACAACAGCAACTCATCACCGATTTCCTGGCAGCTGTTGAGATTTAACGTCGATTGCTGAAAGTAATCGCGAGTTTAATTGGGGGTTCAAATCAACCCTAAATTGTGTTGGTAAGCAAAAATTTTACCCTCTAACTAATTCAAGCTTTAAAGTAGAAATTTAACCACATTTAGGATTTTTTGTGCTACATGTGTTAAACGAAGAGTGAAATAAACGTGGGAATCGCCGATGAGTAGCATCTTGATGTTGGCCAAGTTTTGTAACTAAAACTTTTCACAAGATGTCCGCTGGACGCAACAAATCATAAACAAAACGCATGGTTATTAATTGCTATCATCAAGTTATTTAACCCAGCGAATTGACGTTACGAAAGAGCACTGTTTCTGGGCGCAGCATTTGAGGGGTTGACAAGAAAAGGAAGCAGCATTTGCTACTGGTGTTGGCACAGAGCTCACGGCGATACAGACAAAAGCGCCCGAATGACTGAAGAAAAGAGTTATCAATGCACTATTGCCCAGATTTAGAGATATTTTGTAAATAAAACTTTTGCAAACAAATAAACAAAACAGCAATTCATTTTGAGGGACTTTGTTCAACTTTTCAGCTGCAGGGCTTTAGACGTATACAGTGACAGCTACTTTCAGGTGAGGAGAGTCCACTGAGAGCACAGCGCGTTGCTTTCAGGGGACGCTAAAATAAGCTTCGTACCCCCCACGCCGCACGCAGTATGCGCAGGTGACGTCACGGCGCCGGTGAAGCAGAACAACATCAAACGGAGCACCTTGTGTATTTATAATGGCCTCCGCGTCAAGGCTATCTTGAGTGAAGTTTAGAATTGGAAACAACAGACGTAGTATCACAGTAGTGTTGTAGTGGAAGTAATAATAACAGTTGGCTAATTGTAATTACGCGCTTTTCCCGCCGCCGTAGGCGTCGCATGTGGTACGTTAGATTGATCCGTGTTTGGTTGCGAGCTGCAGTTTTTCAGTATACGAGTTATTTCTGTCTTTGTGAGCTGGAGCTCAAGTTGTAGTGTTGAGCTATATTGCTACCGTGTTTCCCCGATAATAAGACAGGGCTTGTATTAATTTTCACTCCGAAATTTATACGGCTTATTTTCGGGTGATACCTTATTTTGATGGATCAAAAGTTGAAGTTACAAAGTAACAATTAAGAGATTTCTAAATAAACATAAATTACGAAAAACTATCTGCATTTACTTATCATCAACATGCGCACGCACATCAATAATGATCTCATAATGGGTGAAAATGACGAGTGTTTGCGTCGAATGATGTGATTGGCTGAGATTAAGGAAGTTTTGTCGTCACCAGTCAACTAGGGCTTATTTTAAGGGTAGGGCTCATTAAAATCATCCTCAAAAATCACGCTAGGTCTTATTTATCGGGTAGGTCTTATTATCAGGGAAACACGATATTTGTGTTTGTGTTAGTATTAATTTCTTCACTTGTTTTCAGACCGTGCCGCTGTTTTAAGTAGGATAAAGTTATAAACAGAGAATAGAGAGACAGTGTACCTCTGGTTTGTCAGGGCCGGCCCTTAACCAATTGGACCGATTGCCTCCAATCGGGCCCCGCATCAAGGGTGCCCCGCACTTCGCCTACTACTAGCCTGCTTAAANTCACACTTTCAATTGAAGCTGTCTGTGTNGTNCCAGCGTGGGACCCAACAGTGCTTTTAAGCGTGGGGTTCGTTACAAACGAAAACCAAAGTTAATTGCGCGGTTTCTAANGTCCTTAATCCACACAATTTGGTCTTTATCGTAACAACCACAATTATTTTTCGGTACTGTGCAGTCAAGTTTTTCAATAGATGGAACAATGCGTTTTGTAGCCTAGTTTTTTCAATAGCTNCTGTAATTAAGGCTGTGAGGGCTAAGTTTTGAAGTTGTTTTCTGTTGCGGTTATAATTGTNTCGCATTTGGCAGGTCAAGTNTCAATATTTGCTGCAAAATACGTTTCGATAGTTATTGCTGTTTCAATGGTTACTGCTACGTGTCTTCTGAAGGTTAACTTTAGTTCGTAACGGCAAGTGTGTGCTGCTTTGTCAGTCATATTCAATTTCCCTCTAGTAGAGATATGATGAGGCAACCTGACATTGGCGAAAAAGTTTAAAATAAACCTAGTTTTAATTATGCGAACTGAATAACTACTCCCGGTGTGCAAAAAATAGTGGTTCCTTATAAAAGTAACAGAAAATTTCTTTACGTATACACTTTGGCACCCGGCTGGTTTTGGAGATTTTCGGCAAAAAAAACACCTAAACGCACATGGCTTTGCGGATGAATATCTCCGCTCCTGTTCGCTCTAGCGACTCGGCGAAACTCTCAAAACACGCGGCCAGTCTAGTAGATTGCACTCGAAAAAAATTTTTTTCTTGGGGGTGCGGGTTGGCTGTGAG